>OFHM01001566.1_pt1 | contig 14643 bp, 24 predicted proteins | sample 1521311 | NCBI WGS metagenome assembly OFHM01 (sample SAMEA3504083, study PRJEB24116) | mouse gut metagenome | biome: mouse gut; feature: mouse-associated habitat; material: faeces | place: Denmark | collected 2011 | reverse complement strand
ATGACGCTTTTTTGGAGCTGCTGGTCAAGGGGGAGTTCCCCATTGACTGGAACGGGAAGAACCCGGACGGCTGGGCGCAGCAGGGCACGGAGCTGAACAAGGCCAATCTGCTCACCGATGCCACGGCGGCGCTGATGGACCTGGGGACGGAGGCCACGCCCAATGAGATGCTGGCGGCGCTGGCGAATGCGTTGAAGGCTTCCGGTACCAGCGTCACGCAGCTGACACAGAAGGTGAATGGGCTCATTACCTACGGCACGGCGGACCTGACGGCGGGCAGCTCCAGCCTGCCTACCGGGACCATTTACGTCAAGTATGAGTAAGGCGGTGGTGGTGTGAGTACGAGGTATGTGTGGGAAGTATATAGTCCTGCTGTAACTAAATACATTGATGCTATTGACCATGATCCGAATCAACCTGGCTCGGGTATGGGGTTGGATATGGAGAGTATTCCTTTAAATCAAGTTTGGAATTATTCTCTGGGTATGGGCTATATCATGGCTGGTAATGATTATACTTTTGATGAGAATACCGGTTTATATACATTAACTAATACGTCCAACATGGGCAATAATGTCAACGGGTATGATTACCCTAACGGAGGTATTACCGTTTGCTACTGGGATGTTTCAGGTACTCAGATTTTATATCGTTGCTGTTATGTACTTTCTTTAGACCGTAAAACCTTATATACAGCTAGGCCCAATGAAATTAAAAAGTTTTTTGCTCAAACGTATAAAAACCCAGGAGATAGAGTCTGGTGGGGTATTGTAAGCGGCACTTTAAGACTTCTATGGTACGATGAAAGTCAAAATAGTCCTACTATCAGTGGTCATATTTCTAGGATACTTATCGGTCATAGAAATGCTATAAATGCGTCTGTCGGAGAGCAATTCAAGTACTATAAGACAACATCTACGAACTCCGCACCTAGTGGAGGTTCTTATAGCGTTCGTTCTAAAGGCACGAATAATATTCAACCTACTAAGGTAACTATCTCAAAAAACGATAAGCGCGTAGTTACTGTGCAAATTACTGGTACATCAGGTATTTCAAACCTTACGGGGCAAAGTTTGAAATACTACGTACAATACCAGATAAATGGAGGAACTTGGCAAGATTATAATAGCGGTAACGCATATGATTTTACTTATAATTCTTCTAGTAAGACTATTACGACTATTGCGCAGAGCGATGACGTTGAGACTATAAGATTTCGTGTTAGAGCTATCGATGGCCTGGGTTATACTTCTGATTGGGTACAATCGTCTGTCCTTGATATGCAAACGTTAAAAGCATATATTGGCGTCAACGGCAAGGCCCGCAAGGGCGTGAAGCTGTACGTAGGCATCAACGGCAAGGCCCGGAAGGTCACGGCGGCGTACATCGGGGTAAACGGCAAGGCAAGGAGGTTTTTATAGCATGTTCCTTCTATACGCAGACAAAAACAAACTGACCGTCCGGCAGCGCGAACCCCTGACCAGCGGCAGCGTGAACGTATACCAGGCCCTATTTGAATTTTCCCCGGACTGGGACGGTCTGGAGCGCATGGCGGTGTTCCGCGCGGGCGGGGAAAGCTGGTCCGTGGCCCTGGGCGTGGATGGACAGTGCACCATTCCGTGGGAGGCGCTGACCTCCCACGGGCGGCAGTTAACTGCCGGGGTGTACGGGACGCGGGACGGGGAGGACGTGCTGCCTACGGTGTGGGCCAGCCTGGGGACCATCCTGGAGGGCGCGGCCCCTGGCGAGGACGCGCGGCCTCCTACGCCGGAGCTGTGGCGGCAGGAGCTGGACCGGAAGGGCGACCATCTGGATTATGACGGCCTGCGCTTGAGGCTGTTGAGCGGGGAAAATGTGCTGTCGGAGGTTGCTATCACCGGCGGGGAGGGCGGCGTGCCTGTACCAGGTCCGCCGGGTCCCCAGGGAGAACCGGGCAGGGATGGCGAACCCGGGCCCGCCGGTCCGCCTGGGCCGCAGGGCGAAAAGGGGGAGAAAGGCGATCAAGGCGACCCCGGCCCGGCGGGGCCCCAGGGACCTCCGGGCGAGCAGGGAACGCTCATAACCACCTCTCTCATAGATGGGTGGACAGTTCGCAAGCATTCGGACGGGTATGTTGAAATGTATTATGAACTGGCTTTCACTGCTGATTCGAAGCTTTGGACTGCCTGGGGAAATGTATATACAATCAGCGCAGGTAAAATTCCTAATGTTGCTTATCCGTTACAATTAACCAAGAAATATCAGGAAAACGTTTCTGTAACCACAATACAGGATATGGCGGTATGTTTAACGAGCGGAATAGAATATAACGACAAAACGCAATCGATAGGCCTGCTGCGAGGCTCTTTGCCTAGTATAAACATGAATATTTTGATAAAATATTCTATTTATGGCCTATGGAAATAAAGAAAAGGAGGCATAATCCATGCCAGAAACCTGCAACCCCAAGGACTGCCCGGTATCGGCCCGGGTGGACGCGCTGAAGGAGGAGTTCAACACCTACCGCGCCAATTCCTCCTCCACACACAAGGAGCTGTTTCAGCGGCTGGGCGACCTGGAAAAGGCGGAGGCCGCCCAGGAAAAGCACTTCGAGACGGTTAACGAAAAGCTGGACCGGCTCATCGAATGGCAGGAAAACCAGCGGGACAAGCCTGGCAGACGCTGGGAAAGCTTGGTGGAAAAGGCCATATGGGCGGTCTGCGCGGCGGTGATCGCGTTTCTACTGGGGAGGGTGGGGCTGTGAAGAGCGTCACCCGGCTGCTGTTCGTCACCACCCAGCTGGCCGCGCTGGCGTGGGTGAGCGTGTCTTACCTCATCGCGGTCTACGCCACCATGCGGCTGGCCCAGCCCTTCCCGGTGGTGGAGCTCTCACAGCAGGCCATTACCACCATCCTGGGTGTGAATGTCTTGAAGGTGGTGGAAAACATTTTTGAGCACAACGAAGGCCCGGTATTCGGGCAGACGAAAGAAAGTGAGGATACATAATGAACGAAAGCATCATTAAGCGGTTGGGGAACCTTCTGAGCGTCAAGTCTCTGGTGACGCTGGTGCTGACCGCGGTGTTCGCGGTCATGACCGTCCGGCAGGCTATCTCCCAGGACTTTATGACCATCTACGCGGTCATTATCGCGTTCTACTTCGGCACCCAGAGCCAGAAGGTGCAGGATGCGATGGAGGGCGGCAATGGGAACGGTTAACGAGCTGCTGGGCATCGCCCGGAAGCAGATCGGCGTGAGCGAGGCCCCGCCCGACAGCAACAATGTCCGGTACAATACCTGGTACTACGGGCGGGAGGTCATGGGCCGCGCGTACCCGTGGTGCATGGTATTCTGCCAGTGGGTATTTGACCAGGCGGGGGTAAAGCTTCCCCGGCGGACGGCCAGCTGCGGCGACCTGATGAACGCGGCGAAGGCGGCGGGATGCTGGGTCGTGCGGGACTTTCAGCCCGGGGATGTGGTGATCTACGACTTCTCCGGCCGGCAGAAAACCACCCAGCACTGCGGCATCGTGGAGCAGGCCCTGCCGGACTACGGGGTGCAGGCTATTGAGGGCAACACCTCCCAGGGCGGCGGGAGCCAGGACAACGGCGGCATGGTCTGCCGGAAGAACCGGGCGGACAAGTACATTATCGGGGCCGTCAGGCCCCAGTTTGAAGCGGAAAGAGAGGACGACGATATGACGGTTTACAGGACGATCAACGATGTGCCCAGCTATTACAAGGTTGCAGTGCAGAAGGCTATGAACAGGGACGCGCTGAAGGGTACCAGCGGCAAGGAGATTAACGTCTCCGAGGATCTGTGCCGGACCCTCACCGTGCTGGACAGGCTGGGGAAGCTGGACTAAATATCCGGGCGCGGGGCAGTTGGAAAATATGCCTTGAAATCTCCGGCGGAATCCGGTAAAATACTGAAAGAAAGGGGTGCAGGATATGGAGAACAAAAAGGACAGGCTTTCCGTTCATCTGGAGTACAGCGAGGAGCAGACGATCCCGCTTGCGCTGCACGAAATGCACATGGCCCGGGCGGACCGGCGGCTGTGGAGGCTGTGCATCTGCTGGGCGGCTTCCGTGATCGTCATTGTCGGCGCGTTTATCTGGCTGTGGTGCCAATATGATTACGAGAGCACAACGGAGCTTTCCGGGGTATACAATCTGGTGGATTCCGAGGGGAATGTGGTCAGCTCCGACCTGGAGCCGGACGACGTGCTCCGTATCCTGGAAGAACTCAACAATGGCAAAGATCAAAAGGACCAGAACCAGAACTAAGAAAAATGGCAAGAGCAAGGGCACGCGTGTCAGAAAGTCTCGATGACTTTACCCGCTCCGATTGGGAGTCGGTAATCCGGGAAGCGGCCCTCGGCATGGAAGATACCAGGATTGCGGAGCTGTATCTGCTGGATGCGGTGCCGCAGGTAGAAATCGGAGCGGAATTGCGGATAGACCGCAGCACCGTATCCAGGCGGCTGGTTCGCATTATTGACAGGATCGAGCGAACCGCAAATAAAATGAAGCTTGTGTAAGAGATCAGGGCGGCAGAAATGCCGCCTTGATTTTATTTTGCACATAACTTCACATAAATGCACACAAATGCCGCACAAAGATTTTTGCGATGCTGTAAAATAAAACCATCAGGAGGAGGAAAGAACACCCGGCAGGACCGGTGCGCCAGCGGCTTAATGTTTCTTTTCTTCTCCGCTTTTTAGGAGGCCGGCAATGACGGATGAACGCAGATTGATGGCGGCGGGGATGCCGCTGGAGGACGCCATATCGAACTGCTGCGCCATGCGGCGGGAGGGAACCCTGCCGGAGTTTGTCTCCGAACAGGAAAACCGCCATGAGTGCAAGTGCGGCGGGGCCGGGAATTGTCCGGACTGCCCGAACCGCGGCTGATGGGGTACGCCTACTATAACCCGAACCCGGCTGGACGAAGCGTGGGGGACTGCGCCGTGCGGGCCCTGTCAAAGGCTCTGGGACAGACGTGGGAGGAAACCTATGCCGGACTGGCCCTGGAGGGATTTGTCCGGGGCGACCTTCCCAACGCGGACAGCGTATGGGGACCGTACCTGCGCAAGCACGGCTTTACGCGGTATCTGCTTCCCGACACCTGTCCGGACTGCTACACGGTGGCCGACTTCGCGGCGGATCATCCCCGGGGGACGTTTATTCTGTCTATGCCCGGGCGGCATGTGCTGTGCGTCCAGGACGGGAAGTGGCACGACAGCTGGGACAGCGGCAGGGAGGTCCCGGCGTACTATTGGACGAAGGAGAATTGAGAAATGGCATATAATCCGTATCCATACGGCGGCTACCAGCCAGCCCCCAACTACTACCCCGGCCCGGTTCCGGACCAGCTGGCTCAGCTGCGGCAAAATCAGCAGATCCCCGCGCAGCCTCAAATGATGCCGGTACAGACCAACGTTGGCCCGATTTCGCCCAATGCGCCGCAGAACAACGGGATTATCTGGGTAAACGGTAAAGCGGAGGCGGACGGCTATCTGGTAGCGCCTAACAGCGCGGTACCACTCTGGGACGCCAACAATCCGGTGATTTACCTTCGCAAGGCCGACAGCACCGGGAAGCCGTCCACCGTGGTCTATGACCTGGTGGAGCGGACGGACAACCCCGCCCCCCAGCAGGCCGCGCCTCAAATTGATTGGAGCCAGTTCATCACACGCGACCAGCTGGAGGACATCCTTGCGGAGCGATTCAAACGGCCCGCAAAGGCCGCTAAAGTAAAGGAGGATATAGAGAATGGCTAATCCGTTCAGAGAAGCTATGGGCGGCGCACGGACGCCACAGACAGGCCGGCGAAACTTTGCTCCCGCGCTGCTGCAGCACATCCAGAATTTCCAGGGGAATCCTATGGAACAGATCCAAAGTAAGCTCAACAGCGGCGAAATGTCCCAGGATCAGTATAATCAGCTTCGCGGCATGGCGGAAAATATCGCCCGCCAGATGATGGGCGTTCTGCCCCATAAATAATCGTGCATTCAGTCTGGCCAGACTTTGCAAAAATACATCAATAAAGGAGAATACAAAATGTCTCTTGGTTCCGAAAACGGCCTGTCCGTTGCCGATATCGCGGCGGTGACTGACCGAAACAACAACGGTAATTGCGGCTGGGGCGGCGGCTTCGGCGAAATGCTGATTGCCATGATCATGCTGTTCCTGTTCCCCATGATGTTCGGCGGCGGTATGTGGGGCGGCGGCATGTTTGGCGGCATGGGCGGCTGGGGCAATGCCGGCATGATGGCTATGGCCAACGGCGCCCTGACCCGGGCAGACCTGTGCAGCGAGTTCAACTTCAACGGCCTGGAGAACGCCGTGCGCGGCGTGCAGCAGGGCATCTGCGACAGCACCTACGCCCTCAACAACTCCATCAACGGCCTGGGCGTAAACGTGATGCAGGGCTTCCACGGTGTGGACAACGCCATCTGTAACCTGGGCTATCAGACCCAGCAGGGCTTCAACGCTACCCAGGTAGCCATAATGCAGGGCAACAACACCCTCCAGGCGCAGCTGGCCCAGTGCTGCTGCGATAACCGGGCCGGCCTTGCCGATCTGAAGTATCAGATGGCAACCGATACCTGCGCCGTCACCAACACCATCCAGAACACCACTCGGGATGTGATCGACAACCAGAACGCCAACAGCCGGGCCATCCTGGACGCGCTGAACCAGAATTACATCCGCACCCTGGAGAGCGAGAACCAGAGCCTTAAGCTCTCCGCCTCCCAGGCCCAGCAGAACGCCGCCATCGGCGCGATGATCTCCGCCAGCGAGGCCACCATTTTGCGCCGCACCGGCGCGGAGTGCCCCGCCCCGGCCTACGTGGTCCAGCCTCCCACGCCTGTCAACTTCCCCACCAACTGCTGCGGGCAGTTTGCTGGCTGGGGCGGTAACGGCTGCGGTGGATGCGGCAGCTGCTAAAATCCAATAACAAGCAACTTCCCGATATTTTCGGAATGTTCGGCCCCGTGCCGATTTTGATTGGTAGTTTCTAAAATAGAAAATACCATAGCGGCGGGGGTAATGCGCCCTCGCCGCCATCTTTTTGAAAGGATTGATAAAATGCCTGAATATACTGCAAACGCGCCGCAGACCGTGGCGGCAGGCCAGAATGTTCTTCTGACCGAAACCCCCATTCCCTGCAATCGTGGCTACGTTTGTCACCGGGACGGCAGCGGCATCATTACCCTGAGGGGCATCACAAACCAGTGCCGCGCCCGCTATCGCATCAGCGCAGATGGCAATATCGCCGTTGCTGCTGGCGGCGCCGCTGGGGCAATCTCCGTCTCCCTAGCGATCACCGGCGAGCCGCTAAACAGTGCCACGGCTATCGTTACCCCCGCCGCTGTGGGTGACCTGTTCAACATCCACGCAGAGGCGATCATTGATGTGCCTAAGGGATGCTGCCTGACTGTTGCGTTGGAAAACACAAGCACCCAGGCGATCACGGCCCAGAATGTCAACGTGATCGTTGACCGCGTGGCCTGAAAGGAGTAATTATCATGGAAAAACTGTACGATCTGAAGGACAAGCTCTGCGATAACCTGGACAAATCTTATGAAGAAATCAGAAGAAACCCTGGCCGTCTTTCTTCTGGAGATCTTGAATACGTCCGCATGCTCACCGACACCATCAAGAACATCGGCAAGATCGAGATGCTGGAGGAAGAGGGAGGATACAGCCAGGAGGACGGCCAGGACGGCGGCGGCTACGGTCGGGGCGTCAGCTACGCCAGAGGGCGCGGCGGCTACAATCGAGGCGGCAGGAACACCCGCCGGGACAGCCGGGGCCGATACAGCCGGGACGATGGCCGCAGCGAGATGATGGAGCACCTGGAAATGGCTCTGGACTCCGCCAGCGACCAGGACCGGGAAACGATCAAACGCTTCATGCGCCAGCTGGAAAACGCCTGATAGGAGGGAACGCCCATGTCTGCGCCAAATCTCAAGGAAATAGAGTGGGCGATCTCTGAACTGGAGAACCAGGAGAGCTCCGAAGGTCGGTATACGCTTCTGGCTGCGCTCTACACCTGCCGGAACCAGATGCTGGGGAATACCCAGCCGGAGCCGCGTATAGCGGCTTATTCGGAAATGGCGGCTCCGGAAGCGGAAGTTTTAGGGCAGTATGGCGACAGCGAATTTCTCATGGCTGCTGCGGGGAAGGACCCGGCAAAGGTGCTGATGGTCATAGATGACTTGCTGGACGCGCTGCAGGTCGTGAACCGCAGGGCTTATGATAATGTGATGAGGAAGCTGTAAAAAACAAAAAAGCGGAAGCATAATATGCTTCCGCTTTTTATCTTCATAATATTATTTCTACTGTGCTTGGGCTCAAATATATGATGGGCATAGACTGCACCTCCTGTTTTTGCCATCCTATGCGGCAGGACGGACGGAGGTGCGAAGAAGCGGAGAGCGCATGCGCTCTCCGCTTCCGCAACGCTACAGGTCGTCCGCGTCCTGGACCGGGACCTCGTAGGGGTCCGCAGGGGTGCCGGTATAGCTGCCCTGGGGGTCCGTCTTGGCGGACTGCCAGATGGTCAGGTCCATGGCCTTGGCCATGGGATCGCCGGACTTTTTCCGCTTGTTCTCGCTCATGGCAATTTCTCCCTCCCGCCCGGATATCGTTCCGGGTCCGGAGGTAGTTTGCCCCGAATGACCGCTAAATTTTCTTCTGATACCCCAGATACCGGCCCACCAGCCGGAAGCCAAGCTCTGGCATGATCCGGTTCATCTCATCGTCTGTACCCACGAAGAAGGTCAGATCCTTCGCGCCCTGCCGCTTTCCCTCGTTGAGGAACCGGGTCAGCAGCCGCCGGTACAGGTCCTCGTGATAGTTACCGTCTTCGCAGCACAGGGCGAATATCTCGTACATACCGTCCTTGAAGCTGGTGGCCAGGATCTCCCCGGCCACGCCGCCCTCCTCCGCCACGAAGATGGTCCAATCCGAGAGCCTTTCCCGGACCCGCCGGCAGTTCCAGAACATATCTGCCTCAATGGTCCGGTGAACCCGCCGGAATTTCTCAAAATTCTCCTCCGTGATCCGCTCCACGGACGGATCGTCCGGGACCGGGTCGTACCGGTCGAAAAAGAAGCTGTAGTTCTGGGCGTCGTCAAACTGCCGGAGTCCCGCGCCCTTCGCCCAGGCTTCCGCCTCCCGGTTTTCCGCCGGGAAGCCTACATCCCAATCACAGCCGGGATACCGCTGCGCCAGATAGCCGGAAAGCTCCTCCAGCGCCCCCGTGGTATTCTGCCGGATGCAGCTGGTATAGAGCTGGATAAAATGATCCTCGGGCAGCTGGTAATAGTGGAGCCAGCCCTCCACCGCGCCATCGACCTGATAAAGAAGGATCTCGTCCTCCGGCTTTGAAAAAGCCTTCCGGGCCCTGGCAATAAAATCCTCCTTCGTCTTAATGCCGTCAAAAAAGACGGGATAGAAGGTCCGGGCGGGGTCCAGGGCCAATTCGTAAGCAAAATCAACGTATTTGTCAAAATCTTTCTCTTGCAGTGGGATCAACATTTTGTATTTTTCTCCTTTTATATTACCTTATGATATCCAAGGTATCTGCCTACATGGTGGAAGCCCAGCGACCGCATGATCCGGTTGGCCTCCTCCGTCGTGTCCTCGAAGAAGGTCAGATACCGCGCGCCCTTCCGCTTCCCCTCGGTCAGGGCACGGACCAGCAGCCGCCGGTACAGGCTCTCATGGAATCGCCTGTCCTCGCAGACCACGCCGAAAATACTGTAAAAGCCGTCCCCGGCGTCCAGGGCCATGACCTCCCCGGCTACGCCATCCTCCTCCGCTACGAACAGGTCCCAGCTGGGGAGGTCCTCCCGGAGGCGCTGGCAATTCCAGTACATCTCTCCCTCGATGGCGCGGTGGACACGCTGGAATTTCTCGAAATTTTCTTCCGTGATCCGCTCCACGGACGGGTCCTCCGGGCCGGGGATGTACTGGTCGAAATGGAACGTATAGTACTGGGAATCCTCCAGCAGCTCGAATCCCGCGCCCTGCACCCAGTCCAGCGCCTCCTGATTCTCGGAGGGAAAGCCCACGGCCCACTCACAGCCAGGATATCGGGCCGCCAGATGCTCGGAAAGCTCCTGCAGAGCCCGGGCGGTATTCCGCCGGACGCCGCAGGAGCGGTGAGCGATGTACCGGTCCTCCGGCAGATAGTAATAATGGAGCCAGCCCTCTATTACGCCGTCCTCCTCGTAGAGGAGGATCTGGTCCTCCGGAAGGGATATCCCTTTCCGGGCGTCGGCTTCAAAGAGGGCCCGGGTCTTTACACCGTCGTAATAGACAGGGTAGCAGGTCCGGGCGGGGTCCAGGGCCAGCTCGTAGGCAAAATCGATGTATTTGTTAAAATCTTTCTCTTGCAGCGGTACTAACATGGAGATACGCTCCTTTTTCTCTTATGCCGCGGGAACGGCGGCCTTCGCACGGACGATGAGCTTCACGCCCTCCATCCGCTCGACCTGCACGCTCTCGCCCTTGGCTATGACCTCCCCGTCCGCGCTGCGGGCGGTCCAGGTTTTGCCGTCCACGTAGACGGCGCCGGAGGCCCGGTCGTTGTCCACGGGCTCCGTGACTTTAGCCACCATGCCCAGGACCCGGTCCGAGTTGGTGGGAATGTGGGGCCGGTCCATGAAGCGCCGGACCAGGGGGCGGGTAAGGGCCAGCGCCAGGGCGGATACCACAGCGAAAACCAGGGCCTGGGTGGCCTCCGGGGTCAGCCCGCCCAGGGACCAGCCGGACATGCAGGCAAACAGGGCCGCCAGGGACCCGGCCACGAACCAGATGGAAACCATGCTGTCCGTAAATACCTCGGCCACGCCGAAGAGGACGATGGCCCCCAGCCACAGCCAAATAAAAAGGTTCATAAAGTGCCTCCTTTCCAATAGGCGTTTGATTTCATTTACAGTATAGCATATCTTGGGGAGAAAAAGTGTTTCATTTCCGTAACAATTCACAAAGCCTGGGGATTCCCCTTGGCAAGCGGCGGCTTTGGGTGTTGAAAACCGGCGGCGGGACTGGTATACTGGGGGAAACATATTACAAAGGAGGGACTCCCCTTGACCTTGACCATCCCCTGCCTGCTGGGTCTGGAGGCCCTGGTGGCCAGTGAAATGAAGCGCCTGGGCCTGAAAAACGTCCGGGCGGAAAACGGCCGGGTCCATTGCGAGGGAACCCTGGCGGACATCCCCCGGCTGAACATCGGCCTGCGCTGCGGGGCCCGGGTGCTGATGGAGCTGGGGACGTTTCCCGCCCCGGATTTCGAGGCCCTGTTCCAAGGCGTGCTGGCCCTGCCCTGGGAGGACTTTATTCCCCGGGAGGGGGAGTTCCCCGTAAAGGGCTACGCGCTTGGCTCCGCCCTTCACTCCGTCCCCGCCTGCCAGGCCATTGTGAAAAAGGCGGCGGCGCGGCGGCTGGGAAACGCCTACGGCTGCGAGACCCTGGCGGAGACGGGAAGCCGCTATCAGATTCAGTTCGCCATCATTAAGGACCAGGCGTCGCTGTACCTGGACACCTCCGGCGAGGGGCTGTACAAGCGGGGCTATCGGGCGGTGAACTGCGGCGCGCCGCTGCGGGAGACATTGGCGGCGGCCCTGGTGACTCTCTCCCGCTACCGGGGGAAGGACCCTTTCTGCGACCCCTTCTGCGGCTCCGGCACCATTCCCATCGAGGCGGCGCTGGTGGCCAAAAACCGGGCCCCGGGCCTGGACCGGAGCTTTGCCGCCCAGAAGTGGAAATCCATGGACCCCAAGCTGTGGATGGACGCGGCGGAGGAGGCCGCAGACATGGAGTTTCACGGGCACTACGACATCTGGGGCGGGGACATCGACCCGTCCGCCGTGGAGCTGGCCCGGCACAACGCCCAACTGGCCGAGGTGGACGAGCTGGTCCGCTTCGGCGTGGACGACGCCACCCGCTTCCACTGGGGCGGGCTGTACGGCCGGGTGGTCACCAATCCCCCCTACGGCGAGCGGGTGATGGAGCGCAAAGAAGCCGAGGAGCTGTACCGGGCCTTCGGAAGGGCCTGGGACAAGTTCCCGGAGGGCTGGAAGCTCTTTCTGCTGTCCTCCCACACTGAGTTCGAGCGCACCTTCGGCAAAAAGGCGGACAAAAAACGCAAGCTGTACAACGGCATGCTGAAATGCGACCTGTTTATGTATCTGTGACGGCGGTCTATGGGCGGACGTGTGCGGGGCAGGGCGCTTGTCCCAGGCTGTCAAAAAGCCCCCCTCCTGGGGGGGGCACGGCTAAGCCGTGACGGGGGGTGAAATGTTGTTTTACTCCCTCAGCCGCTGGCGGTGCCAGCTCCCTCCAGGAGGGAGCCAGCCATAGCGTGTTTCCGGCAGGCCAAGGCAAGGGCAGAGCCCTTGCCCTACATGACGCAAAGGCAGATTGACCGATAGACGGTCCAAAGGAGAGAGGGCCCATGCGCCATTTATTTATCGTCAACCCCGCCGCCGGCAAGCGGGGCTCCACCGCGCGGCTGGACGCCCTGCTGGAGAAGCTGTCCTTCCCCCACGAGGCGGCCTACACCGAAAAGGAGGGGGACGCCCTGCGGTTTACCCAGGAGGCGGCCCGCTCCGGAGAGCCCCTGCGGGTCTACGCCTGCGGTGGGGACGGCACCCTGAACGAGGTGGTCAACGGGGCGGCGGGCCTGGACCATGTGGCGGTCACCAACGTCCCAAAGGGGACAGGGAACGACTTTTTGAAAATCTTCGGCCCCCAATGCCGGGAACTGTTCTATGACCTGGAAGCCCTGGCCGTGGGGCCTCAGGCCGCCTTTGACCTGATGGACTGCAACGGCCGGCTGGGCATCGACGTGGTGTGCGCCGGGGTGGACGCCCGCATCGCCGCCAGCGTCCACCGGTACAAGGATTGGTGGTTTGTGTCAGGGATCGGCGCTTACATCCTGTCCCTGGTGGAAAATGTCCTCTTCCGGGGGCTGGCCCAGCCCATTACGGCGCGGATGGGGGAGATACGCTGGGAGGACAGGCCCGCCTGCCTGCTGTGCGTGTGCAACGGCCGGCACTACGGCGGGGGCTTTATGCCCGTGGGGGAGGCAATGCCGGATGACGGCGTGCTGGACATGCTCCTGGTGAAAAAGGTGGGGCTGTTTACCTTTTTCCGGCTGGTGGGGCAGTACGCCAAGGGGCGGTACAGGCAGTACCCGGATTTGATTCTGGACTACCACGGCCAGAAGGCCGTTTTCTCCGCCCGGGAGCCCATTACCGTGGTGGTGGACGGCGAGGTCATGCGGGACACCGCCTTTACCGTCCAGCTGTCAGAGAAAAAGGTGAACTTCTTTTATCCCGCCGGGATTTCCTACTCGGTAAAATAAAGGGAAGAAAAATAGCTGCTCAGGCGTTGAGCTTCATCTCGGGTGATATCATTTGGAATATCGAATTGAATGTTGAAATTTGGACGTAGGGGATAGGAGACCGCTATGCTGCCAGTAGAGTGCTCACTGGGAACATAAGATTGTCCGTGGGCTAAAGCGTTGATTTCCTCAAAATGGTGGGAAAGGTTCGCTGCTGTCCGGTGGACCTTCAGTGCGTACCGGAGTTCCTTGGATAAGTCACCGCGAGAGAGGCTGGTCAGCCACGTGACAGGCCTTTGATGGGGGTATCCTTCAACGTCGCTGTCAACTGTATGGTCAAAGTAGTAGTCTCCTGAAATTTTTCCAATATAGATATCAGCTCCATCTGCAACTAATACAAGATCGTCTTTCTGCATTTGATTAAGCAGGATGTCGACAGTTGCGTAGGCGTTACCCAATGCAAGACCGCTCAGTTGATAGCGGGAATGGGCAAGCGTTTGTTTCAAGTCCTCACGAGACATCCCCGTAATGTCTCCAATACCTGGCCAGCCAATGGCAACCAAATTTTGTGATTTAAACTCTTGCATACGGTACTTTTCGTGAGGACGGGGACGAACCAACCAAGCTCTTTTAGTGGTTTCCATGATGTGCACCTCCAAAATTTTGTTATCAAGAAGAAAACTCCTTGATATTAAGGGTAACAGAACCAAGAGCAAATGTCAAGAAGATTTCTAATTGTTTTCTAGTAATTTTTTAAACTTAGCACTCTACGGCCCTGTTTGTGAACGAAATGTAAATCCTTTCAAATCAACCCCCATTTTTTTAAAATTAGGGGTTGATTTTTTTGCCGGAAGCGGTTATTATCTAAGACAGATTTAGCACTCGGCAAAAACAAGTGCTAAACACTGGAGGTTGTTGTACCAATAAATTAAGTCATATAAGGAGGAACCCATTATGAAACTCAAACCCCTGGCTGACCGCGTCATCGTGAAACTGGTGGAAGCGGAGGAGACTACCAAAGGCGGCATCATCCTCACCGGCGCCGCCAAGGAGAAGCCCGAAGTGGCCGAGGTCATCGCCGTCGGCCCCGGCGGCATGGTGGACGGCAAAGAGGTCGTCATGACCGTGAAGGTGGGCGACAAGGTCATCACCAGCAAGTACTCCGGCACCCAGGTCAAGCTGGACGGCGAGGAAGTCACCATCGTCCGGCAGAACGACATCCTGGCGATTGTGGAGTAAATCTTTTGGGGAATCCCTCCACCACCGCCTTCGGCGGCGGTCCCCCTCCCTTTGGCAAGGGAGG
>OFHM01001563.1_pt1 | contig 14670 bp, 16 predicted proteins | sample 1521311 | NCBI WGS metagenome assembly OFHM01 (sample SAMEA3504083, study PRJEB24116) | mouse gut metagenome | biome: mouse gut; feature: mouse-associated habitat; material: faeces | place: Denmark | collected 2011 | reverse complement strand
CTTGTCCAGAAAGACATTCTTCTCCGGGATGGACAACTCCCGCATGGCAATTAACTGTCGGTCCTCGTTCTGATCGCGGGTACTCACCCGGATGTAGCCGTATGTATTGGGAATGGTTATCGTACCTCCCTCCGGCGCTGCCAGACAATATCATATCCCAGCGCGTCAGCCAGCTCCACGGCCTCCCGGTAGCGCAGGGAATCCCGGCGCAGCTTGCCGGACAGATTGGGGACGCTGGCGCTCCACCCGTACTGCTCGGCCAGCTTCTCTACAAGGTCGGCCATGGTCATGCCCTCCCGGACAATGTACGATTTGATTTGGTTTCTGGTGTCCATGTTTATCCTCCTTCAAATTGAAATGTTTTGGTGTTCGCCTGTCAGCGTATCCCATTCCTGCAACAGCGGATATGGTATGCTGGCGGGTGCGATTGATTGATGTGCGTTCATCCGACAGAGCCGCCGCCCGTGAAGCCCTGTCCACGGGGACGCACTTTGCATTTCACGGTTTGGCGTGACTTCATGCTGAACCGTGAAAACCCAAACGGGACGGCGTACTGTGTTCGCCGTTGGGCGCGTTGTTGTTTCGTATGGATTGCAGTACAAAAAGTTTCGTTTGTTCGCTGTTTTCACATGGATTGAAAGCAAACCTTGATTTTAAGGCTGATTCTTCTGCCGTTCTCCCCGAAAGCTGTTCCTGCCCCTGTACTCTCAGCGGCGTTTTGTTCCCCTTGGTACGCTCCATGCGATACTTCACCAGAGAACATATCCGTTTCGGACGGTCATTCTTTTTTCAAGCTGCAATGCTGTGTGACAGAAACATCGTAGCAGAAAAAATGCCACTCTCCCGTATATCCAAGAGGTAGGAAATCCGGGGCAAAAACCGGATATTTCCACGCTCTCGGAAATGTGGTAGAATGGCAGTAATATCAGGGGAGGGCGGCGCTATGTACTTGACTATACAGGAAAGATTGAAGGATTTGCGGGTGGAACGGGGGCTGACGCTGAAAGAGTTGGCGGAGCAAACGGGCCTGTCCTCGTCTGCGCTGGGCAGCTATGAGTCGGACGATACCAAGGACATCAGCCACTACGCCCTTATCAAGTTGGCGAAATTCTACGGTGTGACTGCTGACTATCTGCTGGGGTTGTCTGAAATGAAAAGTCACCCAAACGCTGATCTGGCGGACCTGCGTTTGAGTGACGGTATGATTGACGTGTTGAAAGAAGGGCGGGTGGATACTGCTCTGCTGGGGGAGTTGGTGACGCACCCGGATTTTATGAAGCTGCTGGCAGACATCAGCATCTATGTGAACGGCATCGCCGCCATGCAGATACATAATTTGAACGCCTGGGTTGAAGTAGCCCGCGCCAAAATCATTGAGGACTACCAGCCGGGAGAACAGGACATGGACGCGCTGTTGTCGGACGCCGTTCTTCTGCGGGAGAGGGACTACTTCACCAGCCGGGTCCATGAGGATATTGATGCAATTATGGAGGACATCCGGGAGGCCCACCGAGGCCGGAATGAGAGCGGACCGGAACACTCTGCCATTTCGGACTTAAAGCAGGACTTGGAGGATGTGGCAAACTTCAAGGGCAGCCGCGCCGAGGCTTGGCTGATGATGTACTGCAAACAGACACAGACCCCGTATAACAAATTGTCCGAAGAAGAAAAGCACTGGCTAATGAAGATTGCCCAAAAGTCAAAGCTGGCAAAAAGTCATGTTTCACAGAGAGGGAAGAAAAAGAGATGAGTTAAAGAGAATAGCTAATGGTCTCTCACACTTGGGCGCCCCATCATGCATCGGCTCTTTTATCTTCGCTTATTCAATCTGGCAGATGTCAATGAAAGCTACTACAGGCCATCTTCGTAGGTATCCACATTTTCAGTTTCATAAAAACTTAGGCGAATTTCAAACAAAGTATCCTCAACAGCTTGGATACACTGCGGTAAATCATTTAGGATTTCTTCTCGCCAAAAACGCAGAACTGTCCAGCCCATAGATTGAAGCTCTTGCTCTGTTTTGGTATCCCGTTCACGGGTTCGTTCGATTTTAGGAACCCAATACTCAGGATTTTTTCCTCTGAGAAGTTTTAGCTTGAGTGTATCCCAATCCTTGCCATGCCAAAACTCCGCATCACAAAAGATTGCCAATTTATACTTAGTAAAAACAATATCAGGCTTTCCGGGCAAGGTTTTCACATTTTTTCTATAGCGATACCCTTTTTGCCACAAAGCTTTACGAAGTCGCAACTCTATATCAGTATCCTTTGAATGGATAGCGCTCATTATCCTATGTGTCTGTTCATCTGTATATCGCCCCATGTTTATCCCCTCTGAAGGAAAGGCCACGCTGGCCTATAGAAGATTGCTATTCAACAATACCGATTGAGGAAAGTAAATCGCGGCATTCTGTAGGGCATTCAAGACGAACATCATCGACCAGCCAACACATAAGAATATTCCTGTCATGGAGCAAATAATCCTCAACCCACGCTTGGGCAGGTCTTTGCTGCAATACGATGCAAAGGATAGCATTCTCTGCTCCGCTTCTGTACCGGTACTCATAAAGCTGTGCAATTGCCTTTCGTATTTGGCTTAGAGTGTTCCTGGTGTTGTTCGACTTTACCTCAAAGATAAATGTCAAATCATCTGTGTTGGTACAAAGATCAATGAACGTGTTTTCATAAACCTCGTGATTGTTTAACCGCAAGAGACAAGCAAGGCAACTGAGTATTCGCGAATGCTCTCTGTTTGCTTTCTCGCGTCGAATTATAGTTTCATATGGGTCCTGTCGATTTCCAGATGGCATAAACGTTCTAATTTGGTTTGCTTCAAACACATTAAGTGCCGGAAAGGGTTGCTCTCCAATTTCAACAGTTCCAATCGGGGGCGCGTAGTACTCTATATCTCCTATATCTACATCATCCGACAAAGAGGAAAGCACATCCATTGGAAGAGATAAAGCATCATAGTATTCTCCCCATTGTGGACTTTTAATGACATCGGTAACAGCACGATTTTTATCGTTTGCAGCATAGCAGGACTCAAAAGCAGAAAAATTGTAATCCATCTCGGAGATTGTCTTTGCATAGGAATACGCTTTTTGAATGTCGGCTGCATTCAGAATCAAGCCATGCGCTGAACTTCGTTCAAAAATCCCCGTCCGCGCCATGATATGAAAATTTCGTTTGAAATTTGTTAATTCCTGTTGCACCCATGCTGGTATCGCATCGTGTGTGTAGGCAAATAAAGCATCACGAATAGCCTCTAATGAAGGAGAGAATGTGTAATTAATTGTATCATCGTTGAAAAGCATGAAAATAGTCGTGTAAGGGATAGCAATATTCTCCAATGGGATGCCACTCAATTCGTGCATGGACACGACCACACGGCAAAGAAGCCGGAGCGGATTTATACGGATATTGTTTTCAATTTCTCGAATAGTGTCGCTTTTGGCGTTGGCCTGTGCAGACAGACTGCGGTTCAGTACAGCACCAGCACCATTAGGGTACTGAAACATGGCCAGTTGAATTCTACAAAAGCTCTCCACATCCGGCTCGGTTGAACACAAAAAATGTTTAGCAGACTTTGATAAAAGAATTGTCCAGCGACCATTTACTGGCTTGTAGTGGAACAATCCAAGATAAGTGCCATACGCGCCAAATTCATCTCGAAAATTGGAAACATCCCTTAGCGCATACGGTGAGCGTCCACTTATGGTAGAAAACCGATCTGCCAACAAATCTCTATCCAATTCTTCGCCATCGAACATTGAAAAAATATCCGCGATCTCAAGAAGATAGTCTCCCCAATCCGGGCGGGAGCTTTCTATCTTGTTTGAAAAAAACTTTTTAATTATAGGAGTATGTGGCAATCCCATTGTAAAGACCTCCCCGTAAAATAATACAGCAGAACAAGCATCTTGTCGACATACCTGTTCCGCTGTATTTGATAATGAGATTTACTTGAGCAAATAGTCTGAACCTAAACGTCGAATAATCTCATTATAATCGGGTACATCTTTTACCCCGAAAGCCTCCTCTAAAAGATGCGCGCCAATTACAGCAGCGAAAACAGGCGGAACAGCATTTCCAACCTGACGGATCGGATGCCGACTTGTCCCTGAAAATGCCCAATAGTCAGGAAATGTCTGCAAGCGAGCAGACTCCCGCGGCGTGACTTCTCTAGGAGAGTACGGGTGAACGTGACCTTTGCCGCCACCTTTATCAGAGCCAACAACGATTGTAAAACTTGGTTTATCGGGATTCAGTTTATTAATCCTTGTTTTAGAATCTCTTTCACCAAAAGTTAGCGCAGAATAACGATTAATGACTGCTTGTCCATGAACACGGCCAACATGATTAGCGATAGTATTAGATGGCGGAGAGGGTAAACTCAAAATTGCGTCACCCACTGTTACAGGCGGAAGAAGTCCATCTGCTACCTCGGCATCAGTCAACGCATGAGTTTTCCTTGGCATTGAAATAGCGGTTTTCCCTTTTACCCCGTAAATAATTACGCGAGACCGATATTGCGGAACTCCAAAAGACGCGGTATCGAGCAAATAGTGCGAAACCGTATATGTCTGATTGCCATTTGCATCCTTTGAGAGTTCCCCTAAAAACTGCTTAAACACTTTGCCATCATCAATAGATAAGAGACCAGCAACATTTTCAAAGATAAAACAAGCTGGCTCAATCTCGCGAATCACACGGAGATAGTCCCACAAAAGCGTGCCGCGAGGGTCCTCCATTCCTTTTCGCTGACCAAACACAGAGAAACTTTGACAGGGGGGGCCACCATAAACAAGGGACACTTCTTCCTTTTTTAAGCCTGCATCTTTCAAAATTTCATCGGTGCTATACTCTTTTATGTTCTTCTGCTTAATAACTGCGTGAGAAAGAAACGAATGCTGATGGTTGTTAGCCAACGCGTCCTTGTTATTCTGCAAGGTCTGGCAGCTATGTAAATCAATATCTGTGCAAAGCCGTGTTGTAAAGCCTGCGGCTTCCATGCCAAGGTCAAAACCACCGGCTCCTGAGAATAGTGAAATTGCATAAAATGGCATTCTCCTGTTCACTCCTTTCTCATTACAATTACTCATTTTTATTATACACGCTCTCCAAGCTCTTTGCAAGAGAAAAAATACATAATATTTTCTTGCCTTTTCTTGACGGTTGTGGCCGTCTTTCATGAGTATCTGTAAGCGCAGATTGTCGGTGCGTATCCTTAAATGAATTACACTTCGGTATAAAATCCAGTTTGGAGATAGTCGCGTCCGATTCGGCTCATGTCCTTGGCAATGACACAGCCGACCTTCCCGGCCTCAATGTCGGCAATCAGCCGCTTCCAATCCGGGCGCTCAAAATTGCCCCCGGACCATCCATCGTCCGTATAATGGACACAATTTGTAAAGCCTCGCTGGGCCGCATAGTTCTCCAACAGCATTTTTTGATTCACGATGCTGTTACTATCCCCTGCGGCCTCATCGTCGCGGCTAAGTCTCTCGTATAATGCGGTGATCTTCTCCGTCTGCCCGCTGCTCATAGGGCGCTCCTTTCAGGCTGACGGCTCATTTGTGGCATCTCAATTATACCACACTCCTGGCTTTTGTCCAGAGCCTCATTGCCGATCAGCCGCACAATTTTGTCCGTCATCGTCTCCCGCTCAGCATCATCGAAGTGGACTGTCACCTTGTAGGTGGTGGAACCGATACGCCGGTACATGACGGCGGTGTTTTCGCTGGTTTTCTGAATTGTACTGATAGTTACCTTCCTTTCTTGCGGATAGGCCGCAACCCGTGTTATAATGTGGAATGTTCCTGCTTGATGTAATTGTTTTGCGTTCTCCCTCGTTCCGTGAAAAAATAGAGGCTCACCACGTTCTTCGTTCACGGCAGGCAGTCAAGAGTAATCTATATAACAGCAATTCGATTACCCCTTCACTAATAGGAGAAAAACAGGGGGTCAGGCGGAACCATTTTCAGAAAACCAAGAAAATATTTTTTTGGAGGGGGTGGACCGGCGGTGTATCACGGGGATAACGACATGGAATTTGAACTCTCGCAGGAGGAACGTATCGCGGCAGAGTTGGAGGATGAGCGGGAACAGACTTTGAAAATCCAGCTCAGGCAAGATGAAGAATCACGGCGGCGATCCCTGGAACCGAAGGACCCGCCTAAAAAGAAGAAGCTGAAACGTGAGCTGCGGCGGGAGGCCCTGACCCGACTGGAAGAAGCCGCCAGGACACAGAGTGATTTTAATGAGGTAGTTGCATGGTGGGACAAGCTGGTAGAGAACCGGGAACGGCGGGAGCGGGACCATGAGGTTTTGCGTGGAGATGTGCCACTGGAGTACGGCGCTGTGCAGGAGGGAACCATCTTTCCGGCTTCTCTTTGCAGTCCTTTTTGGCGGGAGCTTTGCAGCGGATACTTCCTCAATATCATCTTTGACTGTCCTTATGAGATGCACGAATTATTGGCGGACGCTTTTCTCTCAAAGATGATTTTTGAGTTGAAGGAAGATCATAAGGAGCTTTTCTATTACAAGGTCCTCCGGCGGTATAGCAGCACAGCTTTGGGAGCTGTGCTCGGTCAGACAGACCGAAATATCCGAAAGAAATGGACACGGCTGATGAAACGGATGCAGAAGAAGCTGTTCAAGTATCTGACAGACAGGAAGAAGGCGAAACTGTCCCTGACGCAGCGGGAAACCGCATTTCTGGCACAATATAGAGAATCCGCCCTTGACGATGGCAAGGACGGGTGGTAATATGATTTTTATAGATATAGGTTACATATTGGGAGGCATGGGATGAAGAATCTGTTTCAAAGGGCAAGTTCCCCCTGGGTGAGATATAGTGAGTATGAATACAAGAAAGCCGAGGACGGCCGGTTTTATATCACTCCGGCAGCAGGAGCGAAGCTGGAGGTCTACGATCCCCTAAAGGACGCGGAGCAGATGGTGCTGGACGCACTGAACGTAGGCGTATTGCAGATGAACCGGAAAAGTGGGAACGAGGTTCGGGACGCTGTTATGGAATTTGTCAGCTGTTATGGGCTGTTGGGATTTTTGACCGCCCTGCCCACTACACCGTCCTTCATGGACTATAAGGCGGTCTATCTGCCAAAGAATCATTTTATCCGGGAAGAATCTATGACTACCCAGGACTATTTGGCACTGTTCTTTCCTTTTGAGAAGTTGGATATTCATAAGAAAGGAACAGAATCCCATTGGAATCTGGCAGGCGACAAAGCGATGATGGCATTGGCATTGACCATGCAGGACGCGCCCCAGGCGGTGAGTGTGAGTTTTCAGTGGGAGTACGCCGAACGATATGACTGGCTGGCACGGCAGTTCAAAGATTTAGCTTTCTCATTCTATTCCAGCTTCCTCTACTACAATGATTACGATACGCTGGATGAGATGACCCGCGACCTTTACCGGCAGGGGATGGCGGCTTTCGGAGGCATCGCACCGACTTACCACATTGCCCTGCTGGACAGGCCGACAATCATATGGGATTTTCATTCCCTGCTACTGTGCCTGCAAATGATGTTCAGCTTTATGCTGACGGATACAGACAACACTTTGAAAGCCTGTAAGCACTGTAACAAGATTTTCACTGCAAGCCGTCCCAACGCCGAGTTTTGTAGCCCTCAGTGTAAAAACCGCTATAACGTTTACAAGAGTAGAGGGAAAGAATAACACAAAAAGGCTGGGGGGAGCGCGACACCGCCACGCTCCCCCAGCCTTTTACAGAGCATATACCAATTCGTGCAGAATAATTTCTTCAGCCCGGTTACGAATGCTGTTCATCCGACCCACCCACGCCATCTGGTCCGATGCTTTCAAAGTTTCCGTTACGCCCTCTCGCTTTGCCATGGCGGGAATAAGCGCATCCAGCCGTTCTTCGCAAGCTGTGTCGATGTCTGCTAAATGCGTCCACAGCTTACCAGAAAGCATCAGACGGCTGTAGATTCCAAGGTGACGTTCCTCTAAGAACTTCTGACGCATCCGGCCATACCGCCCCAAGGTTTTATCTGGCAGATCGTCCAGAATCAGGTCCGGGATGTAGTAGTCTCCAACTTTCGTATAGGTCAATTCCATGATGTGTCCTCCATTTGTGAGATAATGTTCGTACAGTTGCGAAAAATACTTGATTTCGCGGTATCACCGTCCTTCTCACAACTGCTTCCATTCGCCACAAATGAGCCGCAGCTATGTTGTATTTGGCGAGGTGTTATCCTCACCCTTTACAACATACATCTTCATAAAGTCTCTGTATAATTGCGTCCAATTCCGTAATACGCCGCCTTTGCTTCTCCAGCTTTCTTTTGGATTGCTCCTGTTCCGTGCGCTGAACAGCCAATTTGTTTTCTATCACGCGCCGGACAAACTCATCTTCGTCCTCCCGCGCATAGGCCACAACCCGCTGTAAGTTTTGCAATACAAGTTCTTCTAAAACTACTACGCGGATATAGTGTGCGGTGCATCGGTTGCTAAAGCGGCGGTAAGTACCGCAAGTGTAATTCTCCCGTTCATGCGCTGTGGAAATTCCACGACTATGATATAACCGCTTTCCACAATCAGAGCAGATAACCAATCCAGAAAACAATCCGATCTCGTCCTGCTTCATGGGCCGTTTCCGTTGCTCTCTGTTTTTTTGCGCGATTTCCCAGGTATCAGGGTCAATAATTGCTGGATGTGTATTTTCAAACCTTGTGTAGATGAAAAAGATACCGCGCGGAAACAGCGAAATAAAATTACGCAATACCAGGAAAAGTGCAATATTAGAGTTCAAAAAGGAAAAGAAAAGTTAAACTTTCCAAAGCAGTCTCCCGTTTCAGAAAATTTACGCACCGGAGATGCAAAATCCGCCTTTTACAGACGGAGTAAACTCGCTATCCGCCTATCCCTAGAGTAACCGGAAAAGTCCGGCAACTCTGGGGGTTTTCTTTTCCAGCTACTGTTACATATGCTTCGTTTGCCCTCTGGTTCTTTGGTGGTAATGGTAATAGCTTTCCCGATGCCTTTCAGCTATACTTGGCCTACCAACGGAAGGAGGAACAATCATGGCAGAAACAAAAAATTTATGCGCACAAATACCCATCGCCCTTCATTCCCAGGTCTGCGAGGCCAGAGAGCAGTCTGGCCTGACCACAGCGGAGTACATCACCAACCTGCTCATCGAATACTTCGAAATGAAAGGAAATGGAGGTAAGACGATCATGGCAAACAACACTCGGACGATGGCCTTCCAGATCCCGGAGGACCTGTTCCAGCGGATCAAGGCGCACCTGGAGCGTGAGACAGCCCGCACTGGCCGTAAGCTGACGCAGAGGGAGTTCGTGCTGGGCCTGATCGAGGAGGCCCTGGAGACGGCGGAGCAGCAAGCCGTGGAGGATACCCCGGAGCTGGAGGAGGGGCCGTCCAGCGAGGAAGCCGGTACGGGCCTCTGTGAGCCCCCTTCGGAGGGCAGCGGCCTCCACACCCAGGAGGTCCCCAGCCGGGGCAGTGAGGAGCTGTGTGAGGCAGGTGAGGACCTCCCTGCCGCCCAGGACGAATAGCAGCAGAGCGGTCCAGGCCAATCCAATGGGATGGCCTGGACCGCTCTGCGCACACAGGACATAAAAAGGAGAACACCATGAATCAAAATGAACGTATGCTCCCCGGAGATCCCCAGAAGAAAACCTACATGAGCGACCAGGAGTTTACTGCGCACATGGAGGAGCTGATCTCCACACCCAACGCGGAGGCCAACCACAACCTGCTGGACCTTGCCAACAGCCTCTGGTTCGAGCTGAAGGAGGACCTGTATCACACCTTCTCCTTTATCTCCCGCCACTTCAGCCCGGAGGTGCTGCAGAACGTGTACGATCTGTGCGGGGACCCGAAAAATGGCTTTCTACCGTGGGAGCTGCTGGGTGCGGCGATTTATCTCCAGACGGGGACGCCCCCGCCGGAAACCAGGAAAGACGAGTGGAATGCGGAGTGGAAAGAACTCCAGATCCTGTCCACACCGCAGAGCCCTGACACGATCAGCTCCATGGGGAGCTGTACGGTGCGGGAGCATGGAAAGGAAACACGGTTCTACACCATCCACTTCGGGCAGTTCGATCCCCTGGAGCTGCTGAGCAAGTCGGAAGCCCTGGCCAAGAGCAGAGGTATCACCGTGACGGAGGCTATGCAGCAGATCGATTACGATATGCAGCTGGGCTATGTGACAGCCGACAAGGCTGTCTGCGGCCCGGAGTCCATCATGGCGGAGAAGCTGTCCCAGCTGATGTCCACCAGCCCCATCGCCGCCGCCCACATTACCATCGATGTGGATGGCGGGAGCATCGAGGTCAAAATGAATCCGCTATGGAGGAAGCTGCGGGATGGGAGAGAGACCAGCCCGCCTGTGCGGCAGCACTCTGGCCGGAAGCAGTCTCCCAAGCCCAAAACCCAGCCGGACAGATGACCGGCCCGGTCAGGCAATCCAATACCACATCGAACAGACAGCCCGGAGGGTACCCTGAACCATCAGAGTACCCTCCGGGCTGTTTTGCGTTTTGGATAAGGAGGTGAGCGACACGAAACAAAACGCATCCTTTCGTTTCACGGACGAGCAGATGGCTGCCGCCAAGGGGACAGACCTGCCGGATCTGCTGAAACACCTGGGCTACAGCGTCCGGAGGGTGGGCAGCCGGTACCACACCACCAGGGAGATGGACAGCATCCGCATCAAGGACCGGCGAACCTGGAAACGGTACTCCAACAGCACTGGCGGGGACGCCATCTCGTCGTCGCAAAGTCCGCTCTACTCCGTTTCCGCCTATGGCGAAAACTGCGTTCGCTCCCTTGCTTCTCCTCTCCCCACAAAATCTTCGATTTTGCGGGGGCCCCAACGGCAGGAGTTCGGCGGCAAGGATTTCCGGGAGGCGGTGAACTATCTGCTGGAGTTCAATGGATGCCGCACCAGGGACTCCCCTGCCCCGCGCCCCCAACCTGTTCAAACGAAGGAAAAACCCGCCTTTGCCCTGCCCATCGCCCACGCAGACCAGCGGCGGGTGTTTGCCTATCTTCAAAAGAGAGGCATCGCCCCCCAGGTCATCCGGGGCTTCATCGAAGCTGGCCTTCTGTACGAGGACAGCCTGCACCACAACTGCGTGTTCGTGGGCCGGGACAGCAGCGGCAAGCCGGTGTTCGCCAGCAAACGCGGCACCTGTGACCTGAACGGCCCCGGCTTCAAGGGGGATGCGGCAGGCAGTGACAAAAACGTGGCCTTCCGGCTCCCCTGCGACCCGGCCCTGGATCACGTGGCGGTGTTCGAGGCCCCTGTCGATCTCATGAGCTTCTGCACCCTCCACCGTCAGGTGCGGAGCAACGCCATAGCCCTGTGCGGACTCTATCAAGGTCCGCTGGACACTTACCTGCGGGAGAATCCGCACCTGAAGCGGATCATCCTGTGTCTGGATGCGGACGCTCCGGGCCGGGAGGCCGCAGAGAAGCTTCAGGCGGAGTACGAGCAGAAGGGCTACACCGTTTCTGTCCGCCTCCCCGCTCCGGGTAAGGATTGGAACGAGCTTTTACAGAATCAGGTTTTGGGAAGGGATATCCCCGCGCCAAAATCCAAACGATCTCAATTAAAAAAGGAGGAACGTGAATCAGTGGCAGACTTAGAAAAACTCATCAGCGACAAGACCATCGCAGACGCCCAGCGGCGTGAACAGCAGCAGGCGGACCAGGGGTTCGCAGTCAGCATCCGGGATGAGAGCGTGGACAGGATCGCCGCGGACCCGGAGCTGTTCGCCCGCTACCTGAATATGCAGGGCGACAATCCCGCGTACAGCGCCGGAAACATCGCCATGGTCATGCACCAGAATCCGGAAGCAACGGTCGTGTTTACCCGTGACCGATGGAAAGACAGGGGCCGCTTCGTACTGGAGGCAGAGCAGGACAAGGGGTGCAAAATCTTTGTCCGCTCCGCTCCAAGACGCGACTACATCCTGACGGATACCTTCGATGTGGCCCAGACCCAGGGCCGGGATATCTGGAGGCCGCACCTGGAGGACAACACCCAGGAGATGGAGACGGCGCTGGCCACCCTGCTGAACTACTCCCCGGTTCCGGTGATCGCCCAGGAGGGGCTGGACGGCGGAGCGTACTACGACCCCCAGGACGTGGTGCTGGCTGTGGACCCCGGCTGTTCGGACAGCGAGGCGTTTGGGGCCATCGCAGCCGAAATCGCCCAGGCCCGCTACCACGACCGGGGATTCAATTGGGGCTACAGCCGGGAGAGCTGTGAACTGAGCGCCCAGAGCGTAGCCTACACCCTGTGCCGCCGTTTTGGGATCAGCCGGGAGCTGCCGGACCTGTCCAGAATGCAGGACATGTTTGTGGGAAGGTATGGCCGGGGAAAGCTGGAGGTGCTGAACAACATCCGGAGCATGAGCAGGCAGATCGGCAGCGGCATCCAGAAGAGCCTCGCCCCGCCCCAGCGGGCCGCGCCCTCTGTTAACAGAGAAGCAAGATAGCATCATGCAGGGAAAAAATGAAACATGGAGGACCGTATCAATGAAACGCATCATGACGATTCTGTGCGCACTCATCCTCGCCATGGCCGGGAGCGCCGCCGCCCTGGCGGTGGACACCGCCGAAGCGGGCCAGAGCGCCAGCTACTACCCCATCTCCGTGGAGGAGTATACCCACGGAGATCTTGACGAGCTGCGGATCAACAAGACTTACCAGCTCTCCCTGGCGGACGATCCCAGCCTCATCCCCACCGAGGACTTCGTGCGCAATGGCCGGAGGTATTACCTGCTGGACATGACCCGGAAGGACGAGGTGGGCGTGGACATCCAGACCCATACCGAGACGGTCACCCAGGCCAGCGATACCAACAGCCTGGAGGCCATCCTCCAGCGGCTGGACGCGGAGATGGAGGTCACCACCGAGGACGGCTATGTGGGTATCCTTCGGCTGGACCACACCAGCGTCCAGGTGACCACGGATGGCTACGCCACCAAAACCAACACCCTCTCCGCCAGCCGCAGCTACCCCAACCTGTCCGAAGCGGACACGTCCCTCATCCCCAAAACTATAGAGGACAAGGGCAAGACCCTGACCCTGGGGGATGTGAAGTGGAGCGAGTCCATGGATGTGGACGGCGAGGGCAGCTCTGTCACCCGGTACACCGCCACCGCCAGCTATACCGGGACTGCCAGCAGCCGGTACGCCACCGGCTACACGGTCAGCGCCAGCTACACCGGCGAGGTGTCCAAGCCCAACTGCGCCGTGGTCACCTACACCGCCATCTTCGGCAGTGAGAAGGTCCCGGAGGAGTCCAAGGCCCCTGATGGCAGTGAGAACCATGACCCCGGCCAGACGGAGGCCCCCGATACTGCGGAAGACCTGGACGCGGCGAAGGAGCCTGCGGAGCAGTCCGGCCTGAAGCGCCCTGTGATGATCGGAGTGGTTGTGCTGGCATTGGGTGTTGGCGGTGTGTTCGCCTTTAAGAAATTCAAAGAGAGGAGATGATCTATTGAAATTGCGAAGTTTTCTGCTGGCTATGATGTTGTGCGTCCTCTGCTGTGCCCCGGCCCATGCGCTGGAGTACGACTTTGACGCCCCGGAGGACTACCTGTTCGGCCAGCCCACCAGCGATGACACCATCTACGAGTGGGAGAATCCCAACGTGGACCGGAGCAAGAACACGACCCTCGTGGCCCCTGGTTTCGGGACTCCCACCAGCTACCTCCCCGGCAGCGGCGAGTATCTCACCCCCAACCTCGTCCCCGGCGCTCTGTCCGGCGGACTGGTGAATCAGGTGGGCAGCGCCGGGGCCAACGCCACCGGAGGTGTGTCGGGCAGCTCCGTTATTCCCGGCGAGTATCCCTCGGTAAACGGAGGCAGCAGCATCACCATGAGCCAGATCCCCGGCAGCAGCCCCACCGATATTGCCCAGGGCAATACCAACGGCGGCTATACCGAGGTCACGGACGATCTCTACTACTCGGACGGCAGTCTGGGAACTCTGAAGATCCCCGCCATCGGCCTGACCGTCAAGGTCTACCAGGGGACGGACAGCGCCGCGCTGAAGAAGGGCGCGGGCCACTTCACCAACACCAGCATCTGGGACGGCAACGCAGGGTTCGCGGCCCACAACCGGGGGGCGAACAGTTACTTCGGCAAGATACACACCCTGGAGCTGGGCGACAGGATCACGCTGACCACCACGCTGGGGACCCGCAGCTACGTGGTGGACAGTGTGGAGAAGGTCAGCATCAACGACTCCAGCGGCACCGCCCCCACCACCGACAACCGCGTGACGCTCTACACCTGCGTCATGGATCAGCCTGAATACCGCTGGTGCGTGACCGCAGTGCAGGAAATTGTATAAAATGCTTCGTTTGGGCGGCATTTATTCTCTATAGATTTGCGGATGTTCCGCTGGACTTGTGGCCCCTTCTCAGGTGTCAACGCCAGTGCTAAAATGTAAGAAAACGCCGAGGAAAAAATGTAGAATTGTGGCGGAGGTGAAGGAAAAAAGATAGACTCCCAATAGGACGGAAAACGCGTCCGGAAAGGGAGTCAGGAAATGAAAGGAGCACAATGGATGGATATCCGAAGCGACAGACAAAAGGGGCTGAGCTATGTGGAGCTGGGACGGAAGTACCACATGGAC
>OFHM01001560.1_pt1 | contig 14705 bp, 8 predicted proteins | sample 1521311 | NCBI WGS metagenome assembly OFHM01 (sample SAMEA3504083, study PRJEB24116) | mouse gut metagenome | biome: mouse gut; feature: mouse-associated habitat; material: faeces | place: Denmark | collected 2011 | reverse complement strand
CTTTTTTTTGTCCCGTAAAGCCGTGTGGCCGGCTGTTTCGCCGCCGGTGGCCAGATATTCCGGCGTCAGGGACCAGTAACGCGCGGCGGATTCTTTGGTCAGCCCGCGCATATTAAGGTAGCGTGTTTTCAATAAGTCGGTTCCGACATGGCCCATATCATGGCTTAACTGGTTCAGGTCATGCCCGGCTTTCATGGAGTAGGAGGCGAAAGAATGCCGCAGGCAATCATGCGGCCAGGGATTTTCCGGAGAATAGCCGGCGCGGGTGCGGAGGGCAAACAGGCGCGTTTTCAGATCCCGCGGATTGATGACGGGATCATCCGGACCCGCGTTGTGTGGCCGGCACGCCAGGATCCACGCCTTCAGCACGGGCTGAATGGTCACATGGCGGGCGCCGCCGGTCTTGGAATGTTTGGCCCGGACGGAAACAACGCCATCCTCCAGGGATATATCCGCCCATGTCAGCCGGGTAAGTTCCCAGGGACGGATGCCGGCAAACGCCCCCAGGGCGACATACAAGCGTAAATCCGTAGTGTCCTGGGCCGCCACGCGGCGCCGATAAACCGGCTCCGTCCTGTCTATCTCCTGGGGCGGGGAGCATGCCCGGAACAAGGCGGTCAGCTGGTCAGGCGTCAACGCTATTATTTCCGCTTCCTGGACGGGCAACTTGTCTATGGGATCCACGGGATTTTTAATGATCCAGCCCCGCTTGATGGCAAAGTTAAACAGGGTGGCAAGCTCGCGTTTCAGGTTGTTCCAGCTTGTGGGGTGGCCGGCGTGGCATGTGTCCAGGGCATCCCGGATCATGGCCGGCGTAATGGCCGCGCATGGTCTGGCCACCAGATCCGGGCAAAGACGTTCCAGGCGCCCCAGGCGCGTTTTCCGGGACAACACCGTCACGCGGCTGTTGTGCGCTTTCGCCGTGCTGGCCGTGCTGGCAAGTTCCCGGAGGGAGGGGGACATATCCGCATCCGGCGGCGCCACCCCGCGCCCCAGTTCCAGTAATGTTCCCAGCTTTGCCACCGAGCCGGCGCGCTTCACAAGAGCCACGTAATGAGTGGCGGCCTCTAAAGGCGTTACCCCGATTTCTGACAGTATTTCATCAACCGTGTTCCACTTATAAGCATCAAGATCAATCGTTTTTCCGTTTACCGTTCCAAAACGTTTCAAATTGCGTATCTGTTCCGCAATATACCCTTCCGCTTCCCCCTTTGTGGCGAAATATTTCGAGGTCTGTTTCCCCGTGTGGGATATACGCTCCGGGATGACAACCCGCCACGGTTTTCCAGGGCGGGAAGTGCTGGGGCGAGGCTTCCAGTCGTCAATCAAGCTGTGCATAATTGTGCATGCTTTTTTGACTACATTATACCCTTTTTCACTGTTTTCTAGCATGAAATGTAAACTATGCTCTAAAAGTAATAAGCCCCTTAAACCGTTGGATTTAAGGGGCTTTGAAGATGGTAGCAGGGAGGTGATTTGAACACCCGACCAAAGGCTTATGAGTCCTCTGCTCTACCACTGAGCTACCCTGCCGTTAAGTGGTTGATGCCGTAAGGCGGGGAAATATTTAACCCGGATCGGAAAGAATGTCCAGATTTTTTTATGGATCAGGAGCATTTTATCACGGCAACCCGCCTTCCCCTCCAGGGAAATCATTACGGATGAAGCATTTTTCACTCAACCGTTTCATACAGCCTGTGTCCCATGCCGTTTCCTGCATGCGGGCATTTACGGCACAGGACATTATGATGCCTTCTGTCCCATGCCATTGCCGCAGCAGGACAGGAAATAGAGGCCCATAAAGATTTTCGGGTCCACCACTTTTCCCTGTCCCATCTGCTCCATCAGCCAGTCATGCACCTGAGGAAGAGGAATGCGGTGCACAGTAATATTTTCGTGGGCCACACCGCCTCCTGCCGATATTCGATGCAGGTCTTCCGCCAGATAGAAGGATACCATTTCCGTAGTCAATCCTGGGGAAGAAGGCCCCGCAAAAAGATACGTCCAGGAGTCCGCCCGGTATCCGGTTTCCTCTTCCAGTTCACGCCGGGCGGATTGCAGCGTGCTTTCCTCCCCTTCATCCCCGGAAATGCCCGCAGGCAGCCCTACGGTCCGGGCATGCAGGGGAACGCGGTATTCTTCCACCAGCAGCAGTTCTCCTTCTTTCGTCACGGCCACGATCATGACAGCTCCGCTGGCATTAACCCGGCGCACGTATTCCCACCTCCCCTCTTTCAGAAGTTCCAGAAATTTCCCCCGGTAGAGAGACAGGCATGCTTCCCCTGGCTGTTCCATTTGTTCCATGATGCAGCCACGTTAGGTTTCCGGACGGCCGTTGTCAACCATGCGGACCGCCTCCCTCCTGCATCTTCCCGGACAGTTCCGTTCCGGTCCCTGTAAGTGGTTGATTTCCGGCGGCGTAATCATGCACTTTTCGTCACCCAGGCCAGTAACAAAACAACAACACATTGATGATGAGTAATTAACAATGTCATACAGAAAATATACTCAGGAGGACTAAATTATCGGAGGAAGCAAGAACAAAATATTTTTTCATGTGGAACCCCCGTGGAACGTAGAGCCGCAGAACGATGACTCGCGCTGTTTCAAAAAGATATTTTTTCCTCAGACGCAAATCAGTAATTTGGCGCTCCCGTCAACCGGGGTGTTGAGCTGAAAGCGGATGAGTTCGCCTTCTCCACCCCGATGGACGCCACGAGCTGTCACGGCTGCGGATGAACCTGATCCGGTTCCATCCGCGGGCGGCCTCGTAGCGGGACGGAACGCCTTACGGCTATTTCTAACCAGCAACATCTTTTATTTCCAATAACAATGACGCCGCCATCAGAACTGTCAGCCACCTGGTCCAAAATCACGGGAGCCTTGCAAACAATCATGTCCCCGGAGGTTTATGGATTGTGGTTTCCCAAGTTTTCCCTGCTGGAGGATTCAGGGAAGGCGCTGACGCTGGTATGCGACGATCCTATGGCCGCCCTCTGGGTGGAAAACAGCTATACGCCGGAGCTGAAGCAGGCCGCCATGCTGGCTCTGGGCACGGAACGCCAGATCAAGTTCGTCTGCACGGATGAAGTGGCTTCCATGCCCGCTGCAGAAGGCCAGCCGCAAAAAGCTTCTTCCCGGGCCAAAACGCCGCAGGCGGCGGATTCCCCGGCCGCACCGGTCAAAAAACAGCGTACACCGGCCGCCAAGGCATGCCTGAATGACTTATATACGTTCGATTCGTTCGTGGTGTATGAGGACAGCCGTTTTGCGTACCAGGCCGGACTGTCCGTCGCCCAGTCGGAACGGGCCCTGTTCAATCCACTTTTCCTGTACGGTAAATCCGGCGTTGGCAAAACCCATCTGCTCCAGGCCATTGGCCATGAGGTGCTCCATCAGGATTCATCCACAAATGTGGTGTACGTCACGGGCGAACAGTTCGCCAATGAATTTATTGACGCTTCCCGAACCCAGAACGGACAAAGCTTCACCAAACTGCGCCGCAAGTACCGCAAGGCAGACGTCCTGCTGGTGGACGACGTGCAATTTATCTCCGGCAAGGAAAAAACGGTGGAAGAATTCCTGCATACGTTTGACGAACTGTTCCATGCCCACAAAACCATCGTGATTTGCGCGGATGCCGCCGCATGCGATATTTCCAATCTGGACCCCCGGCTGGCGGCGCGCCTGGAATCAGGCCTTACGGTAGAATTGAACCTTCCGGACGACAATGCACGGCTGGAGATCCTGCGCAGCAAGCGCGACCGGGCCGGCATGAACGTATCCGACGAAATTCTGGAGTTTCTGGCAAGCCGCATCCAGAAGAGCGTGCGCCGCCTGGAAGGAGCACTGCTCCGTGTAGCCACCTTTACTTCCCTGTCCGGAGACATGCCTGACATCGCCAAAATTGAGCAGCTTTTACGCGACATCCTGCGGGAAGAAACAAGCCGCATCCTGACCGTAGATTCCATCCAGAAGCGCGTGGCGGATTTTTACGAACTCAAGGTCAGCGACCTGACCGGCAAGCGCCGCCCCAACAGCATCGCCTTTCCGCGCCAGATCGCCATGTACTTGAGCCGCCGCCTGACGGAACGCTCCCTGAAGGATATCGGCCAGGCGTTCGGCGGCCGGGATCACGGCACCGTCATCCATGCGAACAAGCTGGTCGCCTCCCGTATGGAAGAGGATGTGCGCGTGAGGGATATCGTCCAGAGGCTGGAAGAGGAGTTGAGGGATTGATTTTCCTTCCCTCCAGCCCTGCTGGAAAAGCATGGTCCCGTTGAATGCCCATGGCTTTTCAAGCGGAAGAAGCGCTTCCGCGGCGCAGGGGAGAATAAGCTTGAGGCGAAAGCGGTTTGGATTAGAATCACCCTGTTCCCATTGATTCCATGATCCACGCCGACCAGCTTTCCAAAGAGTTTGGCCGCTTTCAAGCGGTAAAGAATGCCTCCTTCCAGATTGAAAAGGGGGAAATCGTAGGGTTCCTGGGGCCGAACGGCGCAGGCAAGACCACGACTTTGCGCATGCTGACCGGCTATCTGCCCCCCACTTCCGGCACAGCCACGATTGCCGGGTTCGACATTGTGAAAAATCCCCTGGAGGCTCGCAAACATCTGGGCTACCTGCCGGAACACGTGCCCCTTTACGACGACCAACGCGTCACGGAATACCTGAAATTCCGCGCCAGGCTTAAAGGCATCTCTTCCAGGCAGATCTGGCCTGCCGTCTCCAAGGTTGTAGAACAATGCGGCCTGGATCCCGTGCGCCGCAAGATGATCCGCACCCTTTCCAAAGGCTACCGCCAGCGCGTAGGCCTGGCGGACGCCCTGCTGGGGGAACCGGACCTGCTGATCCTTGACGAACCTACCAACGGTCTTGACCCCAACCAGATACGCCAGATACGCGAACTGATCAAAGGTCTGGCGGCCAACCATACCATTATTCTTTCCACCCACATTCTCAGTGAGGTGGAAATGATTTGCAACAAGGTCATCATCATTGACCAGGGAACTATCAAGGCAGCGGATACCCCCTCCAACCTGACGGCCAATCTACGGGCAGCCGGCAAGATTACTCTGGAATTCCGGGGAGACCTGGCCCTGATTACGCGGAAACTGGAAAACCTGGAACATGTGAAGAAGGTCATCCATGAAGGAACGGACGCCGACGGCTGGCATACGCTGACCGTACGCGCGGAGGCCGGGACGGATACCCGTGAAAAGGCTGCGCGCCTCCTTGCGGAACAGGGCTGCCCCCTGCGCCATATTTACCGCCACACCCCCACGCTGGAAGAAGTGTTCGTGGAAATGACCCGTAAAGATTAACCCCCCCCTTTTTCCATCCCCGCCTATCCACCACCGCCCATTTCCCTTTTCTCCCCATGTCTCCAGTACTTACCATTTTCAGAAAAGAACTCAGAAGCTACGTAATGACTCCGTACGGATGGGTTATCCTGGCTTTCGTCATGGCCCTTCAGAGCGTCTCCCTGTCCGGCACGCTGAAGGCTTTTCAACTGGCCCCGCAGAAGGAAGGCATCCTGTTCTTCATCCTGCATTCTCCCATGTTCTGGTTTTACTTCCTGTTCATCTTCCCTCTGCTCACCATGCGTTCCCTGGCGGAGGAGGAAAAGACGGGAACACTGGAATCCCTGCTCACCACGCCCATCAAGACATGGCAGGTGGTTCTGGGAAAATACTTCTCCGCATACGCCTTTTACATCATCCTGTGGCTGCCCATGCTTCTCTATCCCATCCTGGCGGACTGGTCCAACCTGATTGTGCAGTGGATTTACGGATATGACGCGGGCATGGTTCTGCCTTACCGCCTGGCGGACTGGGCCGGGGCATACGCCATTCTGCTGCTGGTCGGCACCTGGTTCACGGCCATCGGCATTTTCGCCTCCTCCATGACGGGCAGCCAGATTATTTCCGGCATCATCACCATCGGCCTGCTGGTCCTGATTTTCTTCATGGGTCTGATTCCCGTGGTGTGGGGGGAATTCCCCGCAGCGGGGATTTTCCACTACATGTCCTGCTCGGAACATCTGGACCGCTTTTCCGCCGGGCTGGTTGACACGCGCCCCGTCGTGTTTTACCTGACCATGACAGTCCTGACGCTGGCCGTCACCATCCGCATCATTGACCACCGCCGCTGGAAACACTGACTCATCCCTCCTTCACCACTTTTCATTTTTATCTATGAGCGAAACACCAGACACCCCCGCCGCGGCCGCAGAAGCCTCCCAGCCCGCCGCCCGCAAGGTCAAACGCCCCTGGATGACCTGGATCAAGCTTTTCCTGCTGTTCCTTATCGTCGTATGCCTGAATTACGTAGGCTGCCACGAGTATTACCGCCGGGACCTGACGGAAGACCAGCGTTATGAAATTTCCCGTCAGAGCATCAACATGCTCCAGTCCCCGGAAATCCAGAAGCGCAAAACCCCCGTCAAAATCACGTTCGCTTTCCTGCGCACCACGCAGAACTACACCCGCATGCGTTCTCTGCTTGAGGAGTACGAACGTTATTCCAACGGCAAGGTGAAGGTGGAGTATGTGGATCCCCTCCGCCAGCCGAACAAGGCCCGTGAAATCTCCAATATCTACGGAATTGAATTCAAGAAGAACCTGGTCATCATTGATGCCCGGGAGGATACGGAAAAAGCGCTCAAGACGTTTGAAGGCACCCAGGCGGACGCCGCCCACGTGCGCATCCTGCCCGGAGACGCCTTCGTAGTATACGCACCCGGGCCGGACGGCAAAAGCATGAAGGCAGTGGCGCTCCAGATTGAAGACATGATGACTGCCGGCATTTACGGAGCGGCCAACGGCGAACCTCGTAAAATTTATATCGCGGCGGATAAGAGCAACTTCAACGAGTCCCTGAGCAACAACCAGGAAGAAAGCATTTTCACGACGCTGGGCAAAATCTGCCGTTCCGTCAACCTGCAGCTTGTTCCCATCCGCATGAGCGGTCTGGAAGAAATTCCGGAAGACGCCGCAGGATTCATGATTATCGGTTCCAAATATGATCTGTCCCCGCAGGAGGCGGAAGTGCTCCAGCGGTACTGGGCGCGCCCGAACGCCGCCATTCTAATCATGCTGGAACCCCAGAATGACACACCCAAACAGCTTTACCGCTTTCTCCGCGAACAGGGGCTACGGCCCCAGAATGACCGCGTGATGCTCCGCAACAGGGGCAACCGTTCCGTTTTTGAAATTAACTCCATTTTCGCCCCCTCCCTGAATTGCACCCGTGAATTCTGGAATTCCAGCACCGGACTGGAAGGGGAGAGCATCTCCCTCATTCTGGATTCCGACAATGCGACCATGGAACAGAAGCGCATTACGCCATACCCCCTCCTGGTCACAACGGAGGATTATTACGGAGAAACCAAATACAACCAGTTCCCTGCCCAGTTCGACGCAAGGGAAGACAATCCGGGCCCTCTGATGATCGGCGCGGCCCTCATCCGGGGGAATGCCGGGGACGTGAACCAGAACAAGACTACCGGGCGCCTGGTTCTGCTTGGCAATACGGACCTGCTCCAGCCCCGGCAAATCAAACCGGAACAGAGGGATTTCATGCGTACGCTGATCGGCTGGATGACGGACCGTGAAGAATTGCGTGGCCTCGGCTCCCGCCATGACCTGACCGTCAAGCTGAATCTGGACCGCAACGCCCTGGGCGTTTTGGAACTCCTGACGAATATCGGACTCCCCCTGCTGGCGCTGCTGATCGCCCTGATTATCTGGAACACGCGCCGTCATTAACTCCACCCACGCCCATTACCGGAAGCACATGCGCACATTCCGTTTTATTCTTCTCATCCTCATCACCCTCGCTTCTGTCGGAGCAGCGGTGCTCCTCATGATTGACGGCAATCTGTCCCGCATCATCGGGCGCACCGCTTTCAGTTCCGGAGAACGGCTTTTCCCGTACACCCGGGAAGAAATGAACGAGGTTTCCTGGATGCGCATCAATTGCGTGGGAGATGTCGCGGAATTCCGCCGCAAACCCAACGGCGTCTGGTGGTGCGAAAAGCCCTGGAACGACCGTATGGATCCTCGCGCGGCGGCGGCCATTCTCCAGTACACGTACTCCACCAGCATCGTGGACGCATTGCCCCTGCACAAGATTGATTCCGCATCCCTGAAGGAATTCGGCGTGAAAACCACTCCCGTTACCATCACTCTCAAGGAAATGAGCGACGACGGAAAGCGTTCCTCCACTGTGGCGCGCTATACGCTGGGTTCCCCGGCGCCCTGGCTGGTGGACGATCCGGAGAACAAGACCACGGATGACACCACCTATATGCAGACGGATTTTTACGGCCGGGACACCCGCATTCTGGTGGGCACCGGCAACATCCTCCCTCTGTTCAAATCCGGCATCCGCCAGCTTCGGGACCACCGTCCCCTGCTACTGCATCCGGCCATGCCCGCCTCCATTGAAATCAACAACCGGGGCCAGCGCATCGCCCTGGAGCGCAAGACTCCTGGCTCCCCCTGGAAAATCACGTATCCCCTCTCCCTGGATACGGACCCGGCCATGATGGATGTGCTGCTGGGCACGCTCCAGAAGCTGACCGCCGTGCGCGTGTACAACCCGGAGGAAACGAGCGTGCCGGATATGACGGATGATCAAATCACCTCCGTCTCCATCAGGAATTTCACAGGCCGCCTTTCAGGGGACGGCAAATCCCTGCAAATGGAGGAACAGCCCGTCACGCTCCGAATTTATCCTCCTTCGGACAACGGAAGCCTGTCCGAACTGGTCAAAGCCACCGTTTCCGACCGTAAGGCCGTCTTTGAATTGGCGCAAACGACGGAAACCAACAAGGAAGTTCCCGGCGTACGCAATATTCCGCTGGATCTGGGCCTTCTGCGTTCCAAGCAATTGACGGACATCGGGGATTACAAGATTACCGGCCTTTCCATCCGTAAAAGTTTTCAGGATTACCCTACCATCGCCCGCTTCATTCAGGGGGATGAGAAAAAAGGCATCAAGCCCACCTGGCTGTACACGGCAGAGGGCGCCCGTTACCAGGAAGCTAATCCGGAGCATCTCATTTCCCTGCTGAAAACCGTTAAACAGGGAAAAGTGGCCGGCTTCGCTTCGGACAAAGTTACGGACCTTTCCGTGTACGGGCTGGATAATCCCAGAATGACGCTCACCATGTCCCTTCTGCCCAAGCCCGGTGAAGAGCCACGCCCCCCCGTGACGGTGTTTTTCTCCAAGGGTGCGGACGGTTCCTGGTATGCCCGCCAGGCCGGAAAACCCACCGTCGCCATACTGGACAACGCCTACATGAAGGATTTGCTGACGGATGCACTGGCCTGGAAAAAAAAGAGGCTTTTTTCCTTCAGCAGGTTTGACCTCAGAGAAATGCACCTGGAACGCATCGGTTCCGGAGGCCCCCTGGTTCTGAAATTCGACCGTCTGGACGATTCTTGGACAGCCTCCAAAGACGGGAAGGATGAAACCTTGAATATCAACCCGAACCGCGCCAACCGCTATCTGGATGAACTGGAAAAAATGGAGGTGAGCACCTGGCTCCCCTATACGGACGCCACAGCGCATGAAGCCCTGAAAAATCCCGTTTTCCGCCTGAAACTCATCCTCCAGTCTTACAAGGAGGCGGCCCCCGTGCAGTCCCAATCCGGTTCCAGCGACATTACCTTTGCCCCGGAACCGGAAACGGAGGACAAAGTCATCACGCTGGAAATCGCCCCGGCGGGAGAGGCCGGATACAGCAGATTTTATTACGGCAGAGTAAATACAACCCCGAATTATTTTATCCTGAACATGGACGCCGTACGTCTGCTCGGCGCCAGCCTTTCGGAAGACAACTAACCACTCCTCCCGCATGAGCAAGATTGAGCTGCACACCGCCATCTCCTTTCTGGACGGAATCCTCTCCGTGAATTCCATTCCGGACGCCCCCCGCGCCCTGAACGGCCTTCAACTGGAAAACGGGGGCACCGTTTCCAAGGTGGCCGCCGCCGTGGACGGCTCAGAAAAGGCCATTCATGCGGCCTTGGAAACAGGTGCGGACCTGCTCCTTCTTCACCACGGCATTTTCTGGCAGCCCATGCAGCCCATTACCGGCATCGCCTACCGGAAGCTGAAAGCCGCCATGGACGGGAACCTGGCGATTTACGCCGCCCACCTTCCTCTGGACGTCCACCCCGCATACGGCAACAATGCCCTGCTGGCGAAGGCCTGCGGCCTCCGGCCATGTTCCCATGATGGGCTGGACTACCACGGCGTTTCCCTCGGTACGCACGGAGAATTTCCAGGTACATGCGCGGAATTGGAGCAAAAACTGGAAACCGTCCTCGGCGCGCCCGTGCAGGCCTTCTGGAAAGATTCCCCGGAGGCTCCGGCCGGAGATGTCTTCATCTGTACCGGAGGCGCGGGAGACGATCTTGCCCAGGCAGCGGCCCTCGGCTGCCGCACCTACGTGACCGGGGAAGGCTCCCACTGGAACATCCCCCTGGCCCAGGAACTGGGCGTCAATCTGGTCTTCGGCGGCCACTACTTTACGGAGACGTTCGGCGTAAAGGCCCTGGGGCTTCTTCTCAAGGATGTCTACGGGCTGGATTATACCTTTATTGACCTGCCGCCCTCCGCCTACAGCCATTGACCAAACGCCACGGAACATGAATCTGACTACGGACGACGCCGACGGGAAAATCCGCCTGGATCAATACCTTGCCGCCCACCTTCCGGAGCTTTCCCGCTCCAGGATCCAGAGCCTGATCAAAAGCGGGGATGTGTTGGTCAACGGCTCTCCCGCCAAGCCTAAAAACCCCGTCTCCCGCGGTGATTCCATCACCGTCCGCATTCCGGAACCGGAACCGGCGGAAGCCCAGCCTCAGGATATCCCCCTGGACATCCTGTATGAAGATGAAGACGTGGTAGTCATCAACAAGGAAAGCGGCATGGTCGTGCATCCCGCGGCCGGCAACCCGGACGGCACCATCGTAAACGCCCTGCTCCACCACTGCGGGGACCTCTCCGGCATCGGCGGAGTGGAACGCCCGGGCATCGTCCACCGCCTGGACAAGGACACCTCCGGCTGCCTGGTCATCGCAAAAAATGACGGCGCCCACCAGTCCCTGACGGCGCAGTTCGCGGCCCGAAGCACGGAAAAGCGTTATCTGGCCGTCGTCCAGGGTATTCCTTCCCAAAGTTCCGGCACGGTCTTCACCCATATCGGCCGCCATCCCGTCAATCGCCTGAAAATGGCAGTAGTCAATCCCGGTTCCGGGAAAGCCGCCATTACGGACTACGATTTGCTCTGCGCAGACCCGTCCACGGACTCCTCCCTGGTTCTGTGCACGCTGCACACGGGCAGAACCCACCAGATACGCGTGCACATGCTCCATCTGGGCCATCCGCTCATCGGGGATCCCATTTACGCCAAACCCGCCCGGCAAAAGGCAAAACCCGGCAGGCTCATGCTCCACGCGTGGCGGCTGGGCTTCGACCACCCGCGCACGGGAAAGCGCATGGATTTCGAAGCGCCCGTCCCGCCGGAATACACGCCGTGGCTCCAGCTCTTCCCCAACGGGCTTTACGGGGCCATCCCGGAGCCGCGCCCGGTACAGGAAGACGGGGGACGGAACTAAACCTCCCCGCCATTTCCCGGTAGCGGAAGCCGCTTCAACGGACAGAATACGGGAAAGCGCCATATTCAAATCCCAGAGCCGGCCCGGCCTTCGTCAGCAATCCGCCGTCATCCGGCGCCCCCATCCTTGCGGACAAAGATGCGGCAACAGATCCGCCGTTCACCTTCTTACGCCCCCTTTCCGGCAGGAGCGTCCACGGTCACAGTCAGCCGGGAACAATATTCTTTTCATCAATCAAGGAGAAATGAACCTGCCCGGCATCTTCCGCGCATGCAAGAAGAATCCGCGGCGGAGACCTCCCCTTTAATCTTGATTTGCCCCCCCGGAACCGCTACCCTGACACGGCTTTAACCACACAGCTTTCACAGAGACATGGAGACCACGCACCACGGGGAGGACGCCTCTCCGGACAATCCCCCCAGGCAGCAAAAAAGCGGAAACACGGATGAACAGACCATCGCCCTGACAAAAGCGCGTCTGGCCATTGACGAGGTGGACGCCCGGATTGTAGAGCTGTTAAAAAAACGCGCCGAATGGGTGCATGAAGTCGGCCGCATTAAAAAGGAAAAAAATTCCCCCATCTTCGTTCCCGAACGGGAAACGGCCCTGCTCAACAAATTGAACCGCCTGAATGCGGGCGTGCTGCCGGAAGCCTCCCTCCAGGCTATTTACCGTGAAATCATTTCCTGCTCCTTCTTTCTGGAAGGCGGCCTGACCATTGCCTACCTGGGCCCCAAAGGAACCTGGAGCCACCAGGCGGCCCTCAAGCAGTTCGGAAAAAGCTGCGAACTCATTCCGTGCCAGAGCTTCAAGGACGTATTTGACATGGTGGACCGGGGGAAGGCCCAGTACGGCGTAGTTCCCGTGGAAAACTCTTCGGAAGGTTCCGTCACCGCCGTGATGGATCTTTTCGTCACCTCTCCCCTCAAAATCTGCGCCCAAATCAATCTGAACATCCGCAACAGCCTGATGGCGGATATTCCGCGGGAACACATCCGCATCCTGTATTCCCACCCCCAGGTTCTCGGCCAGACGCGGAACTGGATCCAGCGGCATTTCCCAAACGCGGAACTCGTGGAAACGTCCTCCACCACGAAAGCCAGCATTCTTGCCAAGGAGAACGCCGCCATGGGCGCGGCATCCCTCGGCTGTCCGCTGGCTGCGGAATTGTTCGGCCTGAACATCCTGGAAGAAGACGTGCAGGACCAGTCCTGCAACACCACCCGTTTTGCCGTCATCGGACGCCAGGAAACGCAGCCCAGCGGCAGGGACCGCACCTCCCCGCTCATCCGCATCCAGCATAAACCCGGCACCCTGGCGGAAGTAGTCAACTGCTTCCAGCGGCACAACAATAACCTGATACGCATTGAATCCCGCCCGTCCAAAGTCATCAACTGGGAATACGTCTTTTACATAGATGCCGCCGGCCACATTCAGGAATCCCCCTTACGGGAAACCCTTCCGGAGCTGGAGCAGCACTGCTCCATGCTGAAGATTCTGGGCAGCTACGCGGATACGGACGTCATTTAAGCAGGTTCAGCCTTCCCCCCCAGCCTCACACCATTCTGAACAACCATGAACATAGCCACGATTGCCGCCCTGGCCGTCACTCTGGGACTTCCCGCCCCGGCCCAGCAGTCCGCCACTAAAATCATTACGGAAAACGGACAGCCTGCGCTGGCCCTGGACGAACAGTTCGCAGCCCGGCTGCGCGACGGCGGAATGAAGCAGGGCTCCCCGGCCACCGTTCCCGCGGAATTTTCGGCAGCAGCGCCCGGCCTCCCCCTCCCCGCGGATGCCAACCATGCCGCTGTCAGGGAAACGGCGGGGGAACGCAATCGGCGCATGGAATGGTGGAGGGATGCCAAATTCGGCATGTTCATCCATTACGGCCTGTATTCCGGATTGGCCGGGGAATGGAAAGGCAGGCCCGGAGGTTCCGAATGGATTCAAAAAAACGTGGAAGTGGATACGGATACCTACGCCGCGGAAGCTCTGCCCCTGTTCAAGCCCAGGGAAGGCCTGACGGAAGAATGGGCCCAGCTCGCCCGGGATGCGGGCTGCCAATATGTAGTGCTCACCAGCAAGCACCATGAAGGCTTCGGCCTGTTTGACAGCGCCTTGACGGATTACGACGCCAAAAGCGCCGTGAACCGGGATATCATCCGCGAATATGTGGACTCCTGCCGCAAGCGCGGCCTGAAAGTGGGCCTCTACCACTCCGTTATTGACTGGCATCACCCGTCCTATGACAACACCATCTGCCCGGACCTCTGCTACCCTGCGGGACAGGCGGCAATGCTTAACAGGAAAAACATTCCCCGCGACCACGCCGCCTACCAGAAATACCTGCACGCCCAGGTCCGGGAGCTGATGACCCGTTACGCGCCCATCGACATCATGTGGTGGGATTACTCCCAGGGAGCCATGGAGGGGGCCAAAGGCTGGAAGGCGCCGGAACTGATGGACATGGTGCGCTCCATCAATCCCGGCGTCATCATGAACAACCGCCTGTACGCTTATTCCGGCCTGAACAAAAACCAGGCCGGCACGCTGGACCTGCGCTGCGGGGACTATATTACCCCGGAACGCTTCATCCCCCGGCGCGGATATCCCGGCGTGGACTGGGAATCCTGCATGACGGTAAGCGACAAATGGGGCTACAACCGCTACGACACCAACATCAAATCTCCGGAAACCATCATTGAAAAACTGGTGGAATGCGTTACCAAGGGAGGCAATCTTCTGCTGAACGTCAATCCCATGGCGGACGGCACCATTCCGGAAAAAGTGGCCGCCACCATGCGCGGCGTAGGCCGATGGCTCAACATCAACGGTGAAGCCGTGTACGGAACACGGGCATTCATGCAGCTGGACCAGCCTGCCACCATCAATCGGCAGGGGGATATCTTCGTCTTCCTGATTCCCCCGCCGGACAAGGGGCCGGCCCAGCCGCCCAGTGAAGGAACCATGAAAGAATTGACGGCGGGAGCGGAACACGCCCGATTCCTCCCCCAACCCCCGCGTCATAACGCCGTGGGCCGTCAGCAGATCATCCACTGAATAGGGATT
>OFHM01001551.1_pt1 | contig 14757 bp, 10 predicted proteins | sample 1521311 | NCBI WGS metagenome assembly OFHM01 (sample SAMEA3504083, study PRJEB24116) | mouse gut metagenome | biome: mouse gut; feature: mouse-associated habitat; material: faeces | place: Denmark | collected 2011 | reverse complement strand
CCTGCCGGCTGTGGCATTCCCCCTCCCGGGTAATGCCAAGCGCTGAAAGTATTTTTTCCTGCTTTTCTTCCATAACCTCTGCTTCCTCTTTGTTGATATGGTCGTATCCGCAAAGATGAAGCATACTGTGGGCAACAAGGAACGCAAATTCCCGTTTAGTGGAATGCCCGTAATTCTCCGCCTGTCCCAGTATCTTGTCCACTGACAGGATTATGTCTCCCAGAAGAAGTTCCCCGCTCTCCGGGTCAAAGCTGTCCGCCTGGGCGTCCTCCACCACAGAAAAGTCTGCCTCCCTCCCAAATGATATCATGGGAAAGGAGAGCACGTCCGTGGGTGCGTCAATCTGCCTGAACTGCCTGTTAAACCCGCAGATTCCCTGGTCATCAGTGACAAGCAGGTTTACCTGGGCTTCATAAGGGCAGTTTTCCAGCCGGAGGGCTTCTTCCATTACAGCCTGTGCCACTTTTTCTATATCAAACCCAAAACTAATCTCTGTTTCATTTTCAACGTAACAGGTCATAATAGGCTTCCTCCTCCATCAGCGCCTTTTTTATCTGCTGTAACTCTCCAATGGAAATACTACTGTCATCTATCATACCACTTTCCAGTTGTTTGATAAATACGGCATTGATGATTTTCTGGCAGTCCGGCTTCCCATCCTTCTTTTCAGAAAAAGAACGGCTGATAGTGGTTATCACATCATCACAAAAAAGAAGCGCCACCGCCTCCTTTGATATGATCATCTGCCGCTTCTCCCGGTCCGTGTATTCCCGCAGTATCAGCCTTACTTCCCGCGGGAAATGATTTTTCTTTAAAATATACTGTATATTTCCCCAGTTGTTCTCACCTTTCAGCAGGCCGATCCTGTGATAAAAACCACAGGCTTTTACTACCCTGGAATCCAGGAACAATTCCCTGACCACCCGTTCGCACAAATATGCCGTATGGATTGCATGGAAATAATCCTCCCCGGAAATCTCCTTTAACTGTGCCAGAAGCGGGCTCTCCGGGTCATTAATATCCATATACCGGTTCCAGTCCCTGCACAGGGCTGAAAATTTCAGAAGGACCATCATCAGGAAAAAACTGGCCGCCAGGTTTACCGCAGGCAATAGAAACAGTTCCATAGAAAAAGGTTCATCCGAAAACAACAGCCCCTGGACCGACAGGCACACCATATGGGCAAGCATAGTGATCATAAGAGGCAGCCTCACATGCGCCACCTGGTTGGCATAAGAAAAGACAACAATCCCTACAATCCCACTGGTAAAGTAAATAAAAAAAGCTCCCATATCCCCATGGATCATGCTGGTAATTAAAAGAAGGGTAGCTCCTGCCGATAGCCCGATTAACTGGTTGCTAAAAAGCATCAGCCCAACAAAAATAACAGGATAAGGCCATGCTCCCGGCGGAAATAACGGAAGTGCAATGCTTGCCCCCAGAAATATCAGGTATGTAATGGTAAACCTCCAGATATTCCCTTCATTGTCAAAGAGAAAACTTCCATTTTCACTGCTAAGGCTTATACAAAACATGGCACTGCAAAATCCCATTCCCGCCAGGATCGCAATTCCCGCCATATACACTGCTGTCTGGCCATAGAGAAAAGACGCCACCGCACTTATCACTATGGTCAAAAACAGCATGACTGCTTCCTGGGAAGCCGTTATCATCCGGTCCCTCTCCTTAAAGGAAATGGCCGCCTTCCCCTTTTTGGGCTGTTGGGCACTTTCCTTCTGGTTAAGGCTTACAGCTTTTTCCCGTTCTATTTTTATTTCCTGTTTTTTTTCTGTTTCCTGTACTTTTACTGTTTGCTGCCTTTTTTCTTGTACTCTTTCATTTTCCTTTTCTATTTGCTGCCCTTTTTCTGTTTCCTGCCTATACTCTATTTGCTGCTCTCTTTCTGTTTCCGGTATCCCTTCTGGGTACTGTCCCTCTTTAGTTCCCTCCGGCTGCTCCAGCTCCCCTGCCACAAGGGCCTCCACTTCCCCATCCGCCTGCCCTGCGGCCTTTGCTTCCTGCTCCTGCTTTGCCCTGTTTGCTTTTCTGATCTTTTCCGCTTCTTCAGCCCATTTGGTCAGCTCAATCTCTTTGGGGCTGCCTGGCTCATTATCCCATCCGCTCCCGCCCGTGATAATGGCTTGTCCTGTGCCCACGGCCTGCTCTATCTGCCCTTTGCCCTCAGGTTCCTGTTCCTGCCCATTTTCCGTACCCAAAATAGCCTCAGTAATCTCTGTCAATTCATTATTTTTTTCCATACACCGCATTCCTGTTTTTCTGTTTTGCCCTGTTTTGGTTTCGCGCTTCATAATCTTCATATGCTTTTACAATCTTTTGTACCAGCGGATGCCTTACCACGTCTTTACTGGTTAACTGGCAAAACGCAATGCCCTCAATATTACGGAGTACCCTCCGCGCCACGTCAAGCCCGGATGCCGCCTCAGGGGATAAATCCTTCTGTGTGGCGTCCCCTGTAACGATTACCTTGGAGCCAAAGCCAATTCTGGTAAGAAACATCTTCATCTGGGCAGGGGTGGTATTTTGGGCCTCATCCAATATAATATAGGCGTTATCCAGCGTGCGCCCTCTCATATAGGCAAGGGGTGCAACCTCAATCAATCCTTTTTCCATATTTTTCGTAAAATTTTCTGCACCCATAATCTGATAAAGGGCGTCATACAAAGGGCGCAGGTATGGATCCACCTTGCTCTGTAAGTCTCCCGGCAAAAAGCCCAGCTTTTCCCCCGCTTCAATTGCCGGGCGGGTAAGGATGATCCTCTCCGCTTCCTGGTTTTTAAAGGCAGTGATTGCCATGGCCATGGCAAGGTATGTCTTCCCTGTCCCTGCCGGCCCCTCCCCAAAAACGACCATATTGTTCCTGATGGCGTCCACATACCGCTTCTGCCCCAGCGTTTTGGGCTTAATTGGCTTGCCCGATGCTGTATGGCAGATACACTCTTTATCTATTTCAACCAAAACATCTTCTTTTTCTTCCATGCTCATAGCGATTGCATAATCCACATTCTGTTCCTGGATTACATTTCCTCTCATTGATAATTCTGTAAGCTCTGTAATAATTGCTTTTGCCTTTTTTACGCCGGAAGAGCTGCCGCTGATTGTCATTTCCCCGTTTCTGTCCACAATGGCAACCCCAAACTGCCGCTCCAGCTTCTTCATATGGCTGTCAAACTGCCCGAATACATTCTGCTGGTCCTTTGCCGGCACCTTTACTGCTTCAGATAATTCTTCCATCTGCTTCTCCCAATTGATATCCCCGCCCGCAGCAGCCCTGTATACGCCGCTGCCACCACAGGCAGTTTACTCTGCTTCACTTTCCGGCTTTGGCGTTTCCTTTGGCTCATCCGGCTTCGCTTCATCCTTCATCACAACCTTCTGGATCTCTTTGGTATCCTTAACTTCAAACTTCACATCTTCTGCCACAAGATAGCCGTCCGGCGCACTTTCCTCATGCAGTGTGTATTCCCCGATTGGCAGCATTTCCATATAATGCGGCTTATTCCCGGAAGTCCAGCTTTCTACTTCTTTCCCGTCTTTATCCAGAATGGAAAGTTTTGCCCCTGGCAGTTCCTTCCCGGCTATGTCTGTCTTGGAAATCTCCACCTTTGTCACATCATCCTTCATATCCACCTTCTGCACTTCTCCTGTATTCTCCACAACAAACTCAATGCTCTCCGCAGTCACATAGCCGTCTGCAGGCTGTGTCTCTGTCATGGTATATTTCTTACCAACTACTAATTCTTTGATGATATGCGGCTCCTTGCCGGAAACCCACTCATCCACAAGATTGCCGTCTTCATCCGTTACCTTAAGCTTCGCACCCTCTACCTCTTTTCCATCTGTAAGGGATGTTTTGGTAAACTCAAATACCGTAGGAACATTTTCAAAGGCAAATTCATAGGAAATGCTTTCTTGCTCCGCATCTTCATAGGTGAAGTCAAATTCCTTTGTTTCACCTTCGCTGGTAAATCCCGGAGCAGGGGCCGTTTCTTTCACATAATAAGGGAACCCAATCGGGAGGGCAGCCGCAAATGACAGCTTCCCATCTTCGTCCGTGGCTTTTTCCTCAATCACCGTATCCGCCTCCATGATCACTTCGCCATCTTTATTGGTGATGTCCTCTTTCGCACAAAGGGCGAATACCGTCCCTTCCACTGCACGGTCAGAATCTTTCTCCGTCTTTATTACATTGACTTCTGCTTTCTGGCGGTTATTCTGCCAGTCCGTAGAGAACGTGACAACCGCTGTGTCCTGATCACGGTAAGTCAGGTCAATCTCCCGGATTTCCCCGTCAAGAACATAACCCTCTGCTGTTTCTTTCTCCTTCACATAATATTTCCCAAGAGGGAGATTGTCCAGTTTTGCAATCCCGCTATCGTCCGTGGTGATGACAGCTATCAGCTCATCCTTTTTATAATAATCCTCACTCTCCCCATCTGCCGCTTTTATATCCTCCAGGGCATACACTTCAAAGACAACATCTTTCAGTGAGCCGGTGACATACTCAAACAGATGCGTGATCCAGCCGCCAATGCTGTCCAGCAACGATACATTTTCTAAAAACTCCCCTTCTTTGTTGATCAGGAGCGTACCTGTCGGCACATCGTCCTTCATCTCCACTTTTTGGATTTCAGCCGTATCTTCCACGGTAAACGTGATTTCTTCTGCCTTTAAATACCCATAAGGCGCTAATTCCTCCCGGAGCGTATAAGTTTCTCCGACGGTCAGCCGCTTAATGATATGTTCCTCTCCTTTGACGGATTTCCATGTATCTACGATATCCCCGTCTTTATCAAGGACAGTCAATGCTGCCCCTTCCAGTTCCACGCCTGTTGCAAGGTCTGTCTTTTTAATGGAAACGGTTGTCGGTTCATTTTTAAATTCAGACACATATTCTGCAACTTCTACATCCTGCCCCTGGTATGCTGCAGATACTTCAATGGTTTCATCGGAAGATACATAGCCTGCAGGAGCCTGTTCCTCCCGGATGTAATATTCCCCGAAAGGCAGATCCAGGTCAAAGACTGCCCTGCCATCTTCCCCTGTCATGGCTTCACCAAGCAGCATATCCGCTTTAACAATCACTTCCCCATGTGCGAAAATATCAGCCTTCGCATACAGTCCAAAGACTGCCCCCGCTACCACAGATTCATTCTCTGCATCTTTCTTCACCACTGCAATCGCCACCTTCTGGCGGTCATTCTCAAATGTGGCTGTCTGTTCAATGATTGGCGTGTTCTGGTCTGTGTAAGCAAAGGTAATGGTCTGCGCCTCTCCATTCAGCACAAACCCTTCCGGGGCTTTTGTTTCTTCTACCCGGTATGTGCCAAGCGGAAGGTTTTCAATCGACGCTTTCCCGTCTTTATCTGTCACCAGCGTATCCACCAATACGCCAGAAGCATATTCAAGAATCCGGTTCCCGTTTTCATCCTTCTGGAAATCAGCGGTGTAAATATCCTCTGCCGCATAAACTTTGAACTCTGCACCCTCTAATGTTTCCACCTCATACCGGAAATCCTTATCATCGTACCGGTTCAGCACTTCACCTTTCTTCACGATATGCAGCTCCCCCTTTACCGGATGGTTTTCATAGACAACATCAATGATAACATCCCCTGACACATCGTCCATCTGGTACAACGTATCTGAATCCACGGACACTTCATAATAATTCTCATTCAGCGTATAGCCAGACGGGGCATTGACTTCCTCTATCCGATAATGACCGATTTTCAGGTTCTGCGGCAAAATCAGATAACCTTCGCTGTCCGTGAAATAGGATTTATGTGTTACCACGGTCGGGTAAGTCGTCACCTGCTCCACATATTTCTCGTTGTCCAGGTCATACACCTTGAACTCTGTATTTTCTGCAAGCACAGCTTTCTTCGTTTCATCGTCCTGCTTCACGATTTTCAGCTTCGCTTCAAATTCATCGTCCAAAAGCACCCGCCATACCTGCGGCGTCGTCGGCTTATGCTCTGTGACATGCACAAGGAAGTCCTTGACCGGCGTATAATTATGCGGCGTGCTCGTTTCTTTCACAATGTACGTCCCAAACGGGAGCGGGATGCTGCAGGCATAGCCCCTTTCATCAGTGAAGATTTCCGTTGCCCCGTTCTCCCCGATTGCCACCGGTTCAGCGGAATCAAAATCATACCAGCCATTTTCTTTCTTATCCAGGGAAGATACCAGCCATGCGGTAAACCCTGCGCCGGATAATAAATCCGCATCGGTTTTCCCATTATCTGCCGCCTTGATGATCTGGAACGGCTGCTTTTTCACCTGTTCCGGGGATGTGCAGTCACGCTCTACCGTAGCAACTAAATCTCCCTCATAGTTACAAACTAAGTCATACTCCGTTTCATCTGCCAGATAACCCGCAGGCGGCGTGACTTCCTTCACAAAATACTCCCCAAGGTATAAATCTGTGATCTCCGCCTTGCCCTCTTTATCCGTGGTCAGCGTCCCCACCTGTTCCCCGGCTTTATAAAGGACGCCTGTCTTTTTATCTGGGTGCAGGATGTCATTCCTTGCATACAGTCCGTAAACGGCGTGTTCCAGTGTTCCGTCCCCCTGCGGGATATTTTTGTTGGTTTCCTTATCCTTCTTCTGCAGCCGGATTGTGGCGTTGACACGCTCATTAGCAAAAGTATGGGAGAATGTCACTTTCGCTTCCTGGTCATTGGTGTAACTAAACCGGAAAGAATACACATCTTCCGTATTCCTAAGATACCCCTCTGGAGCCTGGATTTCTTTTGCCTCATACCCAAACCCAACCGGAAGGTCTGCCAAAAATGCTGCATTGCCATCACCATCCGTTGTTGCTTTGTCTATCAGTGCGCCTTTGGATACAACAACATTCCCGTCTGCATTGGTGATATTTTCTGAAGCATACAGTCCGAAAATTCCCCCTGCAAGTCCATTTCCCGTATCCTTATCGTTCTTTACCACACGCACATCCGCTTTCTGCCTGTCATTTAAAAATGTAGCATTGGCAAACGCCGCCTCCGCCATCTGCCCGGCATAGGCAATCGCCACATCCTTTGTTTCCCCTTTGTTATAGAAGTTCTTCGGAGCCTGCATTTCCTTTACCCGGTATGTGCCAAGATGCAGGTTTTTCAGCATCACAGAGCCATTGTCCCCGGTCACAAGGTTTTCCGCCACCAGCTCCCCGGCTTTATAGACTACCGAGCCATACGGCGTGGTAATATCCTTTGCCGCATAGACATTAAATACAGCGCCCTTCTGTCTACGGCTTTCATAACGGAATGCTGTGCCGTTCTCATTGGAATCCGCACCTGTCAGAACCTCGCCTTCCTTGTAAATCGTCAGATTTCCAAGCTGCTCCACATCCGGGACAGTCGTGGAAGCTGTCTGGTTCGCTTCCAAAGCCACACGGTAAGCAGTCGCATTATACCGGTATCCTGCCGGAGCCGTAATCTCTTTCAGATACACCGTATTCTGTGTCATGACAATTTCCGCTTCCGACGCACCATTACTGTCCGTTGCAGACATCCTGGTAATCAAGTCCGTACAGTCCTTATCCCGGTAAATGCCGAATACAGCGCCGGAAAGGTTTGCGTTGGCAATGGAATCCACCTTGATTACCTTCACTTTTGCACGTTCCAGCCAGTCCACGGATAGGCTCACGGAATTGCCGCCTTCTTCCTCATAATAACTCCCAATATCCTGCGTGGCGCTCCCTGTCGGAACGACAAGCGCCTTCCATATCACCCGGATGCTGCCTTTCATTGCTCCGGTATTCCAGTTCCCATTGACCGTCACCGGGGCAGTAAAATAAAAACTTGTCCCACCGGAAACACGGACATTTCCCCCTGTCTGCTTGCTCCCGTCTGTCTTATTATGGAATGTCACATCCTTTGGAAGCTTAATGGTAATGGAATTTCTGGAATCACCGTTCAGCTTCGTTGTCCCCGTCACCTGCTTCGAGCCATCATAGGTTGCTTTCAAAGCGGTCTTGCTCAAACTGATCTGTGGATCGGGCGGCGCAGGCAGGCTTTCCAGATAATTGATCCAACCAAGCACCCCGCACTCCCGCAAATCATCCATCGTGCATCCGGCAAACCCATCCATGCCGCAGTAAAAATAACTGGCCGCGATATGGGTGAACACATACTTTAAATCCTCTCCAAAGGACGGCATATAGCTTGCAGTCACATCCCCTGTGCCGCCATAGCCATAATAAAGCGCTTTCTGCAGGTTCGGATTCCCGTCTATGATCTGGGCGGCGTAGCTCCCGGTATCCGGGGAACCCTTTGCAGACTCCAGGCAATATGCGATCTTCCCATTTACCGTGAAATAACAGGTAGAGTAATTTCCCAGGTTGCCGGGATAATAAATCTTCCTTCCCTTTACCATTGTTGCGGAATCAGAAGCCCTTGCCGTCTGCCTTGCTTCTGCAAACAGAAGGATGCCTTCTTCCTCTGCAATCATTTCCGCATCCTGTCTTGTATCTTCTGCCTGTTCCATGCCCTCTATGACCGCTTCCATCTCGGATTCCGTCATGGATTCCTTTGGGATTTCTTCCCCATCTGCCGTCTGCCCTGGCAAATCTCCTTCCCCATCTGCTTCCGTTCCTTCTGAATCATCGGAATGGCTGTTTTCGCTTCCTTCTCCATCTGCCGTCCGCTTTTCAGAAGATGATACAGACATTTTTTCCTTTACAATAATGTTCCTGCTGATATGGTAAGATGGATTCTTACTGGCCGGCTCTACAAAATAAACCGCTTTGTAAGTCCCTGCCTTCCTGATATCAATCTTTTTCCCACCTTTGTCCGTTGCTTCATAGAATGTGATTTTTACTTTATCCGGCGAAAACTCTATGCCGGAAAAATCATGTTCCACGTCAAAGCCACTGTCAATCTCCACGATATGATCTTTTGCAGCCACAATTTCATCCGCATCCAGTTTTTCTTTCACCTTCTCAAAAGCCGGGTACTCCGCTTCATAAGCCACAGTCTCCGGCACTGCCGCATAAACTCCCACCGGCTGTAAGAAGGCTGACAAGACCGTGACCGCCGACAGCAGGCCGGATACAATCCTCTTTACATTTCCTTTCAATATATTTTGTCCCTCGCTTTCTTCATTGTGCAGTCCCATAACTGCCATCATCCTGTCTTTTCCGCTTATTTCCTATCTTCCCATATATCTGTCTCCCTTCGTTTTATTTGCACTGCCAGCCGATAACAGCACATCAATACAGGAAAGCCCTCTGGTCCCGGCATATTCAAACACACCGGAACAAAAAGGCTTCCCTGCATGGCATCTGCTGTTATCCAATCCGGTTTCCCGGACTGGCTTTATTTTATATTGAGCGTTTTCCTGTGTTCCTCCCAGACCCGTTCCCTGCCCCGGCTTCTCTTTCCTGGGGCGTTTTCTCCGGCAAGGTACGCTAAGATGCACACTCAATGCCGGGTATCAATCTGGGCAGGATATGAAATTTTCAAGGTACGCTGAAAGGAAAAATTTTTGAATTGTGATAGTGGAAATTTTTCAGAAATGTTACCCTTTCACTAATAGCAGGCTGGAGAGGGCAAAATACAAGCAGATTTGCAAATTTCTTTGATTTTTTAATATAAGATAAAATTGGAATGGAAAAAACATTTAGATATGATAGAATAACTATTAAGCAGTCAGAATTTTACCCGTTAATAGTTTATTGAAAAAGGAGTGATGAAAATGCATGACTTTAAAATTAGAACCGACCTGGCACTCTTTTCCATGCTTAATGTTAAACAATTTAGTTTTGAGAGTTTGAATGGCGAAAAAAAAGAAAAGAACCAAGAACTGTTTCAACAGGCGGCAATGCACATACCCATAACTGAATTGGATAATGGAATTTATTATAGAGCAAGAATCATTGATCCAGCTGATGGAGAAAATACAGGGATTATTAAAGAAAACGGCATACCAATAAGCGGATATGATGATCTGCATTCTGGTGTAGCGCCTGCATCAGCAATAAAGATAACTGGAAGGGTAAATCATGCCGGCGAACAAGTCCTTTATTTGGCAGAAGATATAAAGACTTCCTGTAAAGAACAAAAAGCTGCTGAAAACGATTATATCTCTGTTGCTGAATGCACTATAAAAAACAGAATTAGCGTAATGGATTTTACAATCATGGCTTCCGATGGGCTTGACAGCCTGTTTTCAGATGAAACAGTACAGTTTTTCGCCAGCCATTATTCCGTTGATATTAGGGCGTTCTATATCTTCATAAAAGATTATTTAACATCTCCAGCTTATGCAGAACAAAATTATGCCGTACCATTGGATTTTTTAGACATTTTAAAAAATAGGAAGGATATTTCCGGCATAAAATATAATTCTTCTTATACCGATAAACATAATATTGCCTTATGGGATGAAAATAAAAATAACAGATGTACAAATAGCAAAGTTGTAAAAGGAAAACAACAGGCTCCCCCGTCTTCTGCGGGCCAGAATTAAAAACGGATTTAGCTCAATCGAAGAATAGATACACAATCCTGAAAATAATAAAAGGCTATGGTACATGACTTATCCCATAGCCTTTCATTCCCCATATTTTCTTCTATTATCTGTAATCCCCAATATATAATCGACACTGACATCATACCGTTCCGCCAGTTTCATCAATGCCCATAGCGGTATCTCACGTGAACCATTTTCGTATCTTCTGTACACTCCTTCATGGCACCCTAAAAATTCAGCCACATCTATCTGTCTTAAATCATGGTCTGTCCTTAAATCCCTGATCCTCTTGTAATGCATACTACACCTCACCGTTCGGTTTGATCTATATTTCAATCTTATCATCAGATAGGATATTCTAATCAAAACCGTACTATTCGGTTAGGTAAATAGAAGATGGCCAATATTTGAAAATGCTCAAAGTATTAGATATAAAACATCCTGCAGGAGAGCATGATGCAAAAAGAGTTATGGCATGAGAAATTAATGTGCCATAACCCTATTCACCATATTTTCTTCTATTATCTGTAATCCCAAGCATATAATCAACACTGACATCATACCGTTCTGCCAGCTTCAACAATGCCCATAGCGGTATCTCCCGCACCCCATTCTCATACCTTCTGTATACACCTTCATGGCAGCCCAAAAATTCAGCCACATCTATCTGCCGTAAATCATGGTCTGTCCTCAAATCCCTGATCCGCCTGTAATACATATCGCACCTCACCGTTTGGTTAGTTTTACTCTTTCAAATTTTATCACCAGATGTTATACTTTATTCAAAACCAAACCATTTGGTTAGGTAATTGGAGGTGACGGGAAATGAAAAAAACAGGACTCTTAATTTTATTATCATGCGGAATGATATGTGGGTGTTCCAAAGAATATATTGAAATGGACATTCTCTCTTCCAATAACACAACATCCGGTAACTGGTATGAGCTGGATATTGATGTCATTGCCGATAAAGATGACGTATCGGATAAAGAAGCATGTTCCAGGGAAATCATACAGCATATCCTTGACAATGATTTCCACAGTACACGCTTTTCGTTTGATATAAACGGATATCCTAACAATGTATCCGTAGATGTATTCACTTCTGAAAAAAATGCACAAAAAGGTAAGGAAGCTTATTCTTTTGAATACGTTACAGAATTTAATACAGAAAACCCTGATGTACAAAATAATATCAAAGACAATCCAGGAGAATTTGAAATACAATACGAATAAAATATACCTGATGGCAGGACTCCGCTTTGCGACACGATGTCGCAAAGTGGAAAACCATGTGCTTTCAGAAATATCCCCCTTGAATTCCCTGATCTTTCATTTTCCGGCATAACTCTTCTAATATCCGTTTCCGGTGGTTCTGTATCGTTTTCCGGCTGCAGCCAAAGAGCTTTGCCGTATCTGTTACCGTAGCTTCCGCAAAATACAGCAGTTCAATCAGCCTGGCGTCCTCTGCAGGCAGTTTTTCCAGAACTTCCCTCACTTTATCCCGGCAGATATTTCGCAAAACCGTCTCCTCCACCCCCTCTGCCACATCCTGGAAATGCCCTGAACCATTCCCCCGGACCTCTAAGCTGTCCAGACTGCATATGCCATGTTTCCGGTTCCGCTCCTTCTGATACCGCTCCCTGCGCCGTGACCGATACCATTCTAAATAAACCTCCCTGGTCACATCCACTAATGTACCGTCCGCCATCCGCAGCACATAATGATCCCGTTCCTTCGGCTGTTTCCCTCTCATGCCCGGCCCTCCCCGCAACATATCCTGTAATCAGGGCAATTCTGGGAAGCCTGATAATTTTTACGGATGCTGCGGACTGCCTGGGAAATCATTGCGGATACCGCCTGCTGGCTGATGCCTAATTCCTTTGAAATCTGCTCCTGTGTTTCTTCCTGCAGGTAATATTTTTGAATGACATATTTCTGCCTTGCCGATAAAATCCCCAATATTTCTGCCACCGTCTCTTGCCTTGTCAAATGCTCTAACATGGATTCTGTCAGGTTTTCCATTGCCAGCCAATCTTCGGATACAGCGCTGTAAGAAACATTCCAGCTCCGTTCCTTTTCTTCATGGTTCCGGTTCAGCCGGTCTTCGCCTTCCAGTACAAGCCGCAGATACCATTCCCTGTTTTCAAAAAATTGTTCCGGCAGGATAACCGTCTTTCCATCTGCCAGATACAGATAATCCCTGCATGAGTGAAGTAAAAACACTGTGAAATATTTTTCCACCTGATAAAGCACATAGCCACTCTGATAAGCGGATATTTCCGAATCCAAGCCAAGCCTTTCCTGTGCGATTACCGATCTGGATGTCCTTAGCTGCTTTGCCGTTGGAAGTTTTACTCCAAAACCCGGCACATCCACAATTCGTTTCAATTCCTGCAATGTCAGCATATATAGCCGCCTTTCTGCCCGAAGGCTGCGGGCGGCCTGGAAAACTGGCATCACAGGGATTGTCCGATACAGCAGGAAGGCAGTAAAATAACGCTCCCGGCTCACCCGTTTTTTTTAACGGGAGCCAAGAACCCCTTTTACCGCCTTTACCAGTCCATAACTTTATCCTTATATTTTTCTGATAATCCTGGTCTTTTTATCTGCCTTTCTGCTATCCCCCTTCCATCATCGTTTTCTCCTGTGGCTGTTTTCCTCTGATGTATCCAGTTTAACAGCCGGCCCTTCCGTTTACCCCAACATATATGTGGAGATTCCTGGAAAGGGCAACATATTTGTGGAACTTCAAGAACTGTGGTAAATCACATCACCTGCATTGCCGCAGTCCATCGACCAATGCCTCCATCGTCTGTAAAACCACCATCTGCTCACTCTGTTTCAGATGCCGGATGCGGCAGAACATCTTCCGGCACTGCCCATCCTCCTTCGTCTGGCCGCTTACGCCAAGAAGCTCGTTCGCATCCACGCCGAGTATCTGCACCATTTTTATAAATATCTCTATGGACATCGCAGACTGCCCGCCCTCAATGCGGCTGACGGTGTTGGCGCTGATCCCTGCCTGTTCCGCAACCTTCTCCTGTGACATGCTGATCTCATTCCTCCGGTCTCGGATACGGTTGCCCAATTCAATCAAGTCCTGCGACCCTGCACGATTGCCCAATATGCACCTCCTTCCTGGTCTGAATTTTCTCCCGGAACTTTCCGTCATCGTGTCGTAAAGTGCGCAGCCCGCTTTACATCCGCCATTCCGTCAAGCCCTGTCCCCTGACTTTGCGACACCGTGCCGTAAAGTTGGACAACAAAAAAACAGCCGTGTATCAAGCTGTTTTTACGGATTGTTATTCAATTTATGCCTGTATTGCCTGTCCTTTCTGTTTCTTTCTATTTCTTTCAAACGCCAATCACGCCCTGCAAGGCTTCTTTACAAATTCACTTATTTTCATACCTTCCTCCAATCTGTACCTGCATCCAGTATATCACGCCTGGCACACCGAAACAATTTTATCGCCAATATTCCCCGTGCTTTTTCATCCGCTCCCATATAGGTCATGGTTCACTTCCGCTGTGTAATAATTGCTTATGGTCATCGGGGCATTATACAGCGTTGTCAGAAGATATGCCTTGATATTTCCCACCTTCGTCGTATTTGCGCCCAGGCAGGTAAGGATATACTCAATATGCTCATGGTTCAGCTTCATAAACCGGTTCTTGACAAGCGCCGCCGGCTTTTCCACTCCTGCAACCCGCACTGTGCCATTGTCCGGCAGCATCATCACTTCCACCATCAGCTCCACCAGTTCATCCACGTCCTCCCTCCGGTGATAGCGCCCGTCCTGGAAACACTCGTAAGATATGTGTTCCCGGATGATGTCTCGGTAAGCATCCATCTCTCCCATCACATCCGGCTCTGTTCCTGGGATAGATGGATTAGACAGGATAGGATTAGGATGGATAGCAGACACACCGGATTCAGGATCATTAAGATCAGGCTTACTACACTCCGTTTCACTAAATTCAGGCTTACTTAAATCAGTCTTGTTAATATCAGTCTTATTAGATTGTGATTTTGGAAATTCTTGAATTGTGATTCCCACCATTCCAGAAGTATGATTTTCACCATTCTTGAATTGTGATTCTGGAGATTCTTGAATTGTGGTTTTCATCATTCCTGAATTGTGATTTTCACCATTCTTGAATTGTGATTCTGGAAATTCTTGAATTGTGGTTTTCACAACTCTTGAATTGTGATTTTCACTATTCTGTGCATTTATAGGCATTCCACCCTGTTTTTCCTCT
>OFHM01001548.1_pt1 | contig 14791 bp, 9 predicted proteins | sample 1521311 | NCBI WGS metagenome assembly OFHM01 (sample SAMEA3504083, study PRJEB24116) | mouse gut metagenome | biome: mouse gut; feature: mouse-associated habitat; material: faeces | place: Denmark | collected 2011 | reverse complement strand
ACGATGATGACCGGCATCTCGCACCCGCTCATCCGGGCGTCGGACCCGGCGGCGGCCATGTACCGGGCCCGGACCTTCACGTCCTCGCCGTAGTACTCCTGGAGGACCTTGCCGATGTTGGCCCCCCAGTCCCGGGCCATGCCCTCTTGGGCGATGGCGCAGTTGTACTCCAGCTGCCGCTCCACCGGCGCGGCCACGTCCTCCAGCGCCACGGTATCCGCAAAATCCACGATGGCGTCCACCGACAGGCAGCTCCGGTCCGTCAGGCCGCTGGCGGCCTCCCCGGCGGGCGTCACCGTGCCGCATTTCAGCAGGGGCTCCCCGTTTTTCTCGATGAGCACGATGTTGGTGTGGTAGTCCGCGATGCGCAGCCGCACGCTGTCCCCTCCCGCCCAGAGGGTGAGGATCACATCGAAGACCACCTCCCCCGGCGCGGGCCGGACCTGGATCTCGCGGCGCTCCAGGTAGTCCTTGATCTCCGCCTTCTGCTCCTGGGTGACGGAGGAGATGACCTCCAGGATCTTCCCCGGGTCTCCGGCCACCGCGCCGGCCGCGGCGGCGGCGGCGATGCCCTTGAGCCCGCCGGTGTTGGGGACCACCACGCTCTTGACGTTTTTGATGATATTCCCGCTGGCCTCCACCAGAATCCTGTCCGGCAGGCGGCCCAGGACCTCCCGGGCCTTGGCGGCGCCGTAGGCGATGGCGATGGGCTCCGTACAGCCCATGGCCGGGACCAGCTCCTCCCGGAGGATCTGAACAAAATGGCGGTAGCGGGAGTCGGTTTTTTCCATAACATCTCTCCTTCTCAGGAATTTATCGCTGCGGTCATTGCGGCGGCAAATGCTGCCCCAACTTTTTCAGACGGTCCAATATCCAAAACGCGGCCGGCCTGAAAACCAGATAAAGACCGTATCCCAGTATCCCGCCGGTCATATTGGTGATGATGTCCGTGATATCCGAGGAGCGGGTGCCGTTGATAAGCGGCTGCAGCAGCTCTATACCCAGAGTCATCAAAAAGCAGAAAAATACCGTCCTGCCGAATCTGGCCTTCCTGTTCCCGGCCAGCGGAAACAGGAAGCCGAAGGGCATGGTCATGATAACGTTCAGCAGCACCTGCCTTAAAAAATCCCCCCGCCCTGCCAGGACGTCAACAAACGGGATCAGGTTCATGGGCGAATAGGGATGGTTGAACAGGAAGGGCAGCGATGCGATCACCGGCATCAAGGTAACATAGAGCACCAGGGAGAGGTAGACATACAGGAGCGTGTTGACAAGCAGCACGTCCAGGCCCTCGCGGCGCCACCTGCGGTAAAAAAACCGGGCGTATAACAGCGCCAAGGCCGCAAAATCAATGAAGTACTTCATAGCATTTCTCAAACGCCGGACCTCCAGTCCGCAGCGGGCCGTCTCAGCCCTTTTCCTCCGTAAAAAGACCCTCCCGGGTGATGTTCTTCAGCCAGGTCCCCTTCCGGTAGTGGCCAAGGACCCAGGGCCACTTGACAAATTCGTCGGTACACAGCAGGAAATACACCCACATGACCGGCAGTTTCAGCGCGAAGGCGGCGATGAATCCCAGGGGCACCGCGTAGCACCACATATCGATGGTATCGCAGACAAACCCGAACCGGCTGTCTCCCCCGGCCCGGAACACGCCGGCGATCAGGGTGGTATTCACCGCCGCGCCCATGACGTAGTAGGTGTTGATGAGGAGCATATTCCGCAGGTAATACATGGCCTGCTCCGACAGGGACTCCCTTGCGTAGGCCATGACCAGCGGCATGGCCGCCAGCACGATCAGCCCGCCGATGGCACCGGTGATGACCGTCAGCTTCATCAGCTTTTTGGCGCCCTCCCGGGCCTCCTCCAGCTTGTTCTCCCCGATGATGTTCCCCAGAAGGATGCCACCGGCGCTGGCCATGCCGAAGCAGAGGATGGTGCCGAAATTCCGCACTACCACCACAAAGGAATTGGCGGCTACGGCATCTGTCCCCAGATGGCCCATGATAACGGAATACATGGAAAAAGCCACGCTCCAGGAGATATCGTTTCCCAGGGCAGGCAGGGAGAGCTTTACGAAATCGGAAAACAGGGCTTTATTTTTCACAAAGAGATACCGGAAATCCAGCTTGATGTCTCTGCTGCGGAAGGAAACCACAAAGCATGCCGCAAGTTCGATGAGCCTGGACAGAGAGGTGGCGATGGCCACGCCGGTGGCCCCCAGCCTGGGAGCGCCGAAGAGACCGAAAATAAATACGGCATTGAGAATGATATTCAGCGAAAATGCGAGCACATTCATCATGGTGCTGATCATCACCCGTCCGATGCTGCGCAGGACTGCCAGATATACTTCCGTAATGCCCCAGCACAGATAGCACACGCTCATACAGCGCAGGTAGGAGGCGCCGATGGCAATCAGTTCCCCGTCATTGGTAAAGAGACGCATCATGTGCTCCGGTACCGTCAGTGCCATTCCGGCGAAAGTCAGGGAAAAGCACAGGGAAAAACGTAGCGCGATGCCTTCTACCACCTGGATGGCACGCATATCGCCTTTTCCGTAATATTGTGCGCAGAGCATGGTGGCCCCGGTGCCCAGACCGTAGAAGACCATGAAGAGCACGCTGGCATACTGTGCCGCCAGGGAGACTGCGGAGATGGAGGACTGGCCCACGTAGTTGAGCATTACCACATCTGCGGAGCTCACTGCAGCACTTAAGAGGTTCTGTATGACGATGGGCAGCACCAGTTTGAAAATCTGGCGGTAAAAAGTAGCGCTTTTCTTTTGCATGGTTTTCCTCCGTATCCCTTCGGGCCGAACTACGGCGGTCGGAGCAAAATCAATTATGACTTCGCGGAAGGGACTGTCTAAACCATTCCATCATACCACACCCGAAGAGGAAGTGCAATTGGGTTTTGGTTGAAAAAGAAGTGGAATTTTGGTATAATAATTAGGTCATTGAGGAAAAGTGACAGCCTGGATATAGCAATGGAACCGGACAGGTCCGGGAGCGGAGAAAATGGGCCTGAGAAAAGAGGAGAAAAATATGGAATTGAAAATAAAGTTGCTGGAAGACTTTTCAGTGACCGTGTGCTGGGAACCTGAGGAAGGGGCGGATTGTTACCGGATCTACTGGGCGGACAGGGATACGCCGGGCATGTGTTACCGCCTGATGGCCGAGACCCAGGACACGGAGTATACGCTTCACAGGGCTACCCATATACCGCATTACATGAAGGTGGCCGCTGTGAGCGCAGGGGAGGAGTCGAAGAGCAGCCCGGTTTTGCGTACGCCGGTGAAGAAGCAATTTCATGAGCAGTTGGAGGAGCTTGGCCGCGGGCTGGTGGCGATTCAGACGGCGGGCGGTATTTTTTTAAGCTGGAGAATGCTTCTGGATGAGGTATCCGGCTATTGCGGGACAGGGATGACCGGTACGGATTATGCCGTTTACCGGGGGACGGAGCGTATCGCTGTAGTGACGGACAGCACGAACTACCTGGACAGAGACGGGACAGCCGCAGACAGGTACCGCGTGGTTCCTGTGAGGGACGGTAAAGCAGAGCAGCCCGGCGGGAATGCCGGGGGAGCAGCCGGGGAATCCGGAGATGACAGTGTGGGGGTGTGGCCGCATCCTTATTGGGATATTCCGCTGCAGAAGCCGGAGGGCGGCGTCACGCCGGCAGGTGAAGCTTTTGAATACCATGCCAATGATATGAGTGTGGGAGATGTGGACGGGGACGGAGAATACGAATTTATCGTGAAATGGGATCCTTCCAATTCCCACGATGTCTCCCAGAAAGGTTATACCGGTAAATGTTATCTGGATTGTTATAAGTTGGACGGAGCACTTCTGTGGCGTCTGGATATGGGGGTCAATATCCGGGCAGGAGCCCATTATACCCAGTTTATGGTTTATGATTTTAACGGGGACGGGAAAGCGGAGATGGCAGTCAAGACTGCTCCGGGAACGAAAATGACACGATATAAAGGGGACGGACAGATTCTGGAGGAGCATTTTATCACCATGCCGGAGGCGGATATCCTGGCAGGTGTTTCCCATGAGAGCAATTTCGTCTGTTCTGCCAATGATTATCGGGAGCATATGGCGGATGTGTTCCACCACTGGCAGGAGCATCCGGAGGTGGTGAAGGGACGCTGGCCGGAAACCCTGGAGGAATGCTTCGGGATAGAGAAAAGGTATGAATACCCGCTGAACCGTGAGGATTCTTACGCTTTGACAGATTATTTTATCCATACATACGCACTCTCCAGAAGTGAGAAAAATCACCTGGAAGCATTCGAGGGATTTGTTTATGAGGGGCCGGAATACCTGACCATGTTTGCCGGGGACGGAAGGGAACTGGAGACCATCCCTTTCAAGATGGGACGTGTAGACGACGGGCTGATGTGGGGGGATTATGCCCTGAAGAGGATTGAGCCCTGCAACCGGGTGGACCGTTTTTTGTCAGGGGTGGCTTATCTGGACGGGGAGCGGCCTTATCTGATTATCTGCCGGGGCTATTATACCAGAACCACAATAGTAGCTTATGACTTTTTTGAAGATAAATTTCATGAGGTGTTTACCGTGGACAGTGGATTTGTGCCCATGAAGAATCCCTTCCGGGATGACGAGATCCACGACATCTGCGGGGAAGACCCGGTGTACGGGATCCTGGCCGGACAGGGGAACCACAGTCTGGCAACTGCCGATGTGGACGGGGACGGCTGCATGGAGATCATCTATGGTGCGGCGGTCATCGATCACGACGGTTCTCTGCTGTATTCCAGCTATGGGATCAGGCCCGACGGCGTGCGTGCGAAATTCGGCCACGGGGACGCCATGCATGTGGCAAACATTGATCCGGACAGGCCGGGGCTGGAAATCTTCAATGTATTCGAGGGCGGCGCTGCGGTGCCTTACGGATATGCCCTGCGGGACGCAGAGAGCGGTGAAGTGATCTTTGGAGAATATGCCACCATCGATCTGGGACGCTGCATGATCGGCAAGATCGATCCGGACACCAGGGGACTGCAGGTTTGGGTGAATGATACCTATGACTGCAAAGGGAATAAGCTGCAGGTTCCTCTTCTGGGAACCAACCAGAGCATCCGCTGGGCGGGAGACCTGACCACCCAGATCATGGACGGGGTGCAGTATATTGGGACCACGCAGCCCGGGGTGATCAATGATAATATTCACGGTGTCATGCTGGCTCCCGAGGGAACCATGACCAATAACGGTACCAAGGGCAATCCCTGCCTGGTGGCGGATATCTTCGGGGATTTCCGGGAAGAGCTGCTGCTGCGGTTAGCGGACGATTCCGCAATCCGCATTTATATGAATACGGAGATTACGGGGCATAAGCTGTTCACCATGATGCACGACACCCAGTACCGTTGCGGCGTTGCATGGCAGAACAACTGCTATAACCAGCCCTGCTATCCCAAGTTTTATTACGCTGATGATATGGATTTTAAGGATGTGCTGCCGGAGTTTGCGATGTAGCTTACCCGGAGTTTGGCCGTTTCTGCATGGATTCATCAGAGAGATATCTGCGGCGGGACGGGAGGTATGGGAGGAATTGAAATAAAAAAGCGGGAGAAAACGATTTGTGGAAGAAGATAAAAGAAGCGATCGGCAGATTGCCCTATAAATATGTCATCTATCTGTGTATCCTGGGCCTGATGGGCATTATGCTCATAGCCTTTGCAACGTACATTTATCTGGACTATAGAGAACAGCGTCAGGAACTGGCAGGACGGGAGGCGGCCAATTCGGCGGAGCAGATTGTGAGCCAGGTAGACGAAAGACTGGACAATTTAAAACAGTATTACATATCTTTTGCGGATTCGGATGATTTTAAATGGGTTTTGGAGAATGAGCTGCATTACTCGGATTACAACGAGAGCAAGGCAGCTCTGGAAATCATGGCCGGCAAAAAGATATTTATGGACTATATCGACAGCTATTATTTCACAAATTTCCGGACGGGATGGGTACTGGGCAGTACGGGGATGTTCCCATTGAGAGAGGTGGAGAATAACGATGCGCTTCAGGAACTCTTCAGCAGGAATCAAGGGGCTTTGGATAAGAATTATTGGCTGTATAATGACATGACGCAGATAGAGAGGATTATGAACTACCGCTACCGGGTTACGGTTAAGGAAGGGGGAATCAGCCTTGTAATGACCTTCTCCAACCTGTATTCCGATCCAAACGGGCTATTTATAGCCAATATCAACATGAATACCTGGAAAAAGTGGATCGATCAGATGCTGGGCAGCAGTGAGGATCTGGTGGTTCTGGATGCGGGGGGGAAGCTGATTTATTCCACGGACGAGCGGTTGACAGAGAGCTGCATGCAGCTGCATGAGAAGGGGACAGCCGGCAGAAAGAGCAGAAAATTGAAAATAGGGGGGGTATCGGATTTTATGATCTCCTCCAGACAGTCGGATGTGCTGGGATGGGAATATTATGTCTGCTATGACATGAACCGCGGGCAGTTTGCGGGAGCGCGGCTGTCGGGAGTGATTATGCTGTCTATCCTGGTTATTGTGGCAACCTGCTTTTTCATGACTTCCTATACGATTTACCGCCCGGTGAGCAGGTTGGTGCAGGGTGTATCCGAGGAGGAACAGAAGATCGACGGGAACGAGCTGCAATTTCTTGCCAGCCGGTTCGCCGATATGAAAAATGACAGGCAGGCCCTGGAAGAGGTGATGTATCAGCATAAGGAGAAACTGCTGGAGCTGTTTGAGCTGCGCCTGATTCGGGGGGAGGTGCGCTCCGAGGATGAGTGGAGCGAATATTTCGAAGGACTGCATCTGCGGCGCTGTACTTATTTTGCATCTGCGGTGGTGGTGTTGAATCTGCGGGACGAGAGCCAGGCCCAGAGCAATGTGAACGAGGACGCGATCTGCTTAAAGCTGGTGGAAGCGCTGCCGGCAGAGCTGAAGGAGATGGCATGGATGCCTATTGTATACAATGCCTGCGCCATCTTCGGACTGTTCGGGGAGGACGACGAGGCGGTTTTGCTGGAAAAGATCACGAAATTCTACGACGGGATACAGGAATTTGCGGAGGAAAATTACGGTTACCGCATTCTCATGGGCGTCAGCGCTACCCATACCAGCAATCACCACATCCGGGCGGCTTACAGGGAGAGTATCAGCGCTTTGACCCAGGAGACCAAAATGCCGGCGGGAGAGCAGAAGACGGAGGAGGGCACGGAGCCGGGCGGAATCGGGCCGGGCCGGGAGGATTGCCGTTTCTTCCTGTCCAGCACCACCATGCGGGCCAATTCCTATAATCAGGTATACGAGAAGGAGATCCAGAATTCCATCAAAGCCATGGATAAGGAACAGTGTTATAAACTGATCGATGAGTTCAGCCAGGAACTGCGGGGAGAGGATTCCCATGACAAGGCTATGGTATACATCCTGCGGATGATGAATGCCATCCTTCTGGCAGGGATTGATACCAGGCTGGATATTGAAAAGCTCTATCCCAACGGGCTGAGACGGCTTTACGATGAGATGATCGAGGTGATAGAGCCTGCCAGGGTGCGGCGCCAGCTGAAATATATGCTCATCGATCCCATTTTGGAGGCCAGGACGGCGCTGCTTGAGGACAATTCCTATTCCATGATGCAGGAGATTGAGAAGCAGATCCGGGAGAGCAAGGGCAATATCACCCTGTCGGAGTGTGCGGACGCTTTGGGAGTCCATCCCACCTATATATGGAAGGTTCTCAAGATGGAGAAGGGGAAATCTTTCAGCGATTACCTGGAGGAGTATAAGCTGGAGGAAGCCATCCATTTGCTGCTGCAGACAGACCTGTCCGTGGCTGAAATTGCTGTCAGGCTTAATTATACCAATGCCCAGAATTTTATCCGTTTCTTCAGCAAGAGCACGGGAGTGACACCGGGAAAATTCAGAAAGCTGTATTGATTGCCGGGGAGAAGCCAGGCTGGACTGCCATGATGGGAGGGACGAAGGGGCAGAATTGCCCCCGGAAATTCCGGAACCGGACAGGAATGCCATGCCGGGGCAAAAATGGACTCTATAGCGCTTCGGTAATTTCAACAAAAGGAAAACGTGGCTGTAGTCATGGCGCTTTCCGATTGGACAGGCTCTTCGCAGCAGTTGAAAACACTGATTTTATATGGATTTTATAGAAAAATAATCATTTTCTTTTTTCACCTATTATTGGGAAAGAAAGTGATTATTTTTTGTTTATAAACAGACAAATTGCACAAAATGCACAAAAAGGAAAGGGTTAAAATCAAATCAAATAAATTGATTATAGACGTAATCGCTTTTGAAGGATAAAATTGCACTATCGGGAAACGTAAACGACATGTAAAATTGACAAAATGCCGAAACCCGAGTACATACACAAGTTATATAGAGAAAGGTGGATTGGTATGGCAAAAACAAAAATAAAGAAAGGATACATCACGTTGGAAGACGGACGTACCATGCGGGTGCAGAAGATGAGTACCCCGCAGTATATGTTCCAGCACAAGTGGCTGTATTTCCTTCTGTTGCCGGGAGCATTGTATTTCATTTTATTCCGTTATGTTCCCATGGGAGGTCTGGTGATTGCTTTTAAGGAGTACAGTCCCTTCATGGGCATGTGGAAAAGTCCCTGGTGCGGATTTGGCCAGTTTGTGAAGTTCTTTACAGGTAATGATTTCTCCAAGCTGCTTGTGAATACGCTGGGGATCAGTTTGCTGCAGTTGGTATTGTATTTCCCGGCTCCTATCATTTTGTCACTTTTCTTAAATGAAGTGAGACACAGCGGATATAAACGGGTGGTACAGACTCTGGTCTACATTCCCCATTTCGTGTCCTGGGTTATCGTGGCCAGCTTGACCTATCAGCTGTTTAATGTGTCGGACGGTATTGTCAATATCATTATTAAGAGTATAACCGGAAGTTCATGGGATGTGCTTTCCAAGAGTTCTACTTTCTGGGGGTTGATTGTAGGGCAGGATATCTGGAGAGAGACCGGATACGGAACCATCGTATTCCTGGCAGCTCTGGCGGGTGTGGATCAGGAGCTGTATGAGGCCGCCAGAGTGGACGGCGCAGGGCGTTGGAGATTGATGTGGCATATTACGCTTCCGGCTATTCGGGGTACCATCGTGATGATGTTCATCCTTCGTGTAGGCGGGATCCTGAATACGGGTTATGAGCAGATCTTCCTGATGAGAAACGATCTGAATGTGGCAAGAGCCGAAGTATTTGACACCTATATTTATATGCGCGGTATCCGGCAGGGGCAGTACTCCTTCTCCGCGGCGGCAGGTATGTTTAAATCCGTAGTGGGTATGATACTGGTAATTATCTCGGACCGTGTGGCCAAGGCCTGCGGTGAGAGTGGTATTTATTAGAAGGGAGGAGGCACACAATGGCGAAAGAGCACGTAGTAAAAGAAGGCGCCAAGGTAAAGAAGAGCACCGGCGACCGGATTGTGGATGTGATTATCTATGTAGCACTGGGACTGATTGCATTGAGCACCGTTTTGCCCTTCCTGTATGTGGTGGCCGGTTCCTTTGCAACGGAGAAGGAGCTGACAGAAAAAGCGTTTTTCATTATCCCAACACAGATTTCGTTGAACGCATACCAGTATGCCATCCGGACGGCGAATATATTGAGAGGACTGAAAAACTCCATTATCCTGACCATCCTGGGAACGGTGATGTGTATGATGTTTTCGCTGAGTTTTGCGTATCCTCTTTCCAAGATGCATTTCCGGGGCAGGAACTGGATCATGAACCTGGTGATTGTGACCATGTTATTTTCCGGCGGTATGATTCCTTCTTATATGGTAATCAATGCCTATGGTCTGTATGATACATACTGGGCGCTGGTACTGCCGGCTTTGATCAATCCGTTTAACATGGTAATCATCAAGAAATTTTTCACAGGGCTGCCGGTGGAGCTGGATGAGGCTTCCTATATGGACGGGGCCAATGACCTGCAAATATTTACCAGGGTGGCATTGCCGCTGTCCAAGCCGGTAATCGCTTCCATCTCCCTGTTTTACGGCGTGGGATTCTGGAATGATTACTTTAATGCCATGATCTACCTGCAGACAGCGGAGAAGTTCCCGATTCAGATTCAGCTGCGTTCCATCATATTGCTGTCCTCCACTTTCTCGGATGCAATGATGGACTTCTATGATATGAACGGGGCACCCCCTGATAAGGCGGTGAAGATGGCATGTACCGTCATCGCTACGGTACCCATCCTCTGCATTTATCCTTTCGTACAGAAATACTTTACAAAGGGTGTTATGGTAGGGGCAGTAAAAGGATGAAAAACATCATTAATAGCTGGTTCCGGCGGTGCGGTGAACGGGCCGCCGTGATCATAAATCATCATTAAAAGGAGGAAAAGATGAAAAGGAAAAGTTTAAACAAAGTATTGGCACTTGCACTGGCATCCGTTATGGCTCTGAGCGTAGCGGCCTGCGGCAACAATGACGGTGGCAGCAGTTCCACACCGGCAGGGAATTCCAGTGAGGAAAGCAGCTCCGATGCGGCAGGATCCGGCGAGGAGAGCAGCTCCGAGGAAACAGGCGGCGAAGAAAGCAGCGAGGCGGCAGGCGGAGAACAGGCTTCAGGAGAACGCCAGACCATCACATTCAGCGTTATCGACGTGAATGCCGGCAGCAACAACGTAGGTGAATATGCAGAGCAGATCCTGAATCAGATTAAAGACTACACCAATGTAAACCTGGAACTGACCTGGGTGGCCAATGACGCTCTGGCAGACAAAAACGCATTGTACCTGACCAATCCCAGCACCATGCCTCATATTATCACCTGGGGCGGCACTGTCACAGCCAATGTGGTAGAGGCGGCAAAGCAGGGAGCATTCGTGGATTTGAATGACTATGTATGGGACAGCACAAAGTATCCCAACCTGTCCGGTATGTCCAAGGAAGTAGCGGCTAACCTGACTGTAGACGGCAAGCTGATTGCCATTCCGAGAACCCGTGTAGTAGGCCGTAACGGTCTGAGTTACCGTACTGACTGGTTTGAAAAGCTGAAGGACGAGTACAACCTGACCGAGCCCAACACCCCCGAAGCAGTGAAGGAGATGCTGAAGGCATTTACCTACGGCGATCCCGACGGAAACGGTGTGGATGACACCATCGGTATGGAAATGACCAAGCATACAGGACCTTTCGACATTATTCAGACCTGGTTCGGCTGCGGCAACGGCTGGGCAGAGGTTGACGGACAGCTGGTTCCCGTATGGATGCAGCCCGAGTACATGGAAGCCGTAGATTACATCAAGAGCCTGTACGACGAGGGCCTGATGCCTGCCGACTGGCACACCCGCCCTACCGACGGATGGTCTGACGGATGTAAGAAGGGCGAGAACGGCGTATTCATCGACGTATTGGATTCCGGAAAGCGTATCTGGAAGTATTTTGAAGATGAAGCCACATTTACTCCCTCTGTAGTGAACCCTGAGGAACCCGCTCATATGACCCTGTACGGGGCAGTAAACGGACGCACGCTTGCAACTGCAGGCTATGCAGGATACTTTACACTGTCCGCTACCACTCTGGATACTCCGGAGAAAATCGAAGCCGCATTGACCCTGCTGGATAAGCTCAACGATCCTGAGATGTTGGTTTTGACCCAGTATGGTCTGGAAGGCATCAACTATGACATAGTAGACGGCCTGTTGGTGGATACTGATAATACCGAAGAGGGCAAGGCTCTGGCAGAGAACTACCTGGGACTGAACCAGCTGCTTCCTTTCCTGCCTACCACAGAGGAAACTACCGCAAGAGTTGAGCGTCAGATTGACAAGTATGATCAGGCACAGAACGAGGCTTATGAGGCAGCCCTTCCTTACGCAGTGATGAATCCTGCCATGTCCTATCTGGTGAACTCTCCCACATACGGCAGCGAGGGTGCTTCCCTGGACGAGGCGGCTTCCGCAGCGAGAACCCAGTATATCTGCGGCGCTATCGACAAGGCTGCTTTCGAGGCTGAGCTTCAGCGTATCCGTGACAACGGCTATGACACCATCATTGCTGAGGTGAATGAGCAGTTTAAAGCGAACCAGTAAAAAATCAGCTATTTTAAGAACAGGGCAGTTCGCTTGCGAACCAGTAAAAAATCAGCTATTTTAAGAACAGGGCGGTTCGCTTGCGAACCAATAAGGAAATAGGATAAGTAATTTTTAAACGTATCGGCATCCTTAGAAAGGAGGCCGATACGTTGCTTTTTATTTCAGTTCTTTTTTGCAGCATGTTCAGGTGTCCTGCGTTTCTTTTCAGAGGTAAAACCCATTGAGAGATTTTCGCATCAGATTATATTTTTGAAATAGAGGGGCATACTGACTGGTATGGAAAAGAAGAAAATATCTCACGAATTTGATTATTATGCGCTGTTGTTTTTCCTGCTGGCCTTTATCGGATGGATCTGGGAGGTGCTGCTGTATTTGTGTACCGCCCATGCCTTTATCAACAGAGGCGTGTACAGGGGGCCCTACCTGCCCATTTACGGGGTGGGAGGGCTTGCGCTCTGCTTTCTGTTCCGGCCGTTGCAGAGAAAGCCCCTGCGGGTATTTTTATTGTCGGCAGCGGTGTGCTCTGTGCTGGAATATTTTACCAGCTGGTTCCTGGAATGGCTCTGGGGAATTCGCTGGTGGGACTACAGCGGACATTTTCTGAATCTGAACGGCAGAATCTGCCTGGTTGGGGCGGTGGTTTTCGGGCTGGGCGGGACGGCGCTGGTATGCCTGCTGCTACCGCTTTATGACAGGCTTTACCGGGAAATTCCGGTAAAGTGGCGCATCGCGATATGCCTTTTTCTGTTGCTGGTCTTCATCGCGGATGCCACCTACTGCGCCGTGCGGCCCAATACCGGACGGGGGATTTCGTCCGGATGAGGAATTCTGATAGCTTTTTCGACAGATCGGATACTTTAAGGTTGTTATTCCTTTTTCCACGTTTCTATAATACAGGAATGTTTTTTATTTTTCGGGTCATAACTGAGTCCAACCAGGAGGATGTCTCCCGTATACCCCTGTATCCAGGCGGAGTAATCCTTTTTTTTGATCTGCTCAATGGCGCCCTCCGCAGATCGATTCCATTTCAATTCCACCACCAGTGCCGGACAATTCCTTTCCCGCCGGGGCAGATAGACAACATCGGCAAATCCTTTTCCGGAGGGCAGTTCCAGAATTGGGTTTAGATAATCTTTTTTCGCACTGTAGTATGCCATCAGGATGGTACAGGTAAGAGAGTTTTCGTCGTTGTATTTCAGCAGAGAGGAAGTTTCGTTGTGGATGGCTTCCAGTCCTATTGCCACCGACTCTCCGTCCAGGGCCCAGGTCCTTTCCAACAATTCTTCCGAACGGTTTAGAGCATCTGTCAGTCCGTCCCACCCAGGGTCATCCACTACATTCAGGAATTCCTGCAAGATCTCCTGGTTGGGGATAAATACCTCTTCGGTATTTTCATCAAAAGTCAGATAACCCAAATGCACCAGCAACACGAGAATATCATCCTTCGCAGTAAATGTAGTCATATCATTTTGGAATTTTCGGGGGTTTATCTGGCAGCGCCCGTTCCCCAGCATCCCGATTACAGCTTCCTTCAAGCCATCAAAATTTCGTTCTATATACACCTTCAGAGCTTCATAAGTTTCTGTTCCGGTCCAGTAACTTTTGCATTTCTTCCAACGCAACGCATCCACTGCAGATTTAGGATTGTAGATATGATCCTCACCGATCTGGTACCCGTCATACCAGCGTTCCAACTCCTCGTAGGCCATGCCGTGTCTCTCACATTCCTGCCGTACCTCTGCCCCGGTAAAACCGAAATAGGGACCCAGGTTTTTCGGATCGATCATGGAATATTCATCGAAAATATTGATGGCGGAATGTTCTCCGTACTTCTTGATGGGCAGGATACCGGTCATGTATACCAGCTCCACATAGTCAGCTCCCTTGAAAAGCCCGCGCAGGAAGTCCAAATATCTTTTCTGCGCCGTTTTCTGCTCTTTGGCTATGCGGAATACACAGTCCCACTCATCTATAATGAAAATGAAACCATTCCCTGTATGGAGGAATATTTGATCCAGGACATCCTTCAGCCTGCATTCTTCTCCGAAAGCGTCACATTCAGGAAATTCTTTCCGTAATTCCAGGATAATCCTTCGCTCAATTTCTGCAATATATTTCGGAAGTTCAGATTCGGACTCCAGAAAACGTTGTATATCCAGCCGAATTACATTGTGTTGGTTCAGATGTGTTGTAAACGAAGCAGCATTCTCGACTTTCCGGCCGGAAAACAGCGCTTTCGAGTTGCATCCCTTACTGTAATAAGCAGTCAGCATATCCGCTGCCATGGATTTTCCGAAACGTCTGGGGCGGCTGACACAAAGATTTTTCTGCATGGTATTCAGACATTGGTTTGTATGGGTTATCAATTCGCTTTTGTCCACATAGATAAAGGAATTTAAAGTCTCTTTATATGCAGTATTTCCCGGATTCACGTATATTCCCATAATCTCACCTTCCTGATCGTAATATACCGGATTTCTGTTCCTGGGTGGCATGTTGTTTTGAGTTGTTTTCTAAGTCTATGATAGAATATCCGCACAGAAATGTCAATCTGAAAAGGTTTTGTCCGTCCGGAAAGAATGAGCCAGGGCAATTGAAGCGGATGCCTGGGAGTGTTCAGGCAAAATGGTTTTGCCTTTTATCATTTCAAAACCCTCTAATTTGGCAATGTATTCTCCACACTTCTTTCCAACA
>OFHM01001547.1_pt1 | contig 14792 bp, 12 predicted proteins | sample 1521311 | NCBI WGS metagenome assembly OFHM01 (sample SAMEA3504083, study PRJEB24116) | mouse gut metagenome | biome: mouse gut; feature: mouse-associated habitat; material: faeces | place: Denmark | collected 2011 | reverse complement strand
AGGACCCGCCGGGGCGTGCGCTGGTACAACGACTCCATCGCCTCCAGCCCCAGCCGCACCATCGCGGGGCTGCGGTCCTTCCGGGAGAAGGTGATCCTTATTGCCGGCGGCAAGGACAAGGGCGTCAGCTACGCCCCCCTGGGGCCTGAGGTCAACGAGCATGCGAAGCTGCTGATCCTCTGCGGCGCGACGGAGGGCGTGATCCGCGAGGCGGTCATGGCGGCGGACAACTCCCGGGGCATGGAGATTTTGACCGCCGGGGATTATCCGGAGGCGGTCCGCCTGGCGGACGAGCGGTCCGGAGAGGGGGACGTGGTGCTGCTCTCCCCGGCCAGCACCTCCTTTGACCGCTTCCGGAATTTCGAGGAGCGGGGGCACGTATTCCGGGACCTGGTAAACGCCCTGCCGGAATAGCCGGTTCCATTCGAAAGCAATCTGTGGGAATAGGGAAAAGCTGTCGCCTCATAGTCTTGGGGTGAGGTGATGAACCATGCGCCGCCGTCCCCCCATGCCGCCCCGGCTGAAGGCGAAACTGTTCTGCTTCCTGCTTGCCTGCATTCTGATCACGCTGGCCATCGTCGGCGCCGGCCATCTGCGGTCCATTCTGGGCAGCCTGGCGGTGACCCGGGTGTCCAACATGGTCAACCGCCTGGTGGCGGAGGCGGTCAGCAGCGCGGTCGACAGCGGGGAGATCCAGTACAAGGATCTCATTTCCCTGGAAAAGAACGACGCCGGCGGCGTAGCCGCCCTGGTGAGCAACATGGCGGAATTCAACCGCCTCCAAGCCACCATTACCCAGGACATCCTGGCCCGGCTGGGGGAGATGTCGGACATTGAGCTCCAGATCCCCCTGGGGACCCTGAGCGGTTCCGCCTTTCTGGCGGGCCGCGGACCCGGCCTGTCGGTGCGCATGCAGTCCACCGGCAGCTGCTCCGCCCGCTTCGAAAACCAGTTTTCCCACGCCGGCATCAACCAGACCACCCACCAGATTCTGCTGTGCATAGACGTGTCCGTCTCGATCCTCCTCCCCGGCTTCCGCACCCGCACCGATGTCTCCAACTCCTTTGCCGTAGCGGAAACCGTCATCGTCGGCGAGGTTCCCGGAACCTACACCTACTTCGATTCCGGAAATCCGATTGAGGAGGACGCCTACGAATACGGGATTAACAATGGGTGACGGGGGATGTTCTTTTTCTTTGTGAACAAAGAAAAAGAACCAAAAAGAAAAACTTTCCAGGCTGTCAAAAAAGCCCTCCGCAGGAGTTTTCGCCGAAGGCGAAAATAAATTGTAATCACTTTTTCGGCGGCGTGTACGTCGAAAAAGTACTTTGCGGGCCGAACTCGGCCCGGTCCCCTTCCTCAAAAAAGATGCGAAGCATCTTTTTTGACACACAGAGCCCGGACAGGTTAGACCTGTCCGGGCGGCGTTTTAAAAAAGACGCTTTGCGCTTTTGCCGGCGGCAAGCTCCTGCGGCGAAATCCCGCGCATTTTCTGGCTGCAGTCAGTCCTCGTCCCCGTCGTCCTCCGGAGGCTCCTCCGGGAATTCCTCCTGGAGGAGGAATTCCGTCAGGGACTTTGACAGCGTGGAGAGAATGGCGGAGGTCACCAGAAGGCCGCTCTCCCCCTCCAGGGGCAGGCGGGCGCCGCTCTCCACCGACAGCGCGCCGCCCTCCACAGGCAGGCTGCACAGGAACCGGGCGGAGGAGCGGTACTGCCGGACGAAGTCTGCATACAGGGCCCGGGCGGCCTCCTCGCCCTGGTTCGCGGGCAGCATACGCTGGATGCAGGAGATGCTCAGGCTCTGCTTCAGCACGCAGATGATAATCAGATAGGCCAGGTGGGCCCGGGAATACCGCTTCTTTACCGGCGGGGGCATCACCTTCATGCGGACGTAATTGTTGATGATGCTGGCGGTGATGGCCTTCTCCTCCCCGCTCCGGCCCAGAGGGGCCAGGTACCGCTTGAGCAGCAGGATCACCTGGTCCATGTACAGATCCAGCTGGGGCAGCTCGTCCCAGTCCGGCAAATCAAACGCCTCCAGCCCCCGCAGCCACTCCCTCAGACGCTGGGCCGCCGTGTCCCTCGTACCGGGCATGTCAATTCCTTCCTCCTCGCTCTCTATTTTAATATAGTATATCGAAATTCCAGGCATAATGCAATACGGAACATCAAAAAATAATTTCGCCGGAACCCTTGACATACGGAGGAAAAGCGGATATACTAATATTAAATATTAGATAAGATGATTGTCGGAATTAGGGAAAGGAGTTTTTTATGGCAAGTGAAAAGGTCAAGCGTCCCCAGACCAGGGGCGAGGAAATTGCCAACACCGTGTCCCACGGCCTGGGCGCGCTGCTGGCGGCGGCGGGGGCGGTCCCCCTGGCGGCGCGGGGCATCCTGTCCGGATCGGCCAAGGCGGGGTTCAGCCTGACGGCCTACGGAATCAGCCTGGTGCTGCTGTACACCGCGTCGGCGGTGTACCACGCCGTGCAAAATCCGGAGATCAAGCGGCGGCTGCGGATTATGGACCACTGCTCCATCTTCGTGCTGATCCTGGGCACCTACGTGCCCATGTCCCTGCTGGTGGTGGGAGGACGGACGGGGTGGATGCTGTTCCTCACCAACACCACTCTGGCGGTGATCGGCATCACCCTCAACGCCATCGACCTCAAGCGGTTTGACAAGGTGTCCCTGGCGCTGTACGCCCTGATGGGCTGGCTGGTGGCGGCGGCCATGGGGGCCGTCGTGGAAGCCCTGCCCCCCGCGGGGCTGGCGCTGCTGGCGGCGGGAGGCGTGGCTTACACCGCCGGCATCATATTTTACAAGGCCAAAGGGAAGTATATGCATTTTGTCTGGCATTTGTTCGTACTGGCGGGGAGCGTCCTGCAGTATTTTTGTATCGCGCGTTACTGCTTGTGAGGGGAAAAGTTTTAAAAAGCAGACGGCGCAAGGAGTTCCGGCATAGTTTGCCCGCGCTCTCGTTGGAGGGCGCGGGCTTTTCCGGCGAAGGGCATTGTACTGTCCGCCCAAAGGACCGGCAGGGGCACGAAAAGTTTTGATGAATTTAGCCGGATTTTCTCCGGTTGCGGGATTGACAAACGCACGAATATTCAGTATAATAACCTTCGGAAAAATATTTCATTCTGCAAGCGCGGCGAGATCCTTATGCAGACCGCGCTTTTATCCCCCGGGACAGTTTCACGCTTTAAATACTTTAAAGCGGGCAGCAGCGAAGCTGCTGCCATCCCCTCTGCCCGCCGGGTTCTCTGGTGCGTATTTGACCGGCGGGGGCTAGCGCGCCCCCATCGGTTGAAGATAATTTTGATAGGAGGAATATCATGAAGAAGAAGTTACTGTGCCTGACGCTCGCTCTGGCGATGCTGCTGGGCCTGGTGGCCTGCGGAAACAACAACAACGCGCCCGCGGACACCAACAATCCCGACGCGCCCCCCGCAGACACCGATACCCCCAACGAACCCGCGGAAACCCCCGAGGGCTTCCAGCCCTTGACCTACGATGAAGATGAGATCTATGACCTGAACTTCACCGAGTTTTTGGAGTACTACGATGCTGCTCTGGCGGCTAACGACACCAACGAGCGTTGGGCCAAGATGGCTATTGCCGAGGCCAAGCTGCTGGAGAGCGGCCTGGTAACGCCCGGCACTACCCAGGGCGGCAACTACGGCATGCGCCGTATTCCCAACCGTACCGTCCCGGGCGTGCTGTACGGAAATGACAACGATCGTTTCTACACCATGGTCGTGACCAACGAGATCATCAAGACCGAGCACTTCGCCGTGATGAACGAGAAGTGGGAGGAGCTGAAGGGCACCGGCACCTACATTGAATGGCTGAAGGGCTGGCTGACCGAGAACGGCTATACCATGAAGGACAGCCTGGGCTGGCCCTATGGCGATACGCTGGTGACTTGGGACATCCTGGCTACGTCTCAGGCTCCCGAGGCTGAGACGCTGGTTCACACGATTGATGGCCTGATGGAGTATGATAACGAGGACGTGCTGCAGCCCTCCTTGGCTGTCGAGGCTCCCGAAATCTCCGCCGACGGCCTGGTGTACACCTTCAAGCTGCGCAACGACGTGGTGTGGTCCGACTCTCAGGGCCGCGAGGTTGCCAAACTGACTGCTGATGACTTTGTCGCCGGCATGCAGCATCTGATGGATGCGGGCGGCGGTCTGGAAACCCTGCTTTCCGGCGTTATTAAGGGCGCCACTGAGTATGTCAATGGCGATATCACCGATTTCACAGCTGTGGGTGTCAAGGCTCTGGACGAGTATACTGTGGAGTACACTCTGGAGAAGCCCGTACCCTACCTGATGACCATGCTGGGCTACAGCATTTTCTTCCCCATGAGCCGCAGCTATTATGAGTCCCAGGGCGGCAAGTTTGGACAGGACTTTGATCCTACTGCCAGCGACTACACCTACGGCACCAGCCCTGACCACATTGCCTACTGCGGCCCCTTCCTGATCACCAGCGATACCCCCCAGAACTCCCGTATCTTTGAGGCCAACCCCAACTACTACAAGGCCGATAAGATGAACATTCACTCCATGACTTGGGTGTTCGAGGATGGTACTGATGTAATGAAGCAGTATGAGGATTTCAAGAACGGGCTGATCGATTCCACCGGTCTGAACACCTCCACTGTGAAGCAGGCCCGCGAGGAGGGCATTTTCGACCTGTATGCCCGCGTTGGTTCCACCACTGCCGGTACTTGGTACAACTGCTTCAACCTCAACCGTCAGGCTTTCGCCAACTATAACGATGCCTCCAAGATGGTTTCCACCTCTTCCCATGCCAGCGTGGACGAGGTTATAGCCAACGGCACCTCCGAAATTGAGGATGACGCTTCCCGCGCTCACGTGGCTATGAATAACAAGCACTTCCGCCTGTCTATTGCCTTCTCCCTGGATCGCGGTTCATTGAGAGGCTTGGCTGTTGGTGACGAGCTGAAGTACAACTCTGTCCGAAATACCTATGTTCCCGGCTCTTTTCTGACCCTGCAGGCGGACACTACCGTTGACATTAACGGTACCGCCACCACCTTCCCCGCCGGCACCCAGTACGGTGAGATCATTCAGGCCCAGCTGACTGCCGACAACTTCCCCGCCAAGGTGTGGGATATGGAGAACGGCGCTGATGATGACCACTCCGTAGGCTTCGACGGCTGGTACAACGTGGAGGCCGCCAAGGCCGAGTGGGCCATTGCCAAGGAAGAGCTGGCTGCTCAGGGCCTGGAGATTTCTGCGGAGAATCCCATTTACCTGGATCTGGCTATGCCTGGCACCAATACTGTTGGTGTGAACCAGGCTAACCTTTTTGCGCAGTGCGTTGAAACCGCGCTGGGCGGCGAAGTGGTTATCCGTCCTGTGCTGTCCAGCAGCGATCAGGAGCTTAATGATGCGACCTATTACAATTCCACCGGCGCTCAGCTTAACACCGACTGCACCTATCTGAACTTCGGCTGGAACCCCGACTGGGGCGATCCTAACAACTATCTGGATCAGCTGATTCCCGGCGGTTATATGGTAAAGGGCTTTGGCATTTACTCCTAAGAGAGACTTTGTCTCACCGCGGTGAAATAAAATTCATGCTTACAGGAGAATGGCGACCCCATTCTCCTGTAAGCATATGAGGGGTGTGAAAAACGATATGGGAAAATATTTAGTAAAGCGAATCCTGCGCGGCATCCTGTCCATCATTGCGGTGGTAGCGATTGTCATGATGCTGGTATACGCCTTGGTGGATCGCGACAGAATATTTGCGGCAGATGGACAGTTCACTAAGACAGCGAATAACGACCGTGTTACCTATATGTATCAGAGGTGGGAAGAGTATGGTTATCTGGACTATGTGACATACAATGACTATCTCAATCAGCTGGTTCAGGACGGCGAACTGGACGAGGAAACCCGCTCGCTTGTCGGTGGGATTGGCCGTACGCCAGATAAGGATGATCCTTTAGTAGCGGAATACGTAGCGAAATTTACCGAGCATTACGAATCTCAGGGCTATAAAGTTATACGGCTGGAAGCGAAGCAGGAGAGCCGCCGCAACCCCAAGCTGGCTAACGGTGGCCAGCAGCAGCTATTTGCGTCCAAGGACGTGCCGCTGTTGAACAGAATGCTGGATTATTTTGCCAGTATCCTGCATTTTGACAACATTAACCGGGTAAAAGAGGACATTGGCGAGCGGGGGCTTACTTTCACCTGGTATGATCCGGTCTACGGCGGGGGAAAATTTTCACCTGCTATTATCGGCAATGGCACAGAACACAAGTACCTTTTTTATATGAACGACCAGTTCCCCTATTTCCATCAGAATATGCTGACCATCCAACTGGGTACCTCCTATTCCATTACCCGCGGTTTGGATGTGTTCCACACCTTGACCCGGAGCCAGGGCACCTATGTCCTTTCTGATGTCACTTACCCCACGGGCCATGTGGAATCAAGCGCAGATGACCTGCATACAGCAACCTATCGGGCGGGTTCCCGTACGGCCGTTGCCACAAACGAAATCCGCTTTGATGATGACTATACCGATGTCGCCACACACCGCCGTGCGCCATCCAAGATCGGTTTTTCCTTTATTAATGGAATCATTTCCACTTGCATGGCCTATTGTATAGGATTGCCGGTTGGCGTCGCTATGGCGCGGAAAAAGGATAAGCTGATTGATAAAATCGGTACGGTTTACATCATTTTCATAATTGCTGTACCTTCCCTCGCTTACATCTTTCTGTTTAAATCCATTGGAGGACGGCTCGGCCTGCCCACGACTTTTGACATGGAGTCTGGCGGTAAGCTGATGTTCGTTCTGCCGATCATATCACTGGCCCTGCCGTCCATTGCAGGCTTGATGAAGTGGCTGCGCCGGTACATGATTGACCAGATGAACTCGGATTATGTCAAGTTTGCCCGGTCCGGCGGCTTAACAGAAAATGAGATATTTACGAAGCATATCTTAAAAAATGCGGTGATTCCCATTGTCCATGGCGTTCCCGGCTCACTGCTTTTTGCCATGACAGGCGCGATTATTACAGAGCGCGTGTATGTGGTGCCTGGCGCCGGTAACGTGCTGACGGAAGCCATTAATAAGTATGACAACGGAGTCATTGTGGGCGTGGCGTTGTTCTATGCGATTTTGAGTGTAACGTCCATTATCCTGGGTGACATCCTCATGGCCACGGTGGATCCGCGGATTTCGTTCTCGACAAAGGATAGGTGAGCGTTATGGATTATGATTACAAGAAATTGGGCCTCAGCGAGGCGGAGCTGTTTTCTGAGGTTAATCACAGCGATCTGGAATCCGAAAAAATCACCGCGCCCCGTTATTCCTATTGGAGCAGTGTGTTTCGGGTCTTTTTCCGCAAGAAGTCGAACATTATTATTTTGAGCCTGTTAGGTGTTGTGATTTTGTTCGCTTATGTGTATCCCACGCTGGTGCCATACGACCAGTTCGCGAATCTGACCCGGCCGGAAACGCAGCACCTGATGCCCGGAGCGGCCATGAAAGTGCTGGGCAACTCTATTCACTGGATTTTGGGTACCGGCGGCGCCGGCAACTCCACTTTTGATGCCATTTGGTTTGGTTCCCGAATCTCTATTTCTCTGGCATTTATCTGCGCGGCTATCAATATGACGATAGGCGTTATCGTTGGAGCGATTTGGGGCTTTTCTAAGAAGGTGGATATGGTGATGATGGAGGTGTACAACATTATCGCCAATGTACCCTTTATCCTCGTAATCGCCGTGTTGGTTATGATCTTTAGCCCAAGCTTTATGACGCTGGTATTTGCCATGACGATCGTCGGCTGGTTAGGTATCGCCTATACCATAAGAATACAGGTGGTTATTATCCGTGACCGGGAATATAATTTGGCATCCCGGTGCTTGGGAACCAGCACGGTAAAGATTGCTATGAAGAACATCCTGCCCTTCATGACCAGCATCATTGTGACTCTTCTGGCTACGGAAATCCCCTCCTACATCTCTTATGAGGTATTCCTGTCCTATATCGGCCTGGGCATGACCGAGGTAAGTCTTGGCCGGTTGATTTTTGAAGCGCAGAGCGCTATGGTTACCAAGGGATGGGGCTTTGAGTTTTGGAGCCCGGTAACCATTGCTGGTATTATCAGCGTGGTGCTGTACGTGGTGGGTCAAAACTTAGGCGACGCGTCCGACCCGCGGACACATATGTAAGGGGGGAGCGCCATGGAAGAGAAAAAAGTATTGCTGTCCATCAAGGACCTGCATGTGAAATTCCGCGTCCGCGGTCGTATATTGACCGCAATCCGAGGTATTTCCCTGGATATCTACGAGAACGAATCCATAGCCATCGTGGGTGAATCTGGCTCCGGGAAGTCTGTGTTTACCAAGACTTTTGCAGGAATGCTGGACTCCAACGGCTTTGTCAGTAATGGAAGCATTGTTTTCAACGATGACGAGCTGGTTGATATCCATGTGAAGCTGACGGCCTCCGCGCAGAAGAGCATGGAGGAGTCAATAGCCGCATTGAACGAATCCTCCCGCCTGGAGCTGGGCGCTGCGACATACCAGAAGATGCTGGAACTGGAGAGCGAGAAGCGCCAGCGCGGCGAATTGTCCGGCGAAGAGCGGCGGAAGGCCGAAGAAGAGCGTTTGGCCCTGGTTGCCAAGCGTACGGATGCTTTTAACCTTAAACAGACTTTGGATCCCAACAAAGACAAGGCGAAGATCCGGGAAACCGGCCGCTTAATTAATCGGTTGGATAAGGAAATCAAGGAGCATGAGGCGCGCCAAAAGCAGGCCGCCCGGGCTCAAAAGTCCGCTGCCGCTGCCGATACAGCCTTTAATCAGCGCATCGACAAGGAGTATGCAGCTTTAAAGGCGCGGTACGAAAAGGAGATCCAGGGTGAAATCTCGCTGGAAGCAAAAAAGCGAAACGAGATTCTTGCTAAGGAGATATACCTCTCCACTGGCCGCTATGGTATGCGCCAGGAGATGAAAATGCGCAAGCAGCTGTTGGAGGCATTGAAAAAGGCCATGCAGCTGGGCGTGGATCTCTCGAACGAAGGCCAGCTGAATACGATTTTTGAGGACATCGTATTTCGGGTGCGCTATTTGGATGAGACGCCGGATGACATTCATGGCACTTGCATCCTCAACCTGGCCAAGGTGCGCTATCCGAAGGATTGGTGCCGAATTCGGGGCCGCCGGATTGCTACTGTGTTCCAGGACCCGATGACCAGCCTCAACCCCATTATTACTATTGGCAAGCAAATTACGTCTATTATCTTAAAGCATCAGGATTGTACCGAGGTGGAAGCCCGGCATCGGGCCTTGGAGCTGATGCAGAAGGTGGGCATTCCTAATGCCTCGGCCCGGTTTGACGACTACCCCTTCCAGTACTCCGGCGGCATGCGGCAGAGGATTGTCATTGCTATCGCCCTGTCCTGCCAGCCTAAGATCCTGATCTGTGATGAGCCAACCACGGCTTTGGACGTGACGATCCAAGCGCAGATTCTCCAGTTGATCAAGGATCTGCAAAAGGAGTTCAATTATACCATTGTTTTTATCACCCACGATCTGGGGGTGGTGGCAAACATAGCCGACCGGGTGGCGGTGTTGTACGCGGGCCAGGTAATTGAGCTCGGCAGCGTAGAGGAGGTCTTTTATGACCCCCGGCACCCCTATACTTGGGCGCTGCTCAGTTCCCTGCCGCAGTTGGCCCAGAGGAATACCAAACTCTATTCTATTACTGGAACCCCGCCTTCTCTGTACAACAGTATCGTGGGCGATGCCTTTGCGCCGCGGAATCCTCATTGTCTGAAGATTGATACGCTGATGGAGCCGCCTATGTTCCAGGTATCGGAGACACATTTTGCCAAGACATGGCTGCTGGATGAGCATGCTCCGAAGATCGAGAAGCCGGAGGGCATCCGGGATATCCATGAAAAGCTTGTCAAAGCGTTCAATATTTAGGGGGGAGGATAGAATCGTGGCTACATTAAAACAAGACAAGGAAAGAGCGGAGCGGGGAACATACCTGCCGGAGCATGGCCCCATTGATGAGAAGAGCGGCAAGGAGATCCTCCTGTCCTTGAAAAATGTGGATATCACCTTCGGCAAGGGAGAGGCCGCAGTCCGCGCTGTTCAGAATGCAACCTTTGATATTTACAAGGGGGAAACCTTTTCTCTGGTAGGTGAGTCTGGTTCCGGAAAGACCACCGTGGGGCGTGCGGTTATCCGGGTCAATCCGCTGGCTGGTGGGGAAATTCAGTACAAGGGCGTACGTATTTCCGGTAAGATTCCACACGCGCTGGACCGGGAGGTCATCCGAAATATTCAGATGGTATTTCAAGACCCTGCCGCATCTTTGAACGAGCGGGCTACCGTAGATTATATTATCTCCGAAGGTCTGTACAATTTCCACCTCTTTGACAACGAGGCCGACCGTGTGCGGCGGGTGGAGGAGATGATTAATGAGGTAGGCCTGCTGCCTGAGCACCTGACCCGTTATCCCCACGAGTTCTCCGGCGGCCAGCGCCAGCGTATCGGTATTGCCCGGGCTATGGTTATGGAGCCAGAGCTGGTGGTGGCGGACGAACCCATTTCCGCTCTGGACGTATCCATCCGCGCCCAGGTGCTCAACCTGATGAAGAAGTTCCAGGAGGAGAAGGACCTGACCTATCTCTTCATCGCCCACGACCTGTCGGTGGTGCGCTTCATCTCCGACCGCATCGGCGTTATCTATAAGGGCCAGATCGTGGAAGTGGCGGAGGCGGAGGAGCTGTTTAACTTCCCCCTGCACCCCTACACCCACTCCCTGATCTCCGCGATCCCCATCCCGGACCCCAAGCTGGAGAAGAACAAGGTGCTTTACACCTACGATCCCTCCATCCACGATTACTCCACGGATCAGCCGGAATTGGTATGCATCGGCCACGACCACTATATTTACGGCAATCAGAAGGAAATTGCAGAGTACAAGGCCATCCGAGAGAGGGACATTCCTGTCAAGCCCATTCAGATCGTTGATTCCAATGCGCCGGAGCAGAGAGCTTCCAGTGCAGGGACGGCGGCTGAAGCAGTGGTGGAAGATGATGTTTCCATGATCCATCCGCGCCATGATACCGGGAGCCTTTGGTATACACTGGTGTCCTTCCTGCTGCCGATCTTGGGACTTATTGCCGCTGTAACGTTTAAGCATTTTCATCATTTCCGCAATTATAAGGCATGTAGGAAGGGTGCAATTGCTGGCTTTATATTCTTGGCGGCGCTTGTAGTGATTTTCCTTCTGTTACTGTTGATTACGGTGATGTGATTTGAAGCGTGAGGCCAGAGACAAACGAGATTTACCGCATCCCAAGCCGGTAGAACGTATTGAGCTGAATGAAGAAAATGCCGGGCGAAAACTGATAGTTGCTGTTGTACTGCTTTTGTTTGGCGCAGGAATGCTGGTATATGCCTTTATGGGGCTGTTGACTCCAGAGACAGGATGGCAGACTATTGAGGCAAGTGGTTCAGGCGGTCCCAGTTGTGGGGAAGAGTTTATCTTTCTCTACGAATTGAATAATTCAGCAGAAGCAAAGAGGGTAACAGATATCTATACGGATGCCTGTCAAAAGGCGTTCCGGTTATTCAACAGCGATCAGGAATATGAGGATGTAACCAATGTTCGAACCATCAATCTGCATCCGAATGAGGTACTGGAGATAGACGAAGGCCTGTATAAGGCCCTGGCCTGTTTTCCGGATAGTGGACGGCGGGAGCTGTATCTGGGGCCGGTTTATACGCGGTATGACGACCTGTTTTTCTGTGAGGATGATTCCCAGCTAGTGGATTTTGATCCCCGGCTGAGCGAAGCGGTTCGTCAGGAGTACGGCGAGATTGCGGCTTTTGCCGGAGATGCACAGGCAATTGACCTGGAGCTGCTGGGGAATAACCGAATTTGCCTGCGAGTGTCGGATAACTATCTTGCTTACGCTCAGGAGAACGGGGTGGATCGATTCATTGACTTCTCCTGGATGCGCAACGCCTTCGTTGCGGACTATCTGGCTGGCGCGCTGGCCGCCGAAGGGTTCACCAAAGGGACTCTAAGCAGTTATGACGGCTTTACTCGGAACCTGGATGTCCGGGAAACGGATTATTCCTTTTCGATTCTGGATCTGTGGGACCAGGCTGTCTGCCCGGCGGCAACGATGCATTACCAGGGACCTCGGAGCTTGGTGACGTTGCGGGATTACCCCTTGAATGACAGCGACCGTTGGAGATTCTATGAGTTGAAAACGGGGGAGGTCCGTACCCTTTACCTGGATATTGCAGATGGATTCTGCCGCAGCGCGGTTCACAGTCTGACCTGCTACTCCGCTGACCAAGGGTGCGGCGAGACGCTGCTGGCGATGCTGCCGGTGTATATCGCCGACGAGCTGCGGCCGGAGGAGCTGGCCGTCCCGGGCAGGGTGGAGGAGCTGTACCGTAGGCTGGACAGACAGTTGAAGGGGCTGGCCACGGCCCTGGAGCATGCGGGACAGAACGGCACGGAGGCTTTCCGCGCCACGGCCTCCCTGTCCCAGAGCGTGGACTTCCTGCAGCAGCTCAACCAGATGTACAGCTATGTACAGCTTCCCCTGCGCCTGCAGCAGCGGGATGCCCACGGGGATCTATACGTCTATACCAACAAGAAGAACCTGGCGAAGAAGGACGGGAATGTTAGCGCCCTGCTGCATCTGGACATGGAGAACCTGGGATCGGTGGATGTCTATGTGGCCATGCAGAGCAGCAAGGTGAGCACGAAGTTCTATCTCCGGGACGAAGAGATGATAGATTTCATGGCGGCCCACATGGACATCCTGACGGAGCGTCTGCGCGCCAGGGGCTATGACTGCAGTTACGCCATGGCCGTCAGGGAGGAGAAGAAGGAGCAGACCCCGGCGAAAGGCGGGCTGGAGCCGCTTCTGAAGCAGGAGAGGGGTGTCATGCTCTCCAGATATGCCTTTGACGTGCGCACCTAAAGCGAAAAGAGAACGCAAGAGAAGCGTTCTTCCGGACTTGCAGCGATGTAGCGATACAAGGGGGTGGGGATATGGACGGAAAGAGAGAAAAGGACGGGAAGCTGAAACAGGCCATCGCGCTGGAATACGACCCCTCGGACGCGGCACCCAGGGTCATCGCCAGCGGCCGGGGGATCCTGGCCGAGAAGATCATCGAAAAAGCCCGGGAAAGCGATGTGCCGGTGCACAGGGACGACAAGCTGGCGGACACGCTGTCCCGGCTGGACATCGGGGACATGATACCGCCGGAGCTGTACGAGGTGGTGGCGGAGATACTGGTGTTCGTGGATTCCATGGACAAGATCAAGGGGAAGATCAAGAGGTAGCGGATTTTTGAACAAGCGCAGGGTGGGAGCGGACAAGGAGAGACAGGCCGCGGAATATCTGACGGGGAAGGGCATGCAGGTGCTGGAGACCAATTTCCGCTGTAGGCAGGGCGAAATCGATTTGATCTGCCGCCACCGGGGATATCTGGTGTTCGTGGAGGTGAAGTACCGCAGCGCCTCCGAAAAGGGCTATGCCCTGGAGGCAGTGGACTATCGCAAGCAGCTTAGGATCTGCAGGGTGGCGGATTACTACAGGTATGTCCACGGGCTGGGAGACGGAACGGGCGTCAGATATGACGTGGTGGGCATCCAGGGTAGCGAGATACAGTGGGTGCAGAACGCTTTTCCACATATTTATGCACGGGGATACTGACGGGAGGTGGAGGGCTATGTTTCAGATACAGCGGACAGAAAGGGGCGGGCAGCCAGGACAGGGCGTGGATCCGGAGGGCCGGGCCCAGCAGGGGCGGAGCGAGCGGCCGGTGCGGCAGGACCTCGCGCTGACGGAGGGCGGGGAGCCTCTGGAATATCTGACGTTCCCGCTGCTGGAGCGGACCGGGATCGTAAAGCACCTGTTCACAACCCGCTTGGGGGGAGTGAGCAGGGGAGAATGCGCCACCATGAATTTCAGCGTGGACAGGGACGAGAACCGGGAGAACGTGCTGGAGAACTACAGGCGCATCGCCGGGGTGCTGGACTGCCGGGTGGAGGACATGGTGGCGTCCCACCAGACCCACACCACCAACATCCGCCGCATGACCTCGGCGGACAAGGGCAAGGGCATCCTGCGCCCCCGGGATTACGCGGACGTGGACGGGATGGTGACGGATGAGCCGGGCCTGGTGCTGAACACCTTCTACGCGGACTGCGTGCCCCTTTACTTCGTGGATCCCGTACATCGCGCCGTCGGGCTGGCTCATTCCGGCTGGCGGGGCACTGCGGGCAGGATGGGGGCGCGGATGGTGGAGGCCATGGGAGAGCGGTTCGGGAGCAGGCCGGAGGAGATTTACGCGGCCGTAGGCCCCTCCATCTGCCGGGACTGCTATGAGGTCAGCGGGGACGTGATAGGGGAATTTCAGGAGGCATTTGACGAATCTCTGTGGCAGGAGTTGTTCTATGAGAAGACGGATGGAAAATATCAGCTTGACCTCTGGAGGGCAAACCAGATTGTGCTGACAGAAGCGGGAGTCAGAAGAGAGCAGATTGCGGTTACAAATGTGTGTACCCACTGTAACCCGGACATTTTGTTTTCACACCGCAGTACAGGGACGGTCAGAGGGAATCTGAGTGCGTTTCTTGCGCTCCGGTATTAAAGAAGGGGAAAGAAAGGAAGGAAGTCTATGATACTGCTTAGGGTGTTGGACGAAGGCTCAATCACTGCCAATGAAGTGGCGGAAAATGCCGCAGG
>OFHM01001545.1_pt1 | contig 14797 bp, 13 predicted proteins | sample 1521311 | NCBI WGS metagenome assembly OFHM01 (sample SAMEA3504083, study PRJEB24116) | mouse gut metagenome | biome: mouse gut; feature: mouse-associated habitat; material: faeces | place: Denmark | collected 2011 | reverse complement strand
TCCAGACGCTTTCCAAAGACAGGCAGGAGGAAATATTGGAGAAAAAGAGATATTTTCATAATTTGTGTGGGGATGGTATCATTGAAGATTAAATAGAGAAAGATAAAGTTAGGGTGGCTATAGACGGTAAATTATAGTTTATAGTTACCCTATATTATTGATAAGTATTGAGTTTTTGGGTAATAAAAATATATATTAGAGAGAAAATAGTCAATATAATTGTCATGTATTATCTTGAATGATATAATATATAAAAATATTAGAAAATGGAGTTTGAACTATGGATAGGATTGTACAGAGTTATATAGATGATTTTTTGAAATCACAACAAATTGATGAAAAGGATTCAAGTAAACAATTTGAGATGTTTTCTTCTTACTGTGCAGTAGCACAGCAATATACAGAAGTTTTTGACTTGAACGATATATTAACAGGTGCTGGAGGGGATTGTGGAATAGATGGAATAGCAATCATTGCCAATGGAACCATAATTTCCTCAAAGGAAGAGGTGGACGATCTGATTGAACTGAATAAAGGTTTATCAGATATGTTATTTGTTTTTATTCAATCCAAAACATCATCAGGTTTTTCAAGTGGTGAGATGGGGACATTTGGCGCAGGGGTGGTGGATTTTTTTTCAGAAACACCACAATTTGTTAGAAATCAGTTTATACAAGAGAAAAGTGATTTAATTAATTATATTTTTAGCAAGGCAGTACATTTTAAGAGCAAACCTTGTTGCTTTTTGTATTATGTGACAACTGGAAAATGGGTGGATGACCAAAACTGTGTTGCAAGAAAGAATATGATTATACATGATTTGGAAGAATTAGATTTATTTAAAGAAGTTCAATTTATTCCAGTAGATGTTAAATTGATTCAGAAATATTATAGAAATACTATTGATGTTATAGAAACAGAAATTGATTTTTCACAAAAAGTTTTACTTCCAGATATTCCGAAGATAAAGCAGTCTTATTTAGGATATGTTGATTATGAAGAGTATTTAAAGCTGATTGTGGGTGATAATGGGGAGATAAGGAAAAATGTTTTTTACGATAATGTAAGAGATTATCAGGGTGATAATGAAGTGAATATTGAAATTGCAGAAACAATTAAATCTGCATCGAATAAGTTCATTTTACTTAATAATGGAGTTACAATAATATGTAAAAAACTTACTAATTTGAGAAATAAATTTACTCTGACAGACTATCAAATAGTTAATGGTTGCCAGACGAGCCATGTTCTGTATTATAATAAAGAATTTATTAATGGAAATCTACAAATACCGATAAAGTTGATTGAAACATTAGATGAGGACACAGTAAATAATATTATAAAAGCGACTAATAGACAGACGCAAGTTACTAATGAGCAATTAATAGCTTTGAATGAGTTTCATAGACAGTTGGAGGCTTTTTACCAGACGTTTTCAGGTACACAAAAATTATACTATGAGAGAAGATCAAAACAATATAATTATATGACGGAAGTAGAGAAAGTAAGAATCGTTACAATTAGTACGCAAATTAAGGCGGCAGCAGCAATGTTTTTTGATAAACCTCATTTAGCAAGTAGATATTATGGAAGATTATTGAAATCCGTTGATGGGATTTTTAATGAGGAGCATAAATTATCACCATATTATACTTGTGCATATTTACTATATAAGTTAGAATATCTTTTTAGAAATAAGTTATTACCAGCACAATATAGGAAGTTTAGATATCATATATTGATGCTAATAAAGTATGATTTTTCGGATGGAAAAGTTCCAAATTTAAATTCAAATAAAATAGAAAATGTGTGTAAAAAAATTTTAGAATGTGCGAACGATAATGTAGAATTACAAAATGAAGTTGAAAGGATGATTGCGATAATTAACAAACATATTACAGATGCAAGTGATACAGAGTCTACAAAATCTGCATCGTTAATAGAAGAATTAAAATTAGAAGTCAATAAATAATTCATATTTTACAGCGTAAGGGCAGTTATAGACCGTAAACAGCGGTTTGTAGCTGCCCTTTTTGCGTTTGGAAAACTTTTGGACAAAAAGTCCAGAAGTGGAAAGGAGAAATCAGGGAAATGAAACACAAAAAAGCAACAGCAGTTTCCCTTGCGGCGGTGGCGGGAGCAGCGGTATTGGGCGGAATCCGTTATGCGGCAGGGAAAAGGAAACCCAAAGCAGCGAGGGAAAATGACGTGCAGGAGGAAGGATTGACAGAGGATAAGATGCGGGAATGCCTTCTCCGCCTGTTCCGGCTGTATGAGGACAGTGAGTTTGATGATTCGGCGGAGTTTTTGGGCGATGGGGGCGATCCGAGGGAATATGAGGCGGAGAACTATTCCAGCCAGTTATTCCCTTATATCAAAAGGAACATGAAGGACGTGATGATGATGGAGGGGGATGACGGTACGGGGAAAGAACCCTTCGCCATGACGGACGTGCTTTTCTGTTATCCAGCCTGCAAGATAGGCTGTGAGATAAGGGAACTGTTTTCAGACAACTTTGTCCTGTGCCTTCAAAGCGAGATGTGGATACTGGAAAACGGGGAGTTTGCGTCTGTCTACTGTGTCAGTATTGGAAAGGACGGAGGGCGGCTCAGTTACCGCTTTGTGGATACCTGTATCAAAAATCCGGGGGATATTCCTATCTGCTTTGAAGATTTGGAAAGCGGTTTTGCAGAGATAATTGAAGCGGAAAAAGAAGGGAGAGAACCTTATCTGCCATAACCCGGTCAGGAAGGAGAGCTTATGAAATATTTAATCCACAGGCTGTACGTCCCACCCTGACGGGCGTACAGCAATAAAAAAAGAAGGAGGAAAACCATGCAGGAGGAAGTGACACAGAAAACCATTGCCCTTGTGTTTAAATCTTCCCGGCTGACTGCCGACGTGCTGAAAAAGGCTATGAAGATGTATCTGGAACACCGGAAACAGGGAAAGCAGATGCCGCATGGGAAAATATCAGTGAAAGAGCTGGTCGGTCAGGGTATGGGCGCTTCGAGCATTGAGGTGACGGATAACAACATCAAGTCCTTTGAGAGAGTGGCAAAGAAGTACAACGTGCAGTTCGCTGTGAAGAAGGACAAGACGGAGAAGCCGCCGAAGCACATCGTATTATTCAAGGGCAGGGATGCCGACGTGATAACGCAGGCATTTAAGGAGTTTGTAAAAGTTAATGAGAAAAAGCATAACCGCATCTCCGTAAAGGAGAAGCTGGCGCAGTTCCGGGAACAGTTAGGAAAAGACAAAAACCGGGAGAGGGCAAGGGAACACCAGAAGGACAGGGGGCAGTCATTATGAGTAAAATCGTAGAGGGCATTGCCAAAGACCTAAAGTCAATCCCTGAAAAGCTGAAGGCAAAGACGGGGAATATTGACAAAAAGAAACTTTTCCTTATGAACCTCCCCTATGCGCTTGCCGGGTATTTCTGCGACAAAATTGCGTGGCTGTGGCGGGTATCGCCGGGGCAGGACGCTTCCGCAAAAGCGATGGCGGTCATGGCGGGGATGGAGGACTTATTTTCCAACCCGTTACCAAGTTTCCACCCAAAAGATTTGCTGATAGGGATAGGGTGCGGCATTGCGCTCCGCCTTGTGGTGTATTTCAAAGCCAAGAACGCCAAGAAATTCCGGCATGGCATGGAGTACGGTTCTGCGAGGTGGGGAAACGCAAAGGATATTGAGCCTTATGTCGATCCGGTATTTGAGAACAACGTGTTACTCACAGAAACGGAAAGACTGATGATGTCCGGCAGACCAAAACAGCCGAAGTATGCGAGGAATAAAAATATCCTTGTTATCGGCGGTTCCGGTTCGGGCAAGACGAGGTTTTTCGTAAAACCGAACCTGATGCAGATGCACAGTTCCTATGTTGTCACTGATCCGAAGGGGACAGTGTTAGTAGAGTGCGGAAAAATGCTCTTAAAGAATCATTACCGGGTAAAGGTGCTGAATACCATTAACTTCAAAAAGTCCATGAAATATAACCCTTTTGCCTATATTCATGATGAAAAGGACATTTTGAAACTGGTTACGACCCTGATCGCCAACACCAAAGGGGACGGAAAAGGCGGGGACCCGTTCTGGGAGAAAGCCGAGACGTTGCTCTACACGGCGCTAATTGGCTACATCCACTATGAGGCTCCGGAAGAGGAACAAAACTTCTCTACACTGGTGGAGTTTATCAATTCCATGGAGGTCCGGGAGGATGATGAAGAGTTCAAAAACAGCGTTGACCTGATGTTTGATGAGCTGGAGGAAAAGTCCCCGGACCACTTTGCCGTGCGCCAGTATAAGAAATTTAAGTTAAGCGCTGGCAAGACTGCTAAAAGCATCCTTGTGAGCTGCGGCGCACGGCTGGCCCCCTTCGATATTGCAGAGCTGCGGGAGGTCACGGCCTATGATGAGCTGGAGCTGGACACCCTGGGCGACCGAAAAACCGCCTTGTTCCTCATTATGAGCGACACGGATGACAGTTTTAACTTTTTGATTTCCATGGCGTATACACAGCTGTTCAACCTTCTTTGCGAGAAAGCGGACGATGTGTACGGAGGCCGTCTGCCGGTCCATGTGCGCTGTCTGATCGACGAGTGCGCCAACATCGGGCAGATACCAAAGCTGGAAAAGCTGGTGGCGACCATCCGAAGCCGGGAAATATCGGCCTGCCTGGTCTTGCAGGCGCAGAGCCAGCTAAAGGCGATCTACAAGGACAACGCCGACACCATCATCGGCAACATGGACACCCGCATCTTCCTCGGCGGCAGTGAGCCGACCACCTTGAAGGAGCTTTCCGCCGCCCTGGGCAAGGAGACCATAGATATGTTCAACACCGGGGTGAGCAAGGGCAGCCAGGAGTCCCACAGCGTGAACTACCAGCGGACGGGCCATGAGCTGGCCAGCGTGGACGAGCTGGCGGTGCTGGACGGCGGCAAGTGCATCCTCCAGCTCCGGGGCGTGAGGCCGTTTTTGTCGGACAAGTACGACCTGACAAAGCACCCCAATTTCCAGTACACGGCGGACTGTGACGAGAAGAACCGCTTCGACATCGAGAAGTTCCTGGATCACCGGCTGAAGCTGCGGGCGAAGGACGAGTTTGATGTGATCGACGCGGACGGATGAGCGCCACGCCGTAAAGCCCCCTCTGCGGGGCTTTTTCCATGTCCGGGCGTTCCCTCCCTGCGTGGGACAACGCCCGCCTGTAATGAAGCTGCCCCCACTTACCTTACGGCAGGCATCCAACAGGCGGGCTGACTATGCGGGGCGGCGGGCGCCCTTTTGTACCATCAAAACCATTCCACGAACCGGGCGGGGCAAAGGCTCTGCCCCCTGTCTTTAAGGAGGACAAATTTATGGCATTTTTCAACAGTGCGATCGGTGTTTTGCAGACCCTCGTTGTGGCGCTGGGCGCCGGCCTCGGCGTGTGGGGCGCGATCAACCTTCTGGAGGGCTACGGCAACGACAACCCCGGAGCCAAGAGCCAGGGCATGAAGCAGCTGATGGCCGGCGGAGGCGTCGCCCTCATCGGTATCACCCTGGTCCCCCTGCTCTCCGGGCTGTTCACCGCCTGACACGGAGGCAGGACAAGGCCCGCTGTAACCAGGGCGGGGCGGCGCCCTGCCGCCCTGCCCCACCAGATGAAAGGACAAGGTATTTGATTTGGGCAGTATTCTTGACGCAATCGCGGAATGGCTCAAAGAGCTGCTTATCAGCGGGATCATGGGCAACCTCACAGGTGTTTTCGATTCGGTCAACTCCCGCGTGGGGGAGATCGCCACGGATGTGGGCATGACCCCGGCGAGCTTCTCCCCCGGCATCTTCTCCATGATACGCAGCGTATCGGAGACCGTCATCATCCCCATAGCGGGGCTGATCCTCACCTTCATTGCCTGTTACGAGCTGATCCAGCTCATCATTGAGCATAACAACCTCTCGAACTTCGAGACATGGATCATCTTCAAGTGGATATTCAAGACCTTCGTGGCTGTCACGCTCATCTCCAACTGCTTCAACATCGTGATGGCGGTCTTTGATGTCTGCCAGAGCGTGATCTCCCAGAGCGGGGGCATCATCGGCGCGTCCACATCGGTCAGCGATGAGGCCATCGCCGCGATGGAGGCCACGCTGGAGACCTACGGCGTGGGTACGCTCCTGGGCATCTACCTGATGAGCTTCGTCATCCAGCTCACCCTCTGGATACTCTCCATCGTGATCTTCGTCATCGTCTACGGGCGCATGATCGAGATATATCTGATGACGAGCCTCGCGCCCATCCCGCTGTCCACCTTCGGCAGCCGGGAGCAGAGCCAGACCGGGCAGAACTACCTCCGCTCCCTGTTCGCCCTGGGCTTCCAGGGCTTCCTCATCATCATCTGTGTCGGCATCTACGCTGTGCTGATACAGTCCATCTCGTTCACTTCGGATATAGTTGGCTCCCTCTGGGGCGTGGTGGGGTACACGGTCCTGCTGGTGTTCACCCTGTTCAAGACCGGGGGCCTTGCCCGAAGCGTACTGAACGCCCATTGACCGGGAAAGGAGGTCATCATGGCAGCGTATATTTCCATCCCCCGCGACCTGACGCGGGTAAAGACCAAGGTGTTCTTTGGGCTGACGAAGCGGCAGCTCGTCTGCTTCGGCGCGGCGGCGCTCATCGGCGTACCGGCGTTCTTCCTGATGAAACGCTCCGGCAACACCAGCCTCTCCGTCATGGGGATGATTGTCCTCATGCTCCCGCTGTTCTTCCTCGCCATGTACGAGAAGGACGGCCAGCCGCTGGAGGCGGTGGCGCGGCACTTCATCCAGGCGAAGTTCGTCCGCCCCAAGGTCCGCCCCTATGCGACCAACAACTATTACTCTGCCCTCATGCGGCAGGACCAAGTGGAAAAGGAGGTACAGGCCATTGTTCAAAACGCGGAAAAGCGGGCGCGGGAAAGCGGAGCCCATCGCTCTCCCCGCAAGCCTGACAAAGGCGGAGAAAAAGCAGATCAGGGCCATCATCGAGAAGGCCCGCAGGGATGACGGCACTCCCCGCACCGCCCAGCAGTCCATCCCGTTCCAGCGGATGTTCCCGGACGGCATCTGCCGTGTCACCGACAACTACTACACCAAGACCGTCCAGTTCAACGACATCAACTACCAGCTCGCCCAGCAGGAGGACAAGACGGCCATCTTTGAGGAGTGGTGCAGCTTCCTCAACTTCTTCGACAGCTCCATCCGTTTCGAGCTGTCCTTCATGAACATGGCGACCGACGCGGAGAGCTTCGAGAAGTCCGTCCGCATCCCGCCCGCTGGGGACGCCTTTGACAGCGTCCGGGCGGAGTACAGCCAGATGCTGAAAAGCCAGCTTGCCAGGGGCAACAACGGCCTGACAAAGGCGAAGTACCTGACCTTCGGCATCGAGGCGGCCTCCATGCGGCAGGCGAAGCCCCGGCTGGACCATGTGGAGACGGACCTGCTGAACAACTTCAAGCGCATCGGCGTGACCGCCGCTGTGCTGAACGGGAAGGAGCGCCTGCGCCTGATGCACTCCATGTTCCACATGGGCGACCGCGACCCGTTCGCCTTTGAGTGGAAGTGGCTGGTGGAGTCCGGGCTGTCCGTGAAGGACTTCATCGCCCCCGCCGCCTTTGCCTTCAACGGCCGGCGCACCTTCCAGGTGGGCGGTATGTACGGCGCTTTGTCGTTCCTGTCCATCACCGCCTCGGACATCAGCGACCGTATGCTGGCGGACATCCTGGACATCGACTCCAGCCAGATCGTAACCATGCACATCCAGTCCATCGACCAGAACAAGGCCATCAAGACGGTGAAGCACACCATCACGGAGCTGGACCGCAGCAAGATCGAGGAACAGAAGAAGGCCGTCCGCGCCGGGTACGACATCGACATCATCCCCTCCGACCTCGCTACCTACGGCAGGGACGCCAAGGCGCTCCTGAAGGAATTGCAGAGCCAGAACGAGCGGATGTTCATGGTGACGTTCCTGGTGATGAACACCGGGCGCACCGAGCAGGAGCTGGAGACCAACGTGTTCCAGTCCCAGAGCATCGCCCAGAAGCACAACTGCGTCCTGCGGCGGCTGGACTTCCAGCAGGAGCAGGGCCTGATGTCCTCCCTGCCGCTGGCGCAGAACCTCATCGAGATACAGCGGGGCCTTACCACCAGCTCCACCGCCATCTTCATCCCGTTCACCACGCAGGAGCTGTTCCAGGACCGGAAGGAGTCCCTCTACTACGGCCTGAACGCACTCTCCAACAACCTTATCATGGTCGATAGGAAGTCCCTCAAGAACCCCAACGGGCTGATCCTCGGCACGCCCGGTTCCGGCAAGTCCTTCGCCGCCAAGCGGGAGATCGCCAACGCCTTTTTGGTGTCGGACGATGATGTCATCATCTGCGACCCGGAGGCGGAGTACGCGCCCCTTGTCCAGCGGTTCAACGGACAGATCATCAGGATCAGCCCGTCCAGTACGCAGTATGTCAACCCGATGGACATCAACCTGAACTACTCCGAGGAGGACAACCCCGTGGCCCTGAAAGCCGACTTCATCCTCTCCCTGTGCGAGCTAGTGGTAGGCGGCAAGGAGGGCCTCCAGCCGGTGGAGAAAACGGTCATCGACCGCTGTGTCCACCAGATATACCAGAAGTATTTCGAGGACCCCAGGCCGGAGAATATGCCCCTCTTGCAGGACCTCTACGAGGCGCTCTTAAAGCAGGAGGAAAAGGAGGCCCGCCATGTGGCGACCGCCCTTGAAATTTATGTCACCGGCTCCCTGAACATCTTCAACCACCGCACCAATGTGGACATCACCAACCGCATCGTCTGCTTCGACATCAAGGACCTGGGCAAGCAGATGAAGAAAATCGGGATGCTGGTGGTGCAGGACCAGGTGTGGGGGCGCGTGACCCAGAACCGCAGCGCGGGCAAGGCCACCCGGTATTTCATGGACGAGTTCCATCTGCTCCTGAAGGAGGAGCAGACGGCGGCCTACTCCGTGGAGATTTGGAAACGGTTCCGCAAATGGGGAGGCATCCCCACCGGCATCACCCAGAATGTGAAGGACCTGCTCTCCAGCCGGGAAGTGGAGAACATCTTTGAGAACAGCGACTTCATCATCATGCTCAACCAGGCGGCGGGGGACCGCGCCATCCTGGCGAAGCAGCTCAACATTTCGCCCCACCAGCTCTCCTATGTGACCCACTCCGGCGAGGGTGAGGGGCTGCTGTTTTTCGGCAATGTCATCCTGCCCTTCGTGGACCGTTTCCCCACCGACCTGGAACTCTACAAGATCATGACGACCAAATTGACGGAGGTCAAGGAACGGGAGGTAAGCAATGGCTGACAAGGCGCGCCGCCTCCATTTTACGGAGGATGAGCTTTCTGACCGGGACATCCGCAGGGCGGCGAAAAAGGCGGACAAGGCCGCCGACAGAGCGGACCGGGCGAATGAGAAGCTCCCGACCAAGAGGCGTGTGCGTATCATCCGTGACAGCGGCAGGGCCGAGGCCGTGGATGAGCGGCTGTCGGATAAGCTCCACCAGTCCCGGCAGTCCTCCAAAGCGGACAGGGAAAAGGAAAAAGCCCCCTCGAAAAGGCGACCCCGCACCACCGCCAGAAGCGGCAAGGTGGAGGCCACCGCGGAGCGGCTCTCGGATAAGCTGCGCCCGGAACGGCAGTCTACGAAAGCCGCAAGGGGCAAGCTCCGCATCGAAGTGACGGAAGCCACCGCCCGGAAGCCGGGAGTGGGTGGCCGGGCGGCGGTGAACGCCCCCGCCGCTGCTCTCCATGCGGCAAGGAACACCGTCCGGGACGCTGTGGGCCGTTCGGACAATGACGGTGAGGGCAACTCCGGCGCGGATGCCCTGCAAAGCGGGGAGTCCACGGTGCGGAACACCGGGAACGTCGTGAACAACCGCCATTACAGCCACAAGCTGAAACAGTACGACAAGGCGGCGAGGCTGGAGCGGAAGTCAGACAGCGCCAATGTGGAGGCCCTGTACCAGCGGGAGCGCCACAATGACACCAACCCCTCCTCCAACCCCATCTCCAGGTGGCGGCAGAAGCAGGAACTGAAAAAGCGGTATATGGAAGCCAAGGCCAGCGGCAAAGCCGGGGCTTCCGGGGCGGCGAAGGGCGGCAAAAAGACCGCCGAGGGAACGAAGTCAGTGGTGGACAAGGGGATCGAGTTCGTGAAGGAGCATCCCAAGGCCATCCTCATCGTTGGCGCCCTGGGGCTTCTGGTGATGCTCATCGCCGGGATGTTCTCCTCCTGCACCGCCATGTTCGCCGGGAGCGGGAACGCTGTGCTGGGGACCTCCTACACGGCGGAGGACGCTGACATCCTGGGGGCCGACGCGGACTACTCCGCGCTGGAGACTGCCCTGGACAACCAGATAAGCAATATCGAAAGCACCCACCCCGGCTATGACGAGTACCGCTACGACCTGGCGGAGATCGGCCACAACCCCTATGAGCTGGCCTCCTACCTGACCGTCCTGTTCGAGGACTACACCAGGGCGGAGGTGCAAAGCACCCTGCAAAGCCTGTTCGCCCAGCAGTACACCCTCACCCTCACGCCGGAGGTAGAGGTCCGCTACCGCACAGAGACCAGGACGGACAGCGAGGGCAACGACTACGATGTGGAAGTGCCGTACAACTATCATATCCTCAATGTGAAGCTGACCAACAAGGGGCTGGGGGCGGTGATCCGGGACTCCGGGCTGACAACGGAGCAGGCCGACCGCTACGACGTGCTGATGACGACCAGCGGCAACCGTTCGGAGCTGTTCGGGGAGGATGTGTACGGCGTGTCCGGGGGCGAGTACACGGACTATGACATCCCCGGCGAGGCGCTGACCGATGAGAAATTCCGCAGGATGATAACCGAGGCGGAGAAGTACCTGGGCTACCCCTATGTCTGGGGCGGCAGTTCCCCCAGCACAAGTTTTGACTGCTCCGGCTTCGTGTCGTGGGTCATCAACCACAGCGGCAATGGCTGGAACGTGGGCCGGCTGGGCGCCAGGGGGCTGAAAAATATCTGCGACATCATCCCGCCCGACCAGGCGAAGCCGGGGGACCTGATCTTCTTCCACCACACCTACGACGCCTCAGACCCCAGCGACGCTACCCATGTGGGCATCTATGTGGGCGATGGGATGATGATCCACTGCGGCAACCCCATCTCCTACGCCAGCACCGAGAGCAGCTATTGGCAGAGCCATTTCCTGTGCTTCGGGCGCATCAGGTGACGCCGCTGGCAAGACCACAAGACCATGGGAGGTGAGGAACAAGATGGATGAGATGGGGAAAGACCCGCGCCAGCCATCCGAGGCATATCCTGGCGATACCATCGGGAGCCTGATGGCCGAGTGTGAGCTGCTGGAGCAGTATATCGGCGGCGAAAAGGACCGGCTGGAACGCTTCATGCTGGAGACAGGCGGCGCAAGTGACGCATCTGACCGCATAGAGGAGCGGATAGCCATCCTGCAAGATATGCTCACATCGGCGGAAGGCCGCTTGCAGGCGCTGTATGACGCCCAGGAGCGGGAGGCTTTTGCGCCGGAGAAGGAGGCCGTGGGGCGGACATCGGTGATAAAGGACCTTGCGGAGAGAAAGGCGGCGGCAACACAGAAACCGCCTGAAATGAAAAAGGAGAGGCACTCCCCCGGCATAGAGAGATAGCGGGGACACCCGCATCCCCGTTCCGGGCGTTTCAGGCACAGCAAAAAGGAGCGAAAATGAGCGAGAGACTGGACAAGATCAGGGCCGACCGGGACCGCGCAAAGGAAAAGCGCGACCTGTGGGACGCCCGCTACAAGGAGCTTTGCCAGAAGTACACCCAGCAGGAGAACACGGAGATACACGAGATGGTGCGGGCGCGGAACCTGACCCCGGACCAGCTTGCGGAGGTCCTGAAAGCCCTGCAAGGCGGGCTGCTCCCCTTCCCGGCCGCTGTGCCGGGGGCGGGCGCGCCGGATGCGCTGGCTGGCCGTGACAACAATACTTCTGAGATCAAGGAGGATAAAGAGCATGAAGATTAAGAGCATGATCGCCGGCCTTCTGGCGGGCGTTCTGATGATGGGGAACCTCTCCGCCGTGTGCTTTGCGGCGGACAATTCCCCGGTTTCCACGGAGGGGGCCGCTGGGACAGAGGCTGTGGAGACAGCCCCCGCTGGAACGGACGGGACTGCCGGGGACGCTGTGGAGACTGACAGCCCCGCCCTGCCCGATGGCGCCACCCTCGGCACGAAGATCGTCCTGCCGGAAGGTGTGACGATCAGCGAGGACGGGAAGATCACCTTTTCCGCCCAGGGCATGGAGCAGATCATGGAGGCCCTGATGGGCGGCGATACCAGCAAGGACACCGGCGAGGAGACCGATACCGATGCTGATGCCGATGCCGGAACGGAGGCGGCGACAGAGACCGTTGCCGTTGGCACAGTCAATGTCCGCAGCGACACCTACCTGAACCTCCGCTCCGGCTCCGGCATGGAACACTCGGTGATCGGGCATCTGCTCCGGGGTACGGAGGTGGAGGTCGTTGGCGAGAGCGGCGACTGGTATGAGGTCGTGGTCCCGGAGGCCACCGGGTATGTCTACAAGGACTATCTGGATGTGGCGGAACAGGAGTCCCCTGCCGCCCCGCCCGCGGATGAGGGGCAGGATGCGCCTGACACAAGCGGCTTTGACGAGGACACCCTGATGATGATGCTCCTGCTGATGATGAGCATGGGGAATACCGATGCGGCAGGTCCTCCTTCCGCCGCCCTCACCCCGGACGGAAACCTGACGCTGGTGGACGATTATGATGAGGCCCATGCGGACGGCTCCGGCAAGCAGTTCATCACGCTGGTGACAAAGGCCGGGAACACCTTCTACCTCATCATCGACCGGGATGACGAGGGGGAGCAGACCGTCCACTTCCTGAACCTGGTGGACGAGGCGGACCTGCTGGCCCTGATGGATGAGGACACGGCGGCGAAATACACCAAGCCGGAGCCGGAGGTCCAGCCGCCCGCTGAGACCCAGGAGCCGGAGGACGGGGACGACGAGGACAAGCCGGATGAGGCCAAGCCCGCCGCAAAGGTGGACCCCCTGCCCGTACTGGTCCTTGTGCTGGCGCTCCTGGGCGGAGGCGGCTTCTTCGCCTATACGAAGTTCTTCAAGGGCGGCGGGAAGAAGGAACAGGCCAAGCCGGACCCGGACGCCGACTATTCGGAGGATGACGAGGACTACGGCCTCCCGGAGGACATTGGGCTTGACGATGAGGACGGGGACGGCTTTGACGGAGCGGACGATGAGCCGGTCTGAACTGAGGGCGTGTGAAATGGGCGGCGGGAGCCGCCTTTTTTCATGCCCTCTATTAGGAGGCGCTATGGAAAAGAAAAAGTACAGTGTGATCTACGCTGACCCGCCGTGGCAGTTCAAGGCGTACTCCGCAAAAGGGATGGGGCGCAGCGCGGAGAAGCACTACCCCACGATGGACATCGAGGCCATCAAGGGCCTGCCCGTGGACGAGCTGGCGGACAGGGACTGCGCCCTGTTCCTGTGGGTGACGTTCCCCTGCCTGCGGGAGGGGCTGGCCGTCCTGGAGAGCTGGGGCTTCACCTACAAGACGGCGGCCTTCGTCTGGGTCAAGCAGAACAAGAAGGCGGACAGCCTGTTCTGGGGGCTGGGGTACTGGACGCGGGCCAACGCCGAGGTCTGCCTCCTTGCCACAAGGGGGAACCCCAGCCGGGTGTCCGCCGGCGTCCATCAGGTGATCCTCTCCCACATCGAGGAACACAGCAGGAAGCCCCAGGAGGCGCGGGAGCGCATCGTCCGTCTCATGGGCGATGTCCCCCGGATCGAGCTGTTCGCCCGGACAAAGCCGGAGGGCTGGGATGTCTGGGGGAACGAGGTCAACAGTGACATTGTTATGGAAGGGAGCGGTGATAAACAGTATGCCTAAGATCTTCAGGAAGTTCCACAAGGGGCTGGCGCTGGTACTGGCTGCGGCGTTGATATTATTTTTATAACTTACCGAATAGTCAATTCCGGGTTCCAGTTCCTTGCCGTTTAACGTAACTTTTGAAGGTACCGGCTTTTGTTCCCTGGAAGTAAACGAATATTTAATATCGTCAAGCCCTTCCACAACTGCGCCTGCAATGGATTCACAAATATGGAAATACGCTGTCCTTGTTCCCGTAAAATTCCCCTTACCGGTAATAGTTACTGTCGGCATCAGCGCAGGATCCGTCGTATTATGATCCAAATCCGTATTATTTTTGTAATCCAGCGTAAAATCTGCGGAGGACAGCGTATATCCGTTGTACGTCATAACCGGGACCGGCGTAAGCGGCCCTCCGGTGTGCGACTGGTTCGGAATCGGCTCTAACTGAACGTCAATCGCCGCAATATCCTGCGGCAGAATATCAAATGCAATCGGAGCATTTGCCACAACCGCGGCGTCCGACCGGATACTGCCCGTATAATTCCCGGTTCCTCTGATCGTAAACAGATTATTCGTCCCGACATTGACCGCTTCTGAAGAAACCGTAAATTCGTCCGCCCGTAACGGCCTGCCGTCCCCTAAAAGTTCCGACACAATCGGCACAACCGCGCTTCCGGTAAATACATATGTCTGATCCGGGCTTAAAGTAATCTGCACCTGGGATACATTTGCAAAATCCAACGGCAGAATCCTGAAATTCTTTGTAATGCTTCCGGAGTAATTGTTCCGCCCGGTCACAGTAACAGTCGCCGTGCCTGCATTTCGGTTATTAGAATATGTAACGGAATAATCGGACGCC
>OFHM01001534.1_pt1 | contig 14856 bp, 13 predicted proteins | sample 1521311 | NCBI WGS metagenome assembly OFHM01 (sample SAMEA3504083, study PRJEB24116) | mouse gut metagenome | biome: mouse gut; feature: mouse-associated habitat; material: faeces | place: Denmark | collected 2011 | reverse complement strand
AGCCGTCCTTAGTACGAGAGGACCGGGACGGACGGGCCGCTGGTGTACCTGTTGGAGACCAACTCCACAGCAGGGTAGCCAAGCCCGGAAGGGATAAACGCTGAAGGCATCTAAGCGTGAAGCCCCCCTCAAGATGGGGTATCCAGGGGAAACCGGAAGTCCCCCCGGAGACTACGGGGTAGATAGGGGTGAGGTGCAGGTATGGTAACATACACAGCTGACACCTACTAATCGGACGAAAGCTTAACCAGGAAAGAGAGCGGTTTGTTAGAGAAGATGAGATAATTCAGTGTTCGGTTTTGAGGGTGCAAATAATTTTTTATAAAGTTATGAGTTGCTGAAGAGAGTAGTTATCTACTCTTTTTTTGTGTAGAAGTTCCCGTGGACCGCATTTTCGTGAGGAGTGAGGAGAGACCATGAAGATTATGCTGGTGGAAGATAATGATGCAATTATTATGGGCTTGGAGTACCTGCTTACCCAGGAGGGCTATCAGGTATATACAGCCAGAACCGCGGCGGAGGCCAGGCAATATTCGGAGAGGGAAAGCTGTGATCTGGTGCTGCTTGATATCGGACTGCCGGACGGGAACGGATTTGCGCTTTGCCGGAAGATAAAGGAGGAATATCGGATTCCTGTCATATTTCTGACGGCGAGGGAAGAGGAAGCCGACGTGGTAAAGGGGCTGGACCTGGGAGCGGAGGACTATGTGATCAAGCCCTTTCGGAACAGGGAGCTCATCTCCAGGATCAGGAGCGTTTTGCGGAGAAGCGGTAAGGGGAGCGTGCTGCTTCGGTGCAGGGACATCCTGTTAAATACGGAGACGGGCAAGGTGAAAAAGGGAGAAGAAGAAATTCCTTTGACCAGACTGGAATATAAAATATTGCTCAGCATGATGTCCTGGCCGGGCAGGCTGTTTACCAGGGAGGAAATTCTCGCGGATATCTGGGATGTGTCGGGTAATTTTGTCAACGACAATACCCTGTCCGTCACCATGAAGCGGCTCAGGGAGAAGCTGGGGGATTCAGATGCGCAGATCATAAGGACGGTCCGGGGTATGGGATATCGGATGGAGAAGTAGTACAGCCTTGTCCTGGCGGGGACATCAAGCACGCATTACGCGGGAATGAATGCAACAGTGTACCGGTGTTTTCAGGAGATTATTTCGGGAACACGAGGTCTGAAAAAGGACAGAGGGACGGAAGTTCCGGCGGAATTAGAGAGAGGTGGCCGGAAGCCCCTGTAGGTTTGAGATCAGAGAAAGGACAGGAATATGCACATGAGTTGGAACCGGGAAGTAAGGAAACTGGCAATGATTCTCCTGGCAACAGCCGCCGCCGGTTTGCTGGCGGCAAATATCGGACTTGGGATTTACCGCGATCATATGAGGAAGGAATATGACGGTTTTCTGGCATCGGTATTCGGCAATGTGACGGCTGCTTATCCGGAGGTATCGGAGGAAGAGCTGGTGAGAGTTTTGAAAGAGGGTGGAAATGAGGACAGGGGAGCGGCGTTGCTGGCCGGTTACGGTATTTTTCAGGAATACGGCAGCGAATCTTTTACGGTACAGGAGGAGATGCTGTCTTATCTGCGTGCCGGGACAAATGTTTTATTCCTCCTTCTTTTTTGTCTTATTTTTCTGGAATTTCTCCGATATCTGCAGAAAAGGTACAGAAATATCCGGGGGCTGGAGTATTATATGGACAGGCTGAACCATGTTGGATATTGTCTGGACATGGAGGAGAACGGGGACGATGAGCTGAGCAGCCTGCGCAATGAAATATATAAGCTGGCGGTGACGCTGAAGGAGCAGGCAGGGAACGCTTTGAGCCAGAAACGTGCTTTGGCGGACTCCGTGACGGATATTTCTCATCAATTGAAGACGCCACTGACTTCGTCACTGGTACTCATAGACAATTTATGGGAAAATCCGGATATGGACCGGGAGACCAGACAGCATTTTCTGGCTGAAATTATGAATCAGATTACCGGCATGTCATGGCTGACCATCGCCATGATGAAGCTGTCCAGGCTGGATGCAGGAGTAGTGGAGATGCACAGGAGCAGATTTGCATTAAATTCCTTTGTGGAGGAAGTTCTTCAGCGGCTTGAGTTGGCGGCAGAGTTGAGGCAGGTTTCCTTTAAGGTGGCTGTTCCCGAGGGCGCATTCCTTTGTGCAGACAGAAAATGGACCGGGGAAGCGTTGATGAACATTGTAAAAAATGCGGTGGAGTACAGTCCGGCCGGAAGCTGTGTGGAAATATCCGGTGATGACAATGAGGTATATACCCAGATTGCAGTCAGGGATCATGGGGAGGGAATCACGAAGGAGGAAGCGGAGAAGCTTTTCAGGCGGTTTTACAATCGGAACTCTGCCAGAGAAGACAGTATGGGCATAGGCCTGGCTCTGGCAAAGGAGGTTGTGGAGAAACAGAACGGCTATATCAGCGTGGATTCCGGGGTGGGAGGGGGAAGCATGTTTATTCTCAGGTTTTTAAAGCATGAAGCCTGACAAGGAGGGTGGTTTCCGGCATGGATAGGATAGTTTGCAGGCGTATGACTGTATGCCGGGAAAGTAAAGAAAAGTAAAAAAATAGTTTAAATGTCACGGAAATGTCATTTTCCCCTTCTATACTTGAAAAGAGATTAGGGAGTGCCGCCCTGGCCGGAACGGGATGGCGGAGGAAGGAGAGATATGGAGATTTTAAGGACGGAACATTTGTTTAAGAAGTACGGAAAAGGGAGCAATGAGGTAATTGCGGTAAACGACGTGAACATTTCTGTGGAACAGGGGGAATTTGTAGCTGTTGTGGGGAGTTCCGGCAGCGGGAAGTCTACGCTGATGCATATGATGGGAGGGGTGGACCGGCCTACTTCCGGCAGAGTGCTGATTGAGGACAATGATATTTATCGGATGAATGATGATAAACTGTCTATTTTCCGCAGAAGACAGGTAGGACTGATCTATCAGTTTTATAACCTGATACCGGTGCTCACTGTGGAGGAAAACATGACCCTGCCATGTGAGCTGGACGGAAAAAAACCTGATCCGGAATTTGTGCAGGAGCTTGCAGGAATGTTGGGGCTTCGGAAACGCATGAGGCATCTGCCCAACGAACTGTCAGGAGGACAGCAGCAGCGGGTAGCCATCGGAAGGGCGCTGATTACCCGGCCGGCCATTCTGTTGGCGGACGAACCTACGGGAAATCTGGACACAAAAGCGGGAAATACCATCATGGAGATTCTCAAGATCTCCAATCGGCGCTATAAGCAGACCGTGATTATGATCACCCATAATCTGGAGCTGGCAAAGCAGGCGGACAGGGTTCTCAATATCGAGGATGGTTATGTATTTTCCGGGGACGGGGAGGTGTGGGGATGAGAGACCAGAATGTATTGAAAAAATGCAGCCTCCGTTCCCTGAAAAAGAACCGGAAGCGCACGATGGTAACCATCGTGGGAATCATACTGGCTACGGCGCTGATTACGGGGGTTGCCTGTATTCTGGCCAGCTTCCGGGCCAGCATGATTGCATACGAGAAACAGCAGAACGGGGATTTCCATTATCACTTCGCGGGGGTGGGTCAGGAGTACCTGAAGTATTTTGAAAATAATATCAACATAGAAAAATACGGTCTGACGGAGACTTTAGGGTATGCCCCGTTGGAGGGAAGCCAGAATCCCGACAAGCCATATCTCTTTGTGAGTGCCATAGAGAAAGGGATGGAAAGCAAGCTTGCCCTGACGCTCACGGAGGGGCGCCTTCCGGAGAACGGATCGGAGCTGGCGGTGGGCAGCCATGTGCGCAGCAACGGTCTGGTGGATATCAAAGTAGGGGATGTACTGGAGCTTCAGATGGGGGAGCGGATGGCAGACAAATATGACCTGGGCCAGGACAGTCCCTATGTTCCGGAGGAAGAGCGGTTTGTGCCCTCTTTCCGGAAGCAGTATACGGTAGTGGGCATCGTGGAGCGTCCCAACCAGGTGTGGGAGCCGCGGATTGCGCCGGGCTATTCGGCCTTTACCCTGTTGGAGGATCCGGAGTCGGCGGAGGAGGTGGATGTATACGCTTCCTATACGAAAAAGGGACTGCGTAATGCAGATCAGGTAAATGCCGGAATCCTGGGAGTGGATGTAGAGCTGTACCGCCGCTATTATGTGGGAGAATATTTAGGTACCATTACTCCCGAGGAGCAGCAGCAAATCCGGACCGTGGCGAAGAATGTACAGGAAAATTACTGGCTTTTAAAATGGGAGCTTCTGATATTTACGTCTAATATCATGAATATGCTGTACGCAATGTCCGCCATTGCAATCCTGATTATCATTGTGACCAGTGTGTTCTGCATCCACAACAGTTTCATGATATCCCTTACGGAAAAAATGAAATTGTACGGCAGGCTGGCCTCTGTGGGAACCACCAGGAGACAGCAGAAGAAAATCGTATATTATGAGGCTGCGGTGCTGGGACTGGCAGGGGTTCCGCTTGGGGTACTATGCGGAATTGCCGCCACGGCCGTGTTAGTGGGGGCAGTGGGGGGCCTTGTAGAGGATGCGCTGGGGTTCCGGCTTATTTTTGGAGTTTCCGTAAGGGCGATTTTGGCAGGGGTGGCGCTGTCTGCGGCAACAGTGTATCTTTCCGCCTCCGGCTCGGCCAGGCGGGCGGCAAGAGTATCGCCCATCAGCGCCATCCGCTCCAATGACACGGTGCGGGAAGGGAAGAACATGTCCGGAAAGGCTCTGCGCTGTCCCGCCCTTATAGACAGGTTCTTCGGAATCGGAGGCAAAATAGCGTACAGAAATTTACGGCGTGCCCGGGTAAAATACCGCACTACGGTGATTTCCATCGTGGTCAGCGTGGCTGCCTTTATCGGGCTGTCCACTTTTGTGGAGCTTCTGATGTATTCCTCAGCCTATTATTATAAAGACTTTCCCTATCAGATCCGGGTCAGTATAAACAAGTGGGATTCCTATGATAAGGCGCTGCAGATTGCCGGGATGGCCGGCGTGCAGGAGGCGGAGGTTGTCCGCAGCGTCCGTTTTTTTACGGATCAGGAAGAGATTGCCTATTCCGGGGACTATCTGGAGCAGGGATATGAATACGCAGAGATAATACTGCGTTCCCTGGGAGAGGAGGCTTATGCGCGCTACTGCCGGAATGTGGGCGTATCCGCGGAGGAAGCCAGGGGCAAAGCCATCGTGCTGGCCGATTATTTCTGGGAGTACTTTGAGGACGGGAAGCTGTATAAAGGGGAGGGAGACATCGCTGCCTTTCGGCCTGGGCAGGTGCTGAAGGGAACCGGCATTGCAGAGGGGCTTGAGATAGAGGTGCTCACCCAGACAAGGGTAAGACCCATATATCAGCAGCGCAGTGCCACAGGCCGGATCGAGCTGATTGTCAGTGAGGAGTGGATGGATAGGCATCTGCCCCAGGGCTCCAAATATGATGAAATGAAATACGACAATGTGGATGTCTATGTGAAATGTGAGAATGCGGACGAGATAGAAGCCGCTGTCAGAAAAGATATTCAGCTGCAGCACTACACGCTGACCAATTTTGATGCCCAGTACCGCTCCGACAGGAGCCTGCACCTGGTGGTGGCTATCTTCCTGTATGGCTTTATCACGGTGGTAGCTTTGATTGGCATTACCAATATCTTTAACACCATCACCACCAATATGGAGCTGCGCTCCCCGGAATTCGCCATGCTGCGCTCGGTGGGAATGACCGGATATGAGTTTAGGCGCCTGATTGTGCTGGAAAGTGTGTTCTACGGGGGCAAGGCGCTGCTCATCGGGATTCCCTTAGGTTTTGTGCTGTCTCTGTGTTTTAACAGGGCGCTGGGAGAGGGGATGGTTACGTCTCTGCGCTTACCCTGGAAGGCGACGGCAGTGGCCGCAGCGGCGGTGGGATTGCTGCTGTATGCCATTATGCAGTATTCCATGGGAAAGGTCAGGCAGAAAGACATTATTGAAACCATCCGCAATGAGAATATATGACGGCAAGTATCTTGCCGGGCAATTATTTTGACAAGTTTTTGAAGATTATAGTTTCCTTTTCCGGGCGGATATGATATAATGTTGAAACAGAAAGGCATTGTGTCAACTTTTGATTCCATGTGCGCAAAAGCGCACGAAATTATGGTATAATGTTGAAACAGAAAGGCATAGAGTTAACTTTTGACTCTATAGGAGCCGGAGCGCAATGGGCCGGCGCGCATGAAATTGAATGAAAGCAGCATGTAACGGGGTACTGTTCCTACTTGGGATAAGCTCCGGGCAGGAAAGGACAGGGTGGAAATGGATAGCAAGATATTATTGGAAAGCGGAACCAATGAATTGGAGATCCTGGAATTTACATTGGGGGACAATTATTACGGGATTAATGTGGCGAAGATCAAGACAATCATGAAATATGAGAAGGTTACTCCCATCCCGAACGCACATCCCAGCATCGAAGGCGTATTCATGCCCCGGGATGACATGATTACTGCGATCGATCTGAAGAACTGCCTGGGACGGGGAGAGTCGGAGCCTAAGGGGTTGTTCATTATAACAAATTTCAATAAATTGGATATTGCTTTCCATGTGGATAATGTCCTGGGAATCCAGAAGATATCCTGGAGCGAGATCATCAAGCCGGAAGTGACCATCTCCAGTGCAGAGGAAGGCGTTGCCATCGGTATCGTGAAGAAGGACAACAAGCTGATCATTATTCTTGATTTTGAGAAGATCGTTACGGATATTAATCCGGAGACGGGGCTTAAGATGTCGGAGATTAGTGAGTTGGGAGAGCGCGAGCGGAGTATGGTTCCGATTCTGATAGCGGAGGATTCTCCATTACTGAATAAAATGATCGTAGATTGCCTCAAGCGTGCGGGCTATGAGAATCTGACACATACGGAAAATGGAAAGCAGGCATATGATATTATCAGCTATTATAAGGCGAAGGGAACGTTGCGTGATCATGTGAAATTGATTATTTCCGATATTGAAATGCCTGAGATGGACGGCCACAGGTTGACCAAACTGGTCAAGACTGATGAGGCAACAGCCCATATTCCTGTGGTTTTGTTCTCTTCCCTTGTAAATGATGAGATGAGAAGAAAGGGAGAATCTCTGGGAGCCGACGCACAGTTGTCTAAACCCGAGATCGGGAATCTGGTAAAAATAATTGACCAGCTTGTTGAGGAGAGACATTTAAATAACTAAAAGCCCTAAAAAGCTGGGAGAACTTCCCGGCTTTTTTGCAGGTGCGGAAAGTGAGGTCCAAAGGCCCTGGCAGGGACAGAGGATTTACACGGACGAAAAGCAGAGGATGCAATGGAGAGAGAAGTTATTTTGGATAAATTGAAGTGCGCGGATATGGTTCTGGTAGGGCTTGGAGAAGTATTTGACGGCACAAAGTATCTGCAGCGGAGCCGGCAGTACTGCGAAGGCAGCGCATTGCTGAAGGAGACAGGTTTTGACTGGATGATTCCCGGATGGAAGGAGTATTGTCTGGAACGGCTGGGTGTCAATTCTATCGAGAGCGCTTTGGAGAATCTGGAAGAGTTGTTGGCCGGAAAGAATTATTTTGCGGTGTCTGTATCTACGAACAGCAGGATCGAACGAAACCTGCGGGTAGTCATGCCTTGCGGCTCCATAAAACGAAAGCAATGCGGTGCCGGCTGTGACGAGATGCTGTCTGAAGTGACCTGCGGGGAAGGCGAGTGGCTCGGCAGGCAGTTCGATGCATTGTGGGAGGGGCATAAGCCGGAAGCCTGGCCCGATATCTGCGGAAGCTGCGGCGCTGCATATACTTTTAATACGGTATACAGCGCGCGTTATAACGAAAAAGGGTATTTGGAACAGTGGAAGCTTTATATGAAATGGCTGCAGGGGACATTGCATCATAGTCTGTTGATTTTGGAACTGGGAGTGGGAATGGACTTTCCTACTGTGATTCGCTGGCCCTTTGAGAAGACTGTTTTTTTAAATAAAAAGGCTTATTTGTGCAGGGTGCATGAACATTTGTATCAGATGACAGAGGAACTTGCGGGGAAGGGCTGCGGAATTTCAGAGGATGCAGTTGATTGGATTGCCCGATTGTGATAAACTATAGAAGTGTAAAAATAAAAGTGTCAAAAACAGACAGGTGCGGCGTTATATGATGAGCGGCGCCGGGGCTGCAGCGGGAAACCGCAAAAATGAGAAATCGGAGGAGACAGTATGCCTTCACAGGATGATAATCTGGATGAACTTTTAAATAACATATCCGATGAAGACGAGGTAATCGGAGAGGGAGCCGAATCCGGACAGGCGCCGGATCTGGGCGCGCTTGCGGAAATGTCGGAAGAAGAAATCGAAAGACTCCTGTCTGCAGGAGGGGCCGGACAGAGCCCGCAGCCCGGGGAGGCAGCAAAGGAGGTTACGGATATTTCCGGGGAGAGTGGAAGCAGCTTCCAAAAGGCTGGTAGCAGCGATTTGCAGGAGATAGAGGAGTTGCTGCAAAAAGCTGATCAAAAGGAAGTTTTAGAGGGAGCGGATGTCGGGTTAGAGAGTGAGGATCCGGCGGGAAAATTATTGGAAGAGATAGAGAGAGCTGGAGAGACAAGCGTGGCAGGAGAAGCATTGAACAGCAAACAGGAGAAAGACCTGGAGAAAAAGCGTCTGAAAGAAGAGAAAAAGGCGGCCAGAGAAGCGGCCAAGGCTGAAAAAAAGGAAAAGCGCCGGGCAAAAAAGGGTAAAAAGGAACAGCACCCTCAGACAGGGCAGGAGATATCCGGTGCCGGCCCGAAAGAGATCAAAGAGTATGATGTGGTGGCGGATCGGGATCTGCTGGACAATATTGTCACACAGGCCGGGAAGATAGAACGCAAAGAGTCTCCCCGGCAGGAGAGCGCCGGGGAGGCCGCGGATTTGATGGAAATAGCGGCGGCGCTGGAAGCGGAGCGGGATGTGGACCCCAGTCAGGAAGTGCCTTATGAGGAGGAATATGCGGCTGCGGATGTGTCGGATGCGGACTCCGGGATACTGGCTCTGGAACTGGATGAGGTAGACAATTATATTCCGGATATCACTGCCAATGCCGAGAAGGAAGGCAAGGCGAAAAAGCAGGGGATGTTTTCCAGATTTTTCGCTTTTCTGATGGAAGAGGACGAAGAGCCGGAGAATGAGGATCTTCCTATTTCGGATGAAAATCAGGAAATTATCCGGGAGATGGATAAGGAAGAGGCGGAGAAGGCGAAAAAGAAAGTCCAGAAAAAGGTGCAGAAAAAGGAAAAGAAAAAGGCGGCGGAGAAGAAAAAGGAAAAGCCGCCTAAGAAGGCAAAACCGCCTAAGCCGAAGAAGGAGAAGAAGCCGAAGGAGGAAGAACCCTATTTGGGGAAAAAGCTTACCTTCAAAAAGATGCTGCCTATATTGCTGTTAGGCGTCACCGTGGGCGCGGCAACATTCCTTTTTGTATATTTGTCCGCGGATTATTCCAATAAGCAGATAGCGAAGGAGGCTTATGCGGCCGGAGACTATCAAACTTGCTATGTGAATCTCTACGGTAAAAAGCGGAATGAAGATGAAGAGATGATGTATGGCAAGTCGGAGAGCATTCTGTATATACAGATATGGTATGAGGAATATCTGAGGCTGGAAGAGGAAGGCGGGGGAGCGAAGGCGCTGGACTGCCTGATCCGTGTGGTGAATGATTTCCCGGCTCTCTATGAGAATGCTTTCCGCTGGGGGGCAGAGACAGAGGTGAACCAGGTCTATACGCTCATGCTGGACGCGCTGAGCGGTAAATATGGAGTTTCTGAGACGCAGGCCAGAGAGATTGCGGCATTGAAAAGCGATATTGCCTACACAAGGGTGGTTATGGCGCTGGCCGGAGAGGGCGGCTTCGGGGAAGAAAACGGCATGGCTGATTCCGAGGGACAGCAGCCGTCCGAGGAGGATTCTCAGGAGACACAGCCGGATGAATTGCCGGAGGAGGCGGATCTGGAAGAGGGAGATTTCGTAGAGGATTGACGAAGATTAATGATTGCAATAATTGATTATGATGCGGGAAATATTAAAAGTGTGGAGAAGGCGCTGCTGCACTTGGGGCAGGAGGCTGTGATTACCAGGGATGCAGAGAGGATTCTGAATGCGGACGGTGTGATTCTGCCCGGTGTGGGCGCTTTCGGAGATGCCATGGAGAAGCTCCATGCCTTTGGATTGGCTAAAGTCATCCGGGAGTGTGTAGATAAGGAAACTCCTTTTTTGGGTATTTGTCTGGGACTGCAGCTTTTGTTTGACAGCAGCGAGGAGAGCCCGGGGGTGGAAGGACTGCATATTTTGGAGGGCAGGATAGTAAGGATTCCTTCCGGTCCGGGATGGAAGGTGCCCCATATCGGCTGGAATGATCTGACATTCACGGGAAACTCTCGTGAGACGGGAAGAGGGCGTCTGTTTTGGGGGCTGGGGGAGAATCCCTATGTTTACTTTGTACATTCCTATTATCTGCAGGCAGCCGATGAGGCGATTGTCACGGCTGTCACGGAATATGGCGTAAGGATTCATGCCTCCGTAGAGAAGGGAAATGTGTTTGCCTGTCAGTTTCATCCGGAGAAAAGTTCGGATACAGGGATGAAGATATTGCAGAATTTCGTTGATTTTGTGACGGGAAAATCCTGACCGGAAGCGGACGGCGCGTGATGTCAGGCCATAAAGGATCTGGCATTTGGGAGGACGGATGCATACGAAGAGAGTGATCCCCTGTCTGGATATCAAGGACGGGAGAGTGGTAAAAGGTGTCAATTTCATAAATCTGAGGGATGCCGGCGATCCGGCGGACGTGGCGTCGGCATATGATACGGCCGGGGCGGATGAAGTGGTATTCCTTGATATAACGGCCACGTCGGACAGGCGTGCCACGCAGCTGGAGTGGGTAAGGCAGGTTGCCTCAAAGCTGTTTATTCCCTTTACGGTAGGGGGAGGGATCCGCACAGTGGAAGATTTCCGGGATATTTTGCGGGAAGGGGCGGACAAAATTGCCGTGAATTCCGCAGCGATCTGCCGTCCCCCCCTGATTAGCGAGGCAGCGGATAAATTCGGCAGCCAATGTGTAGTAGTGGCCATCGATGCCAAGCGGCGGGAAGACGGAAGCGGATGGAATATTTATAAAAACGGCGGCCGTGTGGATGTAGGGCTGGACGCGGTGGAGTGGGCTGTGCAGGCCGAGAGGCAGGGCGCGGGCGAGATTCTGCTGACCAGTATGGACAGGGACGGCACCAGGGCTGGATATGATCTGGAGCTGACCAAAGCTGTGTCGGAGGCGGTGAAGATACCGGTGATCGCTTCCGGAGGTGCGGGAAAGCCGGAGCATTTCTACGAAGCCATGGCGCAGGCCGGGGCGGATGCGGTGCTGGCGGCCAGTCTGTTTCATTATAAGGAGCTGGAGATCAGACAGGTGAAGGAATATCTGCGGGAGAGGGGCGTCAGTGTGCGGCTGTGACTTTTTATGGATAACAGGTCTGTGCGCTTCTGTAATGTATACGGAAAAAGGTAAGGGACTGCAAGCAGGGTATCGATCATACGCAGGAGAAAAGGAAAGGATGGACGCGGAAGATGGGAATGATTGCAAATGACTGGCTGGGAGAGCTGGAAGACGAATTTCATAAGCCATATTACAAGTCATTGTTTGAATTTGTGAAGACAGAATATAATACAACGCAGGTATTTCCGCCTGCAGATGATATTTTCAACGCATTTCATCTGACGCCTTTGCATGACGTGAAGGTAGTCATTCTGGGACAGGATCCCTATCATGATGTGGGACAGGCTCACGGGCTGTGCTTTTCCGTGAAGCCGGATGTGCGGATTCCGCCCTCTCTGGTGAATATCTATAAGGAATTGCACGACGATCTGGGATGTTATATACCTAATAACGGCTATCTGGTCAAATGGGCAAAACAGGGGATATTGATGCTCAATACCGTTTTGACCGTGCGGGCCCATATGGCTAATTCTCACCGGGGAAAGGGCTGGGAGGAATTTACGGATGCGGCTATCCGGGCTTTAAACATGCAGGAACGCCCGATCGTTTTCATCCTCTGGGGACGGCCCGCCCAGATGAAAAAGAAGATGCTGAATAATCCCAGACACCTGATTCTCCAGGCAGCGCATCCCAGTCCGCTGTCTGCTCATAACGGATTCTTCGGCAGCAGGCCCTTCAGCCAGACCAATCAGTTCCTGCAGGAGCACGGCCTGGAGCCCATCGACTGGCAGATTGAGAATATATAATAACATCAAGACAGTTGCGGAACTGGCATTGTATGGGACAGCTGCGGAACTGGAATAGGAGAATTATAGTATATGGAAAAGAAGACTTTTGTCACAAAGGAAATGATGGACAAAGTCACGAAACAATACCCTACCCCCTTTCATATCTACGATGAGAGGGGGATTCGTGAGAATGCCAAAGCATTAAGGGAGGCCTTCTCCTGGAATCCGGGATATAAGGAGTATTTTGCGGTGAAGGCCACGCCCAACCCATTTCTGATCAAACTTTTGAAGGAATGCGGCTGCGGCTGCGATTGTTCTTCCTATACGGAGCTGATGTTGAGCTACGCTACGGGAGTGGAGGGGACGGATATTATGTTTTCCTCCAACGAAACGCCGGCGCAAGAGTACAGGTTGGCGGAGAAACTGGGTGCGACGATTAATTTGGACGATATCACGCATATTGATTTTCTGGAAAAAGTATTAGGATATCTGCCGAAGACATTAAGCTGCCGTTTCAACCCGGGAGGATACTTTGCCCTGGGAACGGATATTATGGACAATCCGGGAGATGCGAAATACGGCTTTACGAGAGGGCAGATGTTTGAGGGATTTCGGATTTTGAAGGCAAAGGGAGTGGAGCATTTCGGGATTCACGCTTTTCTGGCCAGCAATACGGTAAGCAATGAATATTACCCTACATTGGCGAGACAATTGTTTCAGTTGGCGGCGGAGCTGCATGAGGAGACGGGGGCCCATATTGCCTTTGTAAATCTGTCTGGCGGTATCGGTATTCCATATCGTCCGGATCAGGAACCCAACGACATTCGAAAAATTGGAGAAGGAGTGAGAGAGGCTTATGAGGAGATTCTCATACCCGCGGGAATGGACGACGTGGCTGTCTATACGGAGCTTGGACGCTATATGACGGGGCCCTATGGCCATCTGGTCACCAAAGTGATTCACCAAAAACATACCCACAAGGAGTATCTGGGAGTGGATGCCTGTGCGGTGAATCTGATGCGGCCCGCCATGTACGGCGCCTATCATCACATCACCGTATTGGGGAAGGAAGATGAGGAGGCTGACCATAAATATGACGTGGTAGGATCTCTGTGTGAAAACAATGATAAGTTTGCCATAGACAGAATGCTTCCGGAGGTGGAGATTGGGGATTATATCGTGATCCATGATACGGGAGCGCACGGTTTTTCCATGGGATACAATTATAACGGGAAGCTGAAATCCGCGGAGCTTCTGCTGCATGAAGACGGAAGCGTGGAGCTGATCCGCAGGGCGGAGACGCCGAAGGATTATTTCGCTACATTTGATTGCTTTGATATATATGACAGGCTGGTTTCCGAGACGGAACTGGAATAGGAGAAAATAAAAATATGCGCTATCCTGATTTTTTGGCGAAGGGCGGTACGATTGGTTTTATTGCTCCATCTTTTGGCTGCGGGGAGGGAGATTACCGAACCGCTGTTTTTCAAAATGCATTGCAGAAATGGCAGGGAATGGGTTATCGGACCCTGCCAGGCCCCAACTGTTATGCCGCAGAGGGGATCGGTATCAGCAATACCCCGGAGAAATGCGGGCGGGAGGCCATGGAATTCTTTTTGTCGGATGAGACGGACTGTCTCATTTCCTGCGGCGGCGGTGAATTGATGTGTGAGATTTTGCCTTATGTGGACTTCAGAAAGCTGGCAGAGGCAAAACCCAAATGGTTTATGGGATATTCCGACAATACGAATCTGGTATATCTCCTGGCTACATTGGCGGACACGGCTTCTGTGTACGGACCCTGCGCAGGGACTTTCGGCATGGAGCCCTGGCATGCATCGCTGCATGATGCCTTCGGAATCCTGACCGGAGAGAAAGCCGTCGGGGGCAGGATTGCAGTCGGCGGTTATGAGGGATGGGAGGCGGAATCGCTGAAGGGGCCGGAGAATCCCCTGGCGCCCTACAATCTGACAATGGAACGCTGCCTCCATACCTATATCGGCAGAGAGCAGACATCAGACGCCTCCTTACGGGGCAGGCTGCTGGGGGGATGTATGGATTGTCTGGTGAATCTGCTGGGGACCCGTTTTGACAAAACCGCAGATTTTGTGCAGCGCTACCGGGAAGACGGCATTATCTGGTTTTTGGAGGCCTGCGATCTGAATGTCTTTTCTATTCGCCGGGCCATGTGGCAGATGGAAGAAGCAGGATGGCTGGAACATGTGAGGGGATTTTTGTTCGGCCGGCCGATGAACGGTACGCCCATGATGAATCTGGATGCCCATGATGCAGTGATGGAAGTAGCGGGCCGCAAAGGGGTACCGGTGGTGCTGGATGTGGATCTGGGACATCTGCCGCCGATGATGCCGATGATTGTGGGCAGCTTGGCGGAAGTGACAGTGAATGGAAATGATATACGGATAGAAATGCAGTGCAAATAGCAGAAAATAGAAATTAAATAGAAATAAAATGCAAATATTCCGTATAAACTCTTGTCAAGAGCAGCTTTTTGTGTTATGATATATTTCGTTGCGGGGATGTTGATATGAGTTATTCCGCAGTGAAATGCCGGCGTGTCGGAATGGCAGACGAGGCAGACTCAAAATCTGTTGTGGGCA
>OFHM01001525.1_pt1 | contig 14900 bp, 16 predicted proteins | sample 1521311 | NCBI WGS metagenome assembly OFHM01 (sample SAMEA3504083, study PRJEB24116) | mouse gut metagenome | biome: mouse gut; feature: mouse-associated habitat; material: faeces | place: Denmark | collected 2011 | reverse complement strand
CTTTTTGCTTTCTCTATATTGTTCAAAAAAATCACCTTTAATGCGTTTTTAAATTCTATCGGTACTCTTTTATTTATAAAGTCTAAGTTATTATATGCTATCCCTGCTGTTCGATTTAAAATTATCTCACCTAATAGCTTTTCAAGGTCATAATATTCTAAATCAATCTCTGCGTCATTAAAAATATCACAAATTTGGAATAAGACCCTATTGTTCATTTCAAAAATCCTTTCTCCTAAAACTAATTCTATAATTTACGTCATTATGAATTGGCCATAAATAACTTATTTGTCATTCTCTAACATCTAAGTTCCCTCCCAAGCACTTTCCTAATTTCGTAAAGCGCATAGTCATTGTCCCCATCATTATTTATTGAATAAACCTTTTTACCAACAAATTGTATTGCCTGCTTAAAATTCTTTCTTACTAAAGTCTGATGACTTATAAATTTAGCATGATTTTCTTTTTCATTTGTTTCTAACTCATTTTTATAACCAATTTCCGGTTTAACAATGTTTCTCTTATTCTTAATACGATTTAAAGCTATTTCAGGCTGTACATCAACATAAAAATAATAATCTGGCCATTTCATTTTTGATGTCAATAAGCTAACCTTATCTATTGAAACTCCATTCAACGGACCATAAGATAAAAAGGAAAGAAGATATCTGTCAATTAAAATATGCTTGTATTTATCTTTAAGATATTTTCCTACAATTAAATCACTAAAAAGACAACCTTCAAAGTAATAAATACATTCTCTTATTTCAGCAGAACATAAATACTTCCCTTTTTTTATTCCTTCAATAATATCATCCAAAAATCCTAAACAACCCATATCAAAAACTTGCACAGAATAATTTTTTTCTAACTCATGGGCTATTTTTTTATAAATTGTAGATTTACCAGCTCCATCAATTCCGTCAAACGCAATAAACATTTTTCTGTATGATGTACCAAATAGGCACGTCTTCTCCTTTTTACATTCATAAATTATTAAATCAGATTTCTTCATATGATATTTGTATGTTATTCCTTTTAGTAAATTTAATATACTTTACCCTACAACTATCAAAAATGTTTTTGGCTACACCTGTCTCTCTTTTTTTATGATATTTATCAGATAAATACACTACTTTTTTAATACCACACTGGACAATAAACTTTGCACATTCATTACATGGAAACAAAGTAACATATAAAGTCGCACCACTCAACTCATTTGTATTACCTTTAAAGTTTAGAATAGAATTAACTTCTGCATGGATTACATATGCATACTTATTTTCTAACCTATCCCCCTCTTTACTCCAATTAAAACGCTCATCATCAATTGCATTCGGTGTTCCATTATATCCCACTGATAAAATTCTATTATCACTGCTTACAATACATGCACCAACCTGAGTAGATGGATCCTTGCTACGTTTTGAGGACAAAATAGCTACACCCATATAATATTCGTCCCAAGCTATAAAATCTTTTCTATAATTTTCGTATATTTTATGTTCCTTTTCCCAATTTATAAATTCATTATACTGTTCTGGAGATTCAATTTCCTCATGATAGTAGTGTTTTGTAAATTCTCCACATGAACTACCTATATGCTTGCCAGGAGGGGAATATGTTTTTATTTTCAGTCCTGGTATTTGACCACTAATTCTCATAACCCAGATATTTTCCATGTTGCTTACTTTTAAATCACCAGTCTCATTAAATCTGATAAACTTAATCGGAATTTTATATTCAAGCAAAAGCCTGATAACTTCATTAAGATGTTCTTGAGAATCATTTACATCCCTTATTAGGGTATAATGAATTTCTACAGGTATATTACTTTTATGAAATTTTTTGTATTCATTTCTAATATGCTCATTTTCAAATACTCTGTCACTATATTTTTTCAACTGTGACAATGCCTCTCTAACAGTTGTTTTTGAGGAAGGGAGTAAATGAGCTCTTTCCGTATCATATGGAGAATGTAAAGAAAAGTGTACTTTTAAAGCTACCTTACTTTGAGTTACTAGGTCAATAAGCTTACTCATATTATCATTTGGAATCATTGTTGCCAAAGCATAACTTATATCTGAATAGTGAAGAATGCTTTTTAACTCACTTTCTCTCTTTATAAGATTTTCAATCATATTTAAATTTAACAATGGCTCTCCAACGCCCATAAAAGAGAGCATTAGCTTTTTCTTTTCTGTGCGTCTCTTTAATATATCTGAGTCTAAATTTTCTGTACTTATAGATAAATCAGCCAGATTAAAACAAGAAGCTTTAATTATCGCTTCTATCATATCATCTATCTCAATAGGAACCATCCTTTTATTTAAGGCATTATTAGTTAAATGGCAGATTTTACAACCTAAATTACAAAAGTGATGTGTAGGTAAACATAGAACATCCATATCTGGCTTATTAAATAATAATGTAATTTCAATCACCCCCTGGTTACTTGATCGAAACACAGATTTAATTGTACCATCCGTAAAATCTTTAAAAATACCCAAATTCTTTAAATTATTTCTAACTTTCACTTTTATCCTCCCCATTATATCACAATCCAGGTTTTATATAGTCCCCTACCTTATTAATGTAACATAATTTTTTAACTTACTATCTCTCTAAAACTTTCAATCATGCTTTAATTTAATTATGGCTCTCCAACCCCTATCCTTCATATGTCAATCTTCAATTGCATACCTACACAATTTACACATATCAGTAAGCTTTATTTTTTCTTTTATTTCATCCCACGAGTGAACAAATAGATTTTCCAGATATTCCTTCATGTTAAAAGATTGGCAACAGGTAACACCGTCTCCGTTCGAAAGCAGGCCAGGCTGCACACAGGGCTTCCTTCCGCTTTTTCAAGCCTGGTGACTCCCTGCCCGGATTCCAACCGCCTGTCTTCCAGATACGACAAGGCATTCTGTGCCCCCTTCAGATAGGCCTCATCCCCGGTATCCCTGGACTGCCGACACAGGACCAGCACCGCCCTGGCGTTGCCATAGGTCAAATCCAGATGCCTGTTCCTGCTGATATATCTGCACATGATCTTTGCATGGATGCCCACATATCTCCGGTAACTGAATTCTCCAGTAATCTCATAGAGCAGTTTATAGGCATATGCCACCGCCCCTTCCCCACAGTACATTCCTGCCATACGACCTTTTCTGCCCAGCCATACCCATCCCGTTAGACCCTGCAGGAAAATCTCATTCTCCAGTGAATGGGGTTTATACAGGATTTCCTTTTTCCTGTCCGTTTCCACGATGACAACCAATCTCCCCTTACAGTGGAAATCCGAGCCAGACCGTTGATATCCCTTATCCGTCTATCCGACTCCAGATGGAAATAATCCCTGATCTGCTCCCAGTCATTCACAAGCCGTCCCAGCAGTTCCCGCCAAGAGTATAGCTGGACCACTTCCAGTTCCTTTAAATACCGACGCAGTCCGGGGTATTTCTCATAGACAATTTCAACATACTGCTCATCCTTTAGCAGGCTGCAGTAACACAGATACTCTTCCCTGCTATTTCCCCTGACAGTAAGCCTGCTGCCTTGCATACATACAGCTCTACGATCAGGTACCGGACCGATGCCCTGTAGAATACTTCATGCAGGCTTACCGCGATGCTCTCCCATATACGCCCTTCCTAAAGATTCCCGCCCGGGCATTCCTTTTTCGAACCCTTTTTTTGACCGCGAAATAAGCACTTTTTTCAATCATGATTATTGTCAAGTTATTTTTCGGTGCGCATGACCAATACTTTCGTAAATCGAATAGGGAAGGTTTTTCTCCCTGCCTGCTGCACGGAGTGCATGCGGCAAAGCAGGGAATTTTCTTACATTGAGAACACCGCTCTTTTAAGCTTCTTGGAAAGGATACTGTTCCCATACAGTCTACGGCTAAAATTCCGTGACTTGGTACAATCAGAAAGAATCACATTCAGAGCAGTTTATCTTTTGTATAAGCTGTTCTTTTTGTTTCTCCCCAAAAAGTCCGGAGATATACTACAGAATATGAATTTTTCAAGGTACTATAGGGATAGAGGCAACTTTATTTATAGTTTTGACCCCAACATCTTTATATGGTATTATAGAAACATATATCTTTTTATTTGTCAGGCAATATTCATAATTGCAAATATTATCCCTGTCAATCTTATAATTTTTAAGAAAATAAATATCATTTCCGACTTTTATTTTTAATTTTACTTTATTAATATACCGCGATATCTGCAAAAATTTATTAAGAGAATATGTATTATCTATAATATACTTATTTAAGTCGGCATAAGAATAGCATGTAACCTTTGAAATATCCTGATTTGTTAATAAGATATTGCTATTAATTAAATCCTTTACGAACATATCCATTATTCTTTTTATACACTGAAATACTTTAATTTCCAAAATAACACTTGTGTCATTTGAAGAAATGTTGTATTTCATCTGAGTATAAATGGCTCCATTATCGTAATATTTATCAACTTTATGGAGTGTTACCCCTCCTGTCTTTTCCCCATTTAAAATTTGAAAAGTCAAAGGAAGTGGACCTCTGTATGCTGGCAGCAATGATGGATGGAAATTATAAACAGGTATCCTATTTAAGACATTTTCTGGTATCAAATATTTCCAGCTATACATCAATACTAAATCAATTTCTAATAACTTAAAAATTTCATATTCATAATTTTTATCAATTTTAATTTTATACTCATCTTCTTTAATTTTTTGTTCTTTATCAGATGAACAAAAATAAAACGTTTCAATGTTATGATATTGATTCATAATTTTTTTTAATGATAATACATATTTAGCATTACACAAAAAAGCAATTCTCATAATCATATACCTTTATTCATATTCTTTCTATTTATCCATGCATTCCACATATCACAATAAATCTTATTGGTACAACTATGAAGAAGTTTTTGTTCCAAATTGTAGTATCGTTTTTTATGTGCAATATATAATGTTATCATTGCCATTATATTATCATATGCCTCATTTCCCAGACTCTCTGACATAAGACTCGCTAGTTCTCTCTCACTTACGTCATTAAATGCCATTATCTGCATTATTTGGTACATTTTTCTGACAATCTCATCAAATTGCTCCTTTGTTGTTCTCAATGAGTCCGTATTGTAGGAACAAATATTGTTTTTTCCATTTATTTCAAAATTGTCCGTAACATAATAGTGTAAACTGTCTGAATAATGCGTATATGCCCCTACGTCTATTCCAAGCCAGCCTGCCAAAATCTCTTGTAATATTGTGTACTGAACTACATTATACGGAAATCCGCGATGAACATCATTACTCCTCATCATCTGTGTCCAATCAAGCTTTCCCTGCCTAACCTTAAGGAAGGAACAAATATTACATGGAATATCACTGTCTGCCGGTTCTCCTTTTTCGTTCGGCATATCTATTCTGGCATCCCATATTGAAATAACCACCTGTCTGCTTTGACAATTTTGACTCAGCGCATTATATGCACGCTCTAATTGATCGAAACCGTAATTTTTTCTTATTCTATATCCATAAGCGCCATGATAAGTGTCACCATAACCTGCATACTTTGGCAAAGCAGGATTCCAGATATTTAATAATTTAGCATCGTTTGATCCTGATAAAATCCAGATAATTTCAGCTAAAGCAAAAGAAAGGCTTATCGGTTCCCATCTTTTTGTAACCCATCGCTGAACAGGATTCGCAATCTGAAATATAGAATGAAGATTTTCGACCGTTTTCCCTGCACGACTGTTCACATTTTTTGTACTTTTCTTTAAATCAAGAACTGCCTTTTCCCAAACTTCATTTGCTGTTTCACCTATGTACGAATATAACATGTAATCCTCCCGCTCAAACATAATCTCTGTTACTGTAACTATTTTTCTTATTAAAACTGTTTAATCCCCACTTTGGCGGAAGCATAAAATCTATTGCCGATTTATCTTCAAAAATATATTGTTGCTTTATTCTCGTCCTATTTGAATTCTCATTATATTCAGGAAAAGCAACCCTGGAATATTTATCTATTTCACAAAAAACATTCTGGCAATCTATCAACTGCATCGGCCGACCGTAAAGAGTTTTAAATTCTAAACCCAACCGTTCAAATTCTTTCTCCTGTACGTCTGCAACATAACGAATAATATCTTCATATGTATAATTCTTAAAATTACTAAAACATTTTTCTATTCCACGTTTCGCGCCAGGTCCCGCCTTAACAAAATCCATTTCGCTAAAATCACACAATTCACTATAGTTTATATCTACAGAATATTGGAATGCAAGAAACTCTCCTATGGTATCATAAGACAAAAGTTTCTCATATAAATCATCCATTGTCTTCATTTTAGCAAGTGCTCCAGATAATCCATCTTTCATTATATGATCTAATAAAAAGAGATTATTTCTATGCTTTTTTCTGCTACCGAAACTGCTTTTTCCTGATGGCATAATATATGCTGCTGAATATATTGTCATACCATTAGCAATCATTTCACATAATACAGAATCATATCGTTCTATATCAAATGTAGTATATCTGATTTCTCCAAGCTTTGTCTTCAGATAATCCCATGTTTCTATTTTATTAAATATTTTAAACAGTAATATACGGAATAATTGATCCTCTGGCGAATACTCCCCACTATATATAACATTTCTTATCAAGTACTGACTCACTCTGTCTGTTGCTCTATATACATTGGTAAATTTATATTTTAATAATATACCATCATCTGTCCATGGATACATTTCACCATTAATTCTCTTAAAAAATATATTCTGCCTTTCACATGCAAACCTCCAATAGGCATCATAAACAGATGTTTTATTTAATAGAAAAGACGCATTTGACATTGATTTATTCTCCCTCTCCCACTACTTTAATCTCATTAATGATAAGATTGTATTCAGAGTAACATCTATATCTATATTATCTACCTTCGCTACTAAATTCTTATATTCTTCACAGTAAGCCAGCTCTTCATATGTTTTCCTAATTAAACTATCCGTAGCAGGAGAATATAAGTTCCTTGTGTTTCTTCTTATTAAAAATATTTTACCAATAGATATTTTTTCAAATACTCTGAATTCCGGGTACAAAATATTCTTTAAAGTACTTTTATCAATGCCATTACCTATTCCATATGCAAAGGTAGACCACCAAAACCGGTCAAGCAGCACCACCTTTCCCGCAGACAGATCTGGAACGATAAACCGTTCCAATATATCCAAATGCGAAGCGATATGTATTAGCTGCAAACTAATATTATTAATATTATAATCAAAATATTTTTCAGCATTATGATGTATATCATACACCAATTCTCCAAACTTACTTACATTTTTTCCTGGAAAACTATACGACGTATGCTCTATATGCATACTATTTAATCTATTACTTAATTGTGTAACAATCGTCGTTTTTCCTACACCATCGAATCCTTCAAATACATATAACTTTCCTCTACTCATTAAATTTCCCCTAACGCTAAGATTTTTTCTACGACATTTCTGCCAGAAATAAATTTTTAATCAACTTATTATTTCGTTTTCCATTTCTTGTAACCGGAAATGGTTCTCCGATTAATTTTATATGATCAGGTATAAACCTTGAAGGTATCCTCTTTTTTATTCTGGAATATAAATCTTCGGATACATTTCTACAATAAATTACACAGGCTATTTCTTCCTTGCTCTCTTTTCTATAAGGAAAAACGGCACAGTCATCAACTTCTTCCACTGCACAAATATATTCTTCAATAATTCTCGGGCTAATACGCTGATCGCCAACCTTGATAAATTGTTGTGTACGATGAGAAAAATACAAAAATCCCTCTTCATCCTGATAAAAAATATCGCCGGTATGCAGTTCGCGGCTGCCGTCCTCACGCATCTGGTATGCTCTATTCGTCAAATCCACATCTCTATAATATCCCTTCATAAGAGTAGCGCCTGATACAAGTAATTCTCCAGTTTCTCCGCTAACAACAGTATCTCCATTCTCCTGATTAACAATTCTTATCGATACACCGTCTATTGGTTTCCCTACCGAACCCTTATGATCATTATATTCCTCCGGCAGCAATATACTCACTCTCTTACATTCTGTTAAACCATACATACAGTAAATTTTTATATTCGAATTTATATTTAGGTATTGGTCAATCACATCTACCGGCAGGACATCACCAGTAGATGATATATACTTCAACTGTCTTAAAAATGTCGGCGTTATTCTTCCGGCATTTAGAAGATGTAACAACCATTGAGGTGTAGCAGGAAACGCAGTTATTTTATTTTTCAATACTATCTGTGGAATTTCAAGTAAATGATATGGCCGCTCGACAAAAAAAAGGGAACATCTTGCATAAGCCGCAATAAATAACTGATACAGACCATAATCAAAAGAAAGCGGTAAACAGTCTAATATACAATCATCCATACTATTACATAATCTTTGATTTATACCTGCAATGGCGTAATAAATTGCACTATGGGTACATTCTATTAACTTTAAATCCCCCGTAGAGCCAGAACTTGCAATCATAAAAGCAACTTCATTAATCTTAAAAGTAAAATCCGAATTTATAATACTTCTATCCTCATTAGTTAAATAGTCCTCTGCATAAATGATATACTGTTCTTTAATATCATAAACACACGAATGCCTTTTTTCTGTATTCCTGTCACACATTATTATGGAAGGTTTAAATTGGCTTACTATAGCTTTTACTTCTATATCAGTATAGCTTTCGTCGAAAGGACAAACTGTATATCCTGCTGCCAATAATGCAAAGACCGCAATGCAATAATTTAGCCCTCTTTGCATATCTAGTACAGCTACCGCCTCGGTACCTTCATATTGGGGCAATTGGTTTGCTACAGCAACAGACTGCATATATAATTGTTGATATGTTAACTGCCTACTTTCGGATTTTAAAGCAATATTTTCTCCAAACTCTGTCGATGCGCATTTTAAAAGTATAAATAAATTTTCTATATCCATATTACTCACCATTTTCTTTATAAATCTGACATAATATTATCAATCAATTTGGTTATGGAATCAATATTATTGAATCCACTCAAATCGAGGTATTCATCATCAATTGAAATAGAAAAATGCTCTTCCAGACTAATCACCAGCTGAACAAGCTCAAGAGAATCAAGAATACCATCCTGTAAATCCTCTGCTTCCAATATCTCTTCAACTGAATAACCCTTTTTCTCAGTAACAGTTCTAACCAATTCCACAATTTCTTTTCTTCTCTCTTTCATCATTTCCTCCCCAATTTTTTATTATATATTTTCTTCATTTACATTTCAAATGCTATCCAACACAATATGAACAGAATACTTTGTCCTACACTCCATTCAAATAAATATCATGGATAATGTCTTCCACGGACTGTTCCTTAATATCTATATCTATTATCTCGGCATACTTCGATAATTCAAATACAAGATGTCCCGTACTTATTTTCGTTTTGTCAACACGAAAAGAAACAGAATTACTTTCAGACTGTTTTTCCATATGAACCCCAGGCATTTCAAAATGTAAATCATCCATACCTTTGGCAAATCTGATATTTACCGTTACACTATTACTATATTTTTTCTGCAGATTTTCCATTGAACAATCAATCATCACTGTACCCTTATCAATAATAATGATCCGCTTACATATCTCTTCTATATCTTTCATATCATGACTGGTCAGTATAACCGTGGTATGATATAAATCATTCAGTTCAATTATAAAATCACGAATCTGTCTTTTTGCCACAATATCTAAACCAATTGTTGGCTCATCTAAAAATAATAACGGCGGATTATGCAGAATTGCTGCTGCAATCTCAGACCTCATACGCTGCCCAAGGCTCAACTGCCGTACAGGCTGATGCCATATACTGTCCAAATCAAGATATTTTTTGAAAAGACATAAGTTTTTTTCGTATATTTCATCTTGAATATTATATATCTTCTTTAATAATAGAAACGTATCAGATATCGGTAAATCCCACCACAGTTGTGTTCTTTGCCCAAATACTGCACCAACAGAAAATGCATTGTCTTTTCTGAATTTAAAAGGATCTTTTCCTAAAACAGATACTGTACCGCCCGTAGGTACGAGTATTCCCGCAAGCATTTTTATCGTTGTTGATTTGCCTGCCCCGTTCGGTCCAACAAATCCAACCATTTCACCTTTATTTATGTCAAAGCTGACATCCTTAACAGCATGTAAAATATTATGCTTTCTGAAAAAAAGGTATTGTATCATATTTTTACTTACGGCTGCAACCTTATAATCTCTGCACAACCTTTCAGCCACTATAATTCTTTCCAAATAACTTATCCTCCATTTCCACTATATCTGTGTATTCCTTTGTTTAATATATAAACCGATAAGCCAAATAAGATACCTCCCACTCCTGGTGCCGCCAGTCCTAAAATTCTTTCCTCTGTCGTCTGTACTTTATTTAAAATAACCAGGCAGGGATAATAATTAATCAATGCCCAAGGCAAAATATACGTCAACACAATCCTTACAGCTCCAGGAAAAATAGTCAAAGGATATTGTGTAAATCTTCCCATTCCATTATATAATATGCCAGCCAGCCTCTTAGCCCCCAAAAACCAGAAATTTAAACTGCCGATCACTATTAACGCAGCGGCATGAATCAATGTACCGCTGATCAGCACTAAAACTAAATAGAGCCATGTCCATAAATGAATTGTATAATTCAATCGTTCAAAAGAATAGACCATAAATATAACAACTACTATAATCTGTCCAATATAAGTTTCACCAAAACGCCTGCAGACCATCTGCTGAAGCAATCCCATTGGACGAATCAAATATACATCTAAGTTTCCGGTAATAATATCCTCATCTATAAAATTCATCGTATACCATAAAAACATACCCGCAAATGCATCTGTTACACGAAATAAACCATACAGGATCGCCATCTCATAAAAATTCCAGCCTTCAATAACCTTAAAATTATCAAATATGACCCATAATGAGATGTATGTAATAAAATTATCAAATATATTTACAAAAATTCCCAGTAAAAAACTCATTCGATATTCACTTTTCGCTTTTATAAACATCCGGATATAATTTAAATAAACAGATAAAAATTTCATATCATCCTCCTTGTATAACTGATCTTCGCAGTGCAAGATGATAAACAATCCAGTTAGCTCCAGCAAAAACAGCAATCCATATACTTATTCTGAAATATTCAATATGTATATGTGAAATATCTGAATTACCAAGCAAAAGCTCCAGCGGAAATGAATACAAAAAGCGAAATGGCAAATAATATGCTACATTTTTTAAAAAACCCGGTAGTAATGAAAGCGGAATAAATATACCGGCAAATAGTCTTATCGTATCATTTACAAGACGCTCCAGAGGCCACACCTTAATAAAAACATATGTCAAAAATCCAACCAAAGAGTATATGAGCATAAATAAAATATGTCCCAGTACAACTGCTAATATTACATATCCAATATTAAAATATCTGTTGTCCTTCATCAAATAAGGCAGAAATACTAAAAATGTAAAAATACCCTCTGTAAGCAACCTGTTGCAAATTTGCGCTAATTCCATTTGCCATGACATATAAAGAATACTAACTGGCTTCAACAAATCCATAACAAAATCTCCTTTAGCCACTTTAGCCCCGATTCGATTTGCAATATTATTAGAATAAAACATTCCAATAATATTTGCTATAATTGTATACTTTGTCATGTAGCCAATCATTTCTGGCTGTTCCCTGAACAAGTACCTCCAAATCATAATATTTATTGCTATATACAGCACAGAGCTTATTACAGATAATACAGACGCCATGCGATAGGCAAATGTATTTTTAAATGTAATCCAAAAAAATTTCATATATATTCTATTCCTTCATAATATTTAAATTAAACATTCAAAGTTTTTATACTTTCCATTAGGTAAAGCATCAATTTTTTCTACAAATTTAAATGTAAATTCAGAATTTTCACCAAGAGATTCCTTTAATATACTTTTTAAAACACATGTAGTCTCATCCGTATATGTCTCGGCTTTAACAATATATAGCATAAAATGATTCAATTCTACCTGTTCAACGCGAAACCGCTCAATATCGTCATAACCGCGTTTAACAAGATGACCTACCGCACGATTAAAAAAATTATTTCCAAGCACCTGTTTTCCTTTCACCATATCTCCAACTCTGCCCCCGGCAAGAATTATTCTTGGACTTGATTTCCCGCATTCACACTTATCATAAACCAGTTTACCTATATCCATCAAATTGTAGCGAACAAATGGCATATATCTGTTATACAAACTAGTCACAATAATTTCACTGTTTCCATTATCATACTGAACATTCTTATCATTTGTTTCAACCAACATTACATTTTCTTGTACATGCAGATATCCTTTTTCACATTCATATCCGATACACCACGTCTCCCTGGTTCCATAATGAACTACAGTTTTGCAGCCAAATGCCTCTTCTATATACGTGCGCTGCTCGACATCAGCATACTCTCCAAATAATTCAATATATTTAATACTGCTATTTGATATCCTCCCTTTATTAATTAATCTTGCCATCGTATATATTGTAGATATCGGCCCTGACATCCAACGCAGATTTAAGGTTTTAAGCTGATCAAAATATTCAACTAACTGTCCTTCATTTAAATTGGCAAAATCTCCTGTTACGTGTTCATTGGCATCAAAAAAATTATAATAATTTTGAGGTGACACATATGGATCTCTTTCTCTTCGCGCCTTCCAAACATTCATAGCGGCCTGCGATCTTTCCTGTACAGACTTATAGCATATTAACGGCACACCAACTGAACCGCTGGTCAATTCCCGTACAACCTTTACATCATCATTTGAAAAATACGACTCCGCATTTTTTCTGATATCAGCCTTTGTGAGAATCGGCATCATTTCCAGCATCTCATCTCCATCCGCGTTAATATCAACTCCATACACCTTAAAGATCTCATGGTAGTACCTATTGTGAAGATCCAGATAATTAAACAAACTTCTGATCTTCCTTTTTTGAAATTCTTTCATACCCTGCCCCCTGTCAGATAATCATTCACTTAATAATTTTACCGCCCATTCCTCTGCCTCTTTATCCGGTTTTAGGATCAGTTCCTGCCACTGCCCCTGATAATATAGCCCGCCACATCTGGCGCTGTTTTTTCTGTTTCCAATGATATGATCCGGCATCAAAAATTCATATTCCCGCCAGGTTGCAGGAGTTTTTCCTTCCATAGTCAAAACCCGGTCCTCTCTGTAAGAAAGAACGCCGCACCCCGGAAGGGATGGACATAAACTTAATCTTTCACTTGCAAGATACAGGGCATTGCGATCTGATTGATATCTTTCAAGATCAGCATGGGGATGCCATCTGCATTTCCTGATCTTTTCAGGCGTATCCAATATTTCCCCTATTTGCAGATAACTATGGATCATATGAACTGCACCTTTTTCATGTGCGAATCTCAAAACTCCATTTTTATCATATTCTGTGTTTCGAAAGATGCCGAAAAACAGGAACAGATCCCCGACTGTTACTTTCGCATTACGCAGTATCCCCAACGCACTTCCCGTCTGACCGAAAGCAGGCCGCCAGTCATCTGCCGACACGATCCGAACGCCTTCCCGAATATCCGGATCAAGATGGCAGCCGCTGTAAACCGCTCCCGGGTTTAAACCGGTCAAAATTCTGTCATAGCTAAAACCATTATATTGCAGATCACTATACTTAAGATCTTCCTCATCTGGTATGGGCAAAGATAATAATGTTCCATCCGGCAGAATCGGACTGGGACAGCCGCCGCTCGTGGTATCAAATCCCTTTCTGGATAATATGATCTTCATCACCACTCCTTAAATAATCAGTCATAAATAGAATCATGCGGCACACCGATCACTCCCTGAAAAGAACCGATCAACCCCATCGCATAGCTGTGAATGATCTCGTGCTCCGAACAAGAATCCGTATATCTTTTAACCTCCCTATTTTTAGGAAGCATGCGCAGAATTTCAGCGTCAATAGCAGGAGCATTTTTCCCAAAGTATGTAAATTCCCGGGAAACTAATACATAATGCCCATTCCTGTCCTGTTCGTTCTGGACAGATCCTTTGGGGTGTATATGCGGTAATGAGTCATTCCGCTTTAACATACCGGCTTCCGCATCATATATTTGATCTGTTCTGCCTCCATATACGCTTTTCCCCCGCGTTGAGAAATATTCATTCATCGTAATAACATCTGTTATTCTCGCATAATAAAGCATACCATTTTTATAAATACCGAAAAGGTATATCTCATCACCAGGATTCTTGTAATAATGTTGTCCAACATGATACCTGAGGCCGGTAATTATATTCTTTCCATTACGAATCTGCCCTCCTTTACAGCAGGCCAGAGTAAAAATATCGTTATCTATACATGGTGCAAAACCCATATCATAAACGATCCTATAGGAAAATATGATCCTGCCCATTGCATCACCCCCTTATACAACATCTCCGTTCCTCCGCCTAGCCTATACAGATTTATACTGCGTCAAAATCCGGGCAGGCCACTAATCCCAATCGGCGGGTTATCGTGTTCGTCGTTTACCTCTGCGGCATAGTAATTCAGATACATATTGAGCTGTCCGGCGGCTTCCGGTGTGAGCTTTGTCGTTTTTAATTCAATCAGCACATATGCCCGGAGAATTTTATTGTAGAAAACCACATCCATATTATTCCGATTTCAGAATAACATTGATTGAACAAAATCGCTGCGCGATGGCCTGCCAAGGTTACGCATAGCGATTTTTCT
>OFHM01001518.1_pt1 | contig 14957 bp, 12 predicted proteins | sample 1521311 | NCBI WGS metagenome assembly OFHM01 (sample SAMEA3504083, study PRJEB24116) | mouse gut metagenome | biome: mouse gut; feature: mouse-associated habitat; material: faeces | place: Denmark | collected 2011 | reverse complement strand
GGTGGCTGCCGTCCTCTCCGTACCGGGCCCGGTAGCCCTCGCTGCAAAGCTTTTTCAGGTAGGAGAAGCTGTCATAGCCCGGCGGCAGCCGGAACTCCGGCGGTGCCCTTTGGGACGATTCGGGAATTTGGGGAGTTTTTAATTGGCAAGGCGGAAAAAAGCTGTTCCATCGAATTGGAGCCGGTGGCGCGCCGCCTGGGGGGGAACCTTCCTTATCTGTCCTGTGCGGCGGGGAGGCTGGGGGCGGATGTATCGTGTCTCGGTATGCTGGGACAGCCGGGCAGGCCGGACCCCGTGTTTGCGAAGATGCCCTGCAAGCTCTATCCCTTCGCGCCGCCGGGACAGTCCACCTGCCTGGAGTTTGGCGACGGCAAGATTCTGCTTGCTGCGGACTGCGCCTTTTCTGAGGATGTGTGGCGTTTGGTTGACGCCGCCGCCGGAGGCAGGGCAGAGGAGCTTCTCACAAGTCCCGATCTGTTGGCGTTGATGAACTGGAGCGAACTTTCCTTCGCTCACGGGCTGTGGGAACGCACGCTGGAAGCGGTGCGCAGCTATCCGCCGGACCGGGAACGGTATGCCTTTTTCGACCTCTGTGACGTTTCCCGGAAAGCGGTGGAGGAGCTGGAGGCTGTCCTGCGATTGATGGGGAGATTTTCCGCCTGCCGCAAAACGGTCTTGAGTCTGAACGAAAATGAGGCCCGCGTCATTGCGGAACAGCTCTTTCCAAATGTGCAGGCATTGCCCGGCATTGCGGAGAAGCTTTGCGCCGGTTATGGGATAGATGAGGTTATTATCCACACCATTCGGGAAACCTATCTGCTCACTGGCCGCGGCTTGGCCCGCCGGCATTCCGACTTTGTCCCGGCGCCGAAAATTTCAACAGGGGCGGGAGACAACTTCAACGGCGCCTTTTGCTTTGCCACGGTCCAGGGCCTTGGCGACGAGGACCGGATCGCCTTTGCCAACGCTGCCGCCCGCTTCTATATTACGCATGGCAGAGCCGCGTCCCTGGCAGAGCTGGTGGAGTAGTGAGAAAATGAAGGTAGTATATACCCTGAGCGAGGACGATTACATTGCGTTCAACCTGTTTTATGCCCGGCATGATCCCGCGTTCATCCGCCGGGTCCGCCTGCTCCAGTGTGCCGGCGCGGGGGCGCTGATTGCCCTTGGCTTGGCTGTTGGGGCTGGCCGCGGCGGCGTTACGCCGGGCGGAATGGCGCTTTTTCTGCTTGCCGCGCTGCTCTTTGTGCTGTATGTGCCGAATCAGGAAAAGAGTACTATTGAAAAATGGGTGCGGCGCATGGTGGATAAGAAAGCGGATTCGCTGCCAATGGGAGAGCGCACGATTTTCCTTTCCGATGACGAGCTGAAAATCTCGGATGCTTCCGGAGAGCAGAAAATCCCACTGAGCGGAATCAGCAGCACGGTGCGCGCCAAAAAGCACCTGTTCCTTACCACTGCGGAGAAAGAGGTCGTGGTCATTCCTCTTGCTGCGTTTGACTCGCCGGATGATGAGCAGGCGTTTTACAGCGCCCTTCCCAACGGCGAGAGCCCGGATAGGTGAGCGCTTTTATGGGAGATCCGGGCAGGGAAATGCTGGAGAAGCGTTGGCTTTGGCTCAGATCGCAGGCAAAAATCAAAGAGAGGTGGGCACTCATGGGAAAAACCGTACTTTTAACAGCGCATTCCGGTGCGGACAACAGGCCGGACAACAGCCTTGAATTTGTAGACTACGCGCTGCGTTCCGATGCGGACGCCTTGGAGGTTGACGTGCGCCGCAATTCGCAAGGCGTTCTTGCGCTGGGACACGACGCCGCCGGAGCCTCCGCCCCCACGCTTTGGGATACGTTCCTTCGCGTGGCGGAGCATCCTTCGATGAAGATCAACTGCGACTTGAAGGAGCGCGGGCTGGAGGTGGAGGTTTCCCATTTGGCGGAACGCGCGGGATTGGGAGGACGGCTGATTTTCTCCGGGTCTTTTGACGTCGCCGCGCTGACGTGCCGTCCGGATCTGCTGAAGATTGCCGACGTTTATTTGGATGTGGAGGGGTATGTCCCGAATTTGTACTGGAATTACCGGGATATCCCCGATTTTGATCTGGAGGCGGCGGACAGAATCTGCGAGGCCTGCCTGGCAGCGGGGATCCAAACGGCCAACATATATCATGGCCTGGTGACGCGCCGGTTTATTGAATTTCTTTCCAGGAAGGGGATCGGCGTTTCGGCCTGGACTGTTGATGAAAGCGAGGCTCTGGAGTGGTTTTTCCAGCGCGGGGTTCAAAATGTCACCACCCGCCGCATCGCCTCGGCTCTGGCCCTCCGGAGAGAGGGGCGGTGAACGGGCCCGCTTTCAACATGCGGCTCCTTTGATGTTGTTCTCTGGGGAAAATACCGCGCCGTGAAACATGGCCGGCAGCTCTTTGCAAGCGCGGTTTTTCAAAAAAGGAAAGGAAGGTGAAAGGTATATGTTCAAATACCTGAACCCCAGACGCTTCTACCACGCAGTTGGGAAGAAAAACTTTTGGGAGTTCATTGTTCTGGCGGCGTTTCTGCTGTTTTTCTATGGTCCGCTGCTGAACATGTTCATGCTGGCGTTTGCGGACATCTACGAATCCCCTGCGGTGATTCCGCAGGAGTGGGGCTTAAAGTGGTGGGACTTTGTGCTGCAGCAGAAAAGCCTGCGCTCGTCAATTGTGCAGTCCTATATGGTGGCGATTATTACAACAATATGCTCCATGGTGCTGTGCATTCCGGCGGCGTACTCCATTGCCCGGTTCAAATTTCCCGGGCGCAAGCTGTTTATGCTGTCGTTCCTGCTGACAAATGCATTTCCGAAGCTTGGAATTTACACCTCCATCGCCATCTTGTTCTACCGCTATAACTTGATGGGGTCGCTGCCGGGCGTTGTCATCATACACATGATCAACTCCATGATGTTTATGGTCTGGCTGCCGGCCAGCGCGTTCCGTTCGGTGCACCGCCAGCAGGAGGAGGCGGCCCGGGACGTGGGCGCTGGTCCCATCCGTACATTTTTTAAGGTAACGCTTCCCATGGCGACGCCGGGTATCGCGGTGGCGACGCTGTACACCTTCCTTGGGTCCATGGAAGAGGCCCAGGGCACCATGCTGGTGGGCCTGGCCCGCATCAAGACCATGCCGGTGGAAATGTACGGAATCATCCTGGACTACCCGGGGCAGGCCGGCGCGGTCTTTTCCATTCTGCTTCTGATTCCGTCCATCGTTTTGATTTTCGCCATGCGGAAATACATTGGTCCGGAGGCCATTGCGGGCGGCTTTAAGATGAAGTGAATCCCCGCGGCGAAGAGGGCAAAAGGGATATCCCTTTTTTGCAAGACGCTTTGCGTCTTGCAAAGGCCCTTGAAATGTCAGGTTTCTTGATTATTTCCATACACGAGTGTTGGGAGGATAGCAATGTCAGAACGAAATGTCAAACTGGAAATCCGTGATATGTCAAAAAAATATGGCAACGGAGACGGCGTTGAGCATATCAACCTGAAAATTTACGAGGGGGAGATCATCACGCTGCTGGGCCCCTCCGGCTGCGGAAAATCCACCATTCTGCGTACACTGGGCGGCTTTTTGGACACGACTTCCGGAGACATCCTGATTGACGGGAAGTCCATCATCGGACTCCCGCCGGAGAAGCGGCCGACAGCAATGGTGTTCCAGAGCTATAACCTCTGGCCCCATATGACGGTTTATGAGAATCTCGCGTTCGGCCTGAAGCTGCGCAAGCGGTCAAGAGCGGAAATCGACGCCTCGGTTCAAGAGCATTTGGCGCTGGTGTCCATGAGCGGAACGGAGAAGAAATACCCTGGACAGCTCTCCGGCGGACAGCAGCAGCGAATTGCCATTGCACGGTCGCTGATGCTCCAGCCGGCGGTGCTGCTGCTGGATGAGCCGTTTTCTGCCCTTGACGCAAAGATCCGCCAGCAGATGCGGGAGGAACTAAAGCGGATTCAGTCCGAGCTGCAAATTACGGTGGTATTCGTGACCCACGACCAGGAGGAGGCCATGGCCCTCTCCCACCGGATTGTGGTTATGAATAAGGGCGTGTTCGAGCAGGTGGGCAGCCCGACGGAAATTTATGACAACCCGGCGTCAAAATATGTGGCGTCCTTCATCGGCGAGATGAATTTCATTGATAAAGAGGGAAAAACCCTTGCGGTCCGCCCGGAGGACGTGGCCATTGTGCCCGAAGGCGAAGCGGACGTCAACGGCACAGTGCGGATGATCATGGTTCTCGGACACTATGTGGAAGTGCATGTTCAATGCGGGGAAGCAGTCGTCAAGTGCTTTTTGGACAGGGAGGTGAGCGACCGATTGGATCTGGGGGACAAGATTGGCCTCAAATTCGAGAAGTACCATATGTTTTGATGAAAAGGAGTAATTGAGATGAAAATGAAACGGTTATTGGCTTGTTTGCTCTGCGCGTTAATGGTCCTTTCCCTTGCGGCTTGCGGCGGAAATTCCGGCGGCTCTTCGGACGCCGGTGCGTCCAATGCGGGTTCTTCAGATGCAGGTGCTTCGGATGCCGGTGCGTCCAACGCCGCGCCTTCCGGCACGGTGCACCTGTGGGCGACCGGTTCGGACAATGTCCGCCAGGTGTTTGAAACTCTTGTGGAAACGTTTAACGCACAGTCGGATTCCGTGCAGGTGGAGCTGAACTTCATGCTGTCCGGCACCGGCACCCAGACGATGGTCGATATGCTTGCGGCGGCCTACAAGTCTGGTCAGACCAACACGGATTATGACCTGATCGACTTGGGCGGCGATGATTTTTCCAGGCTTCTCTCCCTCATTGGCACGGAAGCTTTCCTGACGCTGGACAGCGCCAAGATGCCCAACGCGGCCAGCGTGGACGCCGAGCCTGCCGAAGGCGCGGATATCCTCCAGCCTTACCGGGGCACGACGGTGGTTTTGGCCTATAACTCCGAGACGGTTCCGACTCCCCCCAAGACGCTTGACGAGCTGGTGGCGTGGATGGAAGCCAATCCGGGCCGCTTCGCGTATAACGTTCCCGGCACCGGCGGCGCGGGCGACGCCTTTGTCCGCACAGCGGTTTACAACTATATTGAGGATGCGGAAGCCTGGTCCAGCGACGATGAGAAATGGATGGAGCAGTGGGATTCCGGCTTCGAGTTCCTGGCCTCGATCCACCCGTATATGTATACCTCCGGCGGCACCGTCACCTATCCCAACAAGAACCAGGGCGCGCTGGACCTGCTGTCCAACAAGGAAATTGATATGTGCCCGATGTGGGCGGACATGCTCCTCTCTCAGCGCTCCGCCGGCACGGTTCCGCAGTGCATGAAGATGACCACCATCACGCCCTCCTTCACCGGCTCCCTGCAGGGCATGGCGATTCCCACCTTCGGCTCCAATACGGAGGGCGCGTATGAGTTTATCAACTATATGCTTTCCGCTGAGGCCCAGCAGATTCTGGTGGAGAAGATGGCCGCGATTCCGCTGATTGACACTTCCGAAATGAACCTGGACGGCGTGGAGGATCTGGCGGATCTGGACGTCACCCAGTTCCGTACGCTGTCCATCGGCTCTCTGGATACCTATTTCAACGAGCGCTGGGACAACGAGATCAGCACTCTGGGCTAAAAGAACGGCATCATGTGTCCGAGGTAAAACATTATGATCAAAAAATCCAAGAAAATGCTCGCCGCCTATGGAATGGTACTCCCCGCGTTCCTGGTGGTAATGGCGGTTGTGGCGTGGCCGATTCTGGAGGCGGTGAAACAGAGCTTTACCCATCCCGACACCGGAACGTTTACGCTGGAAAACTACAAATTCTTTTTTACAACGCCCAATGAGATACGGAACCTTCTGTACACGCTCTATGTGGTGCTTGTGACCGTTTTCTTGGCCATTGTGATTGCGTATTTGCTGGCGATGTACCTGCGCTTTGTGAAGTCGCCCATCTCCCGGGCCATCGGAAACCTGTACCTGGTTCCGCGTTTTGTGCCAGGTCTGGTAGCGGTATACGCAATGATTACAATTATCCGGGATTCCGGTCTGATCAATCGAATTTCCCAGCTCTTTGGCGCGGATGTGGAGCTTGGCATGATGTACCATGCCAGCGGAATGATCACGATGAATCTGTGGTTCAACATCCCCTTTGCGGCGCTGATGATCACCGCCGGCCTGGGCGCGATTCCCGATTCCGTGATTGAGGGTGCCCGGGACGTTGGCGCCAACCGCTGGAAGGTATTCACCAGCATGGTCCTTCCGCTTTCGATTAAGGATGTGGTCATTGCGGGCACGTTCGTGTTTATGTCCAACGTCGGCTCCTTTACCACGCCCTATTTGATGGGCGGCAACAGCCCCAAGATGCTGGGCATTTCGCTGTTTGACCAGTTTAACAAGTACCAGCGTTATGAGCGGGCAGCGGCGCTGTCGGTCATTATTTTCCTGATCTGCTCGGTTTCTGCAGGCGTGTATATTTACACAAATCTGAAAGAGAAGGAATGGGAAAAATAAAAACGGAATGAAGGGGGGAGGGCAAAACCGCCCTCCCTCTTCTCAAAGGGGCCAACTATGGACAAACTGATGGAGTATCAGGCGGTGTTCTGCCTGGAGGATGTACAGCGCAACGTGCTTTTGCCCTTTACGCTGCCGCAGGATTACGAGCAGCTTGCCGTGCGGCTGCACTACGGGCCGAAGGAGGTGCGGGACCCGGAAATCATCCGGCCGCGCATTGAGGAATGCGTGCGGAAATATTTCCCGCCTGGCGTGACGCTGACCGAGAAGGATATGGAGGAGTATCCGTGCCTGCTCAACTTTGTCACACTTTCGCTGGACTGCGGAGAGGAGTATGTGGGCTGCGCCCACCGGCATCCGCCGGACCAGACCATCCTGGTGTCGGAAAGGGAAGCAAGCCCTGGTTTCTTCCGCCGCAGGGCGGGTAAGGGACCGTGGCGGGTTGTGCTGCACGTGCAGGCGGTGGTGGCGGGCACGGTTGACTGCCACGTCGCGGTATTTGGACTGAAAGGGGGCGAGCGCGTTGATGAAATACCTGCCGTTTGAGCTGCACAACCACACGCGGCACAGCGACGGCCGGTTCCTGACCGGCGAGCTGCTTCGTTCCTGCGCGGCCTACGGCTACCGCGGCGCGGCGCTGACGGACCACAATGTGTTTACGGCTGTTGGCGAGGTTACCCCGGAACTGCTGGCGGAGACGGGGATGATTGTCATCCCCGGAATTGAGTGGACAACCTTTTATGGGCATCTCCTGGTGCTTGGATGCAAGAGGTACGTCGACTGGCGGTTTGTAACGCCGGATACCATCGACCATGCGCTGATGGAAATTCGGGAGGCGGGCGGCATCGCCGGAATCGCACACCCCTGCGAGGTTGGCGCGCCGCTGATGTGCGGGTGCCATTGGGATTTTAAGGTGACGCGGTGGGACCTTGTGAGCTATGTGGAGGTTTGGTCTGAAGAGAACCCCCACAAGCGGACAAAGAACGCCCTGGCGCTGCCGTGGTATGACGCGCTGCTGAACGCCGGGCACCGGCTTGGCGTCAGCGCCGGAAGGGACTGGCACGCCGCCGATTCGGACCCGTCAAATCCGCCGCTTCTGACGGCGACCTGTCTGGGGATGGAATCGGAGGACACAGGCGGCGCGATGGCCGCGCTTCGGGAAGGGCGCAGTCTCGTTACCCTGGGGCCTGTCCCCGTATTTTCGGTGAAGCACGGGGACAGAATTTACGGCCTGGGGGAGAGCGTCCCGGCGGGAGAGATTTCCGCCGCCGTGGGGCTTGACTCCGCCCTGCCGAACAACCGCGCTTGGGAAGTGAAGCCGGAATGTATCCGCCTTGTGATGAATGGCCGGACGGTGGCTGAGCTGCCCTGCGGAGATGGCAGGCGGAAGGTTTCTTTGACAGCCGCTTCCGGCTGGCTCCGCATGGAGGTCTGGGGAACCTACCGGGAAAGCCAGGGGGAGCGTATGCTGGCGCTGACCAGCCCGATTTATGTGGAGGAATCGCCGTGAGCGGCGGAGCTTCCCGTATCCCGCCAAGTCCTATGAGAAATGAAACCCTACAAAAAGCGTCGTGCAGCGCCGTGTACCTTGGGTATGGTACACGGCGCTGCACTTTCTATAGCGGAAAAGGACACGCCGCCGGCAGACCAATCCGTATCAGCCGGTTTGTACAACGCCGCTTCGTTTCCGCAAGATATCAAAAAAATGCTACAATATCTTGCAGAAAGGAGGTATCTTAGATGGGAAATACATATGGCTATGTGCGTGTTTCCACACAGGAGCAAAACGAGATTCGACAGCTGAACGCCATGCGGGACTTCGGGGTGAGGGAAACTCATATCATCATCGAAAAGCTGTCCGGAAAGGATTTCAAGCGGCCCCGCTATCAGGGACTTGTCCGGAATCTGCGGCGGGGGGATGTGCTGGTCGTCAAAAGCATCGACCGGCTCGGGCGGAATTACACGGAAATTCTGGACCAGTGGACCCTTATCACCAAGAAACGCGAAGCCGCTATTGTGGTATTGGACATGCCTCTGCTGGACACCCGGCAAAGCCGGGACCTGACCGGGACGCTTATCTCGGACATCGTCCTTCAGCTTCTTAGCTATGTCGCCCAGACGGAACGGGAGAATATCCGCCAGCGGCAGATGGAGGGCATTGCCGCGGCAAAGGCCAGGGGCGTCCACTTTGGGCCCAGGGCCCAGGCTCCGCCGGAGAATTTTGAGGTCTTTCGCCAGGCATGGAGGGCAAAACAAATGACACTGTGTGAGGCGGCGGATGCCTGCGGGATGCTAAAGTCCAGCTTTTACGACGCCGCTTTGCGGACGGAAACGGCAGGGAAGCGCATGTAAAAAAGCCGGACGGGGAAGTGTACAACTCCGGACAATTTCTTTCTCCCCAGCCTGGAAAGCCGGTGCGGAGGAGAGGCGGATATGGCGGACAACAAACCACCCTCAAGGTTCGCCTTTATCCCAACGAGGCCCAGGCGGATCTGTTTGAAAAAACCTTCGGCTGCTGCCGCTGCATTTGGAATCAGATGCTGGCGGACCAAGAGCGGTTTTACCTGGAGACCGGCAAATTTTTTATCCCGACTCCGGCAAAGTACAAGGCGGGCGCCCCCTTTTTAAAAGAGGTGGATAACCAGGCGCTGATCCAGGAACACAACCGGCTAAATCAGGCGTTTCGCCTGTTCTTCAAACATCCGGAGAATTTTGGATACCCCAAATTCAAACGGAAAAAGGAGGACCGGGATTCCTTTACGGCCTGCAATCACGATTTTCCATCCGGCCCCACGATTTACACCACGAAGGACGGCATCCGCATGACCAAGGCCGGAATTGTCCGGGCGAAGTTCCACCGCCGTCCCCAGGCCTGGTGGAAGCTCCGGCGCATCACGGTAGACAAGACCCGGACCGGCAAATATTACGCCTGCATTCTCTACGAGTGCCCGGCAGCGGAAAGAGAACCGGTTCCTCCCACGCCGGAGAAGACGGTGGGACTGAAATACTCCATTCCTCATTTTTACGTCACCGACGGCGGCGAGACGGCGGACCCGCCTCACTGGGTAAAACGGTCACAGGAAAAGCTGGCGAACATCCAGCGAAGCCTGGGCCGGATGCAGCCGGGTTCCAAGCGTTATCGGGAGACCGTCCAAAAGCTGCGGCTCACCCACGAGCATATCGCCAACCAGCGGCGCGACTTCATTCACAAGGAATCCCGGCGGATAGCCAACGTCTGGGACGCCGTGTGCATGAGGGACGACCATATGGAGGACTTGGGCAAGGCCGTGAGCCTGGCCAACGCGCGGGACTGGGGGTATGGGATGTTCCGGGAGTGCCTTCGCTATAAGCTGGAGCGGGAGGGGAAGCAGCTGATTTTGATTGACCGCTATGTCCCCTCTACACGGACCTGTTCCGTCTGCGGCTTCCTTCGAGAGGCGGTCCATTATAAGGAACGCACCTGGGCTTGTCCCAAGTGCGGCGCGGTCCACAAGCGGGAGACAAACGCCGCGAAAAATATTAAGGCCCAGGGCCTGCGGCAATATTTCAGCATGCAGGAACGACGCGAAAGCGCATAACCCCTGCGGGGGTGAAGACGGATTCCCGGGGAACTCCGCCGGGTGGAATCCCTTCCGTCGATATGCCGGTTGGAACGCCGGTGAACGCCCATGGTTCCGGCTGGGAGAGCGTTGAGCGAAGCCCGATGGAAGATTGCGTTTCGCTCAGCGTTTTCCGGGCCGTTAAGTGGGAAACGAGAAGGTGTGTGCGCATACCGGAAGCTCGCCCAGGGACTCCGCGAAGCCTGCGGATTCCGCCCCGGCGAGGGTTCACAATATTATGACGATGACACATCGCCTGTGCCGCCTGGGGCGGCTTCCCGGCGGGAGGAAGGAATGCCGTACCGCCAAATGAAAAAAGGAGGAACATTATGCTCTGCTTGAACCTGACGCTGGGAGAGTATATGACCATCGGCGAGGACGTGGTGGTACAGCTGGACCGCATTTCCGGGGACAGCTGCAAGCTGATGGTGCAGGCCCCCAGAGAAATTCCCGTTCTGCGGGGGGAGGTTTTGGAGCGCGGAGGCGGGAAACGCCCCTCCTGCGTACTGGACGCCCCGCGCTGGCACCGCCGGGAGATTCCCTGGAGCCGCAGCAAGGCCCAGGCCTTAGTCGCCATGCGGACGCTGCTGAGCCAGATGGACGGTGAAGACCGGGATGTCCAGGCGCTCCGGCGGCAGCTGAATCACATGTTTCCGCTTGCCCAGGAGAGCGAGAAAGCGGAACCGGTTACGATGGTTTCATCCGGCTGACGGGCCGGTTGAAATAGAATGAGCGTCAAAATCCCAGGCAGTCCGGCCGGGTGTCTGGGTGGAAGATGCTTTGCCCCAAGCCGTGTGGAGGCAACGGAATGCCAAAGCACGAAAAATAAGTTTCTAAAGGAGATAGAATTATGAGAATCCAGCATAACATCATGGCGATGAACGCCTACCGCAACTACAACACCAACACCAGCGCGCTGTCCAAGAACCTGGAAAAGCTGTCCTCCGGCTACAAGATCAACCGCGCCGGCGACGACGCCGCGGGCCTGGCCATTTCCGAGAAGATGCGCGCCCAGATCACCGGCCTGAACGCCGCCCAGAAGAACGTCAAGGACGGTATCTCCCTGGTGAAGACCGCTGAGGGCGCCATGCAGGAGATCCAGGACATGCTCAACCGCATGGACTACCTGGCCACCCAGTCCGCCAACGGCACCTATGACAACGAAGTGGACCGCCTGAACCTCCAGAAAGAGGTGGACCAGCTCCGTTCCGAAATCAACCGTATCGCCGACTCCGCCAACTTCAACGGCATCAAGCTGCTGGACGGCTCTCTGGCCACGGCCAACGAAAATGCCTGGAACGTGCAGTCCGAGATTTCCGCGGGCGCGGACACCGCCCCCACCTGGACGGAAGAGGATATCAGCGGCAAGTTTGGCACCACCACCGCAGGCGACGCCTGGCACCCCGGCGCGGGCAACGGCCCCCAGGCTACCGTCACCTTCAAGATCGACCTGGCTGGTATGAAGGGCAGCGCCACTGCCGCTGCGGCGGCCGGAACCGCAAACTTCCAGTTGAATGTTGCCGGCACGGACTTGGATTTGTCTGTGACTGTTGCCGCTGGTACGGCTGGCGATCCAGTGGATATTAGTGCGGATGACCTTGCGGCCGCTCTTAACGGCAAGGAGTTCAGTATTCAGGGCATCAGCATGACCGCGTCTGTAACCGGCAGCGAGGTCACCTTTGAGATGTCAAGCGGCGAAACCTATACCTCCGCTGAGGCAGCCAACTTCAATGCTAACTGGTCGAAGGGGATCGAGCTGAAGGCTGGTACAACGTCTGCCGGCAAGGTAGATTCCGCCAGCGCTACGCGCCACACCGCCTACGATGAAGTCATGGCCAAGGCCGCGGACTCCGGCAGCCGCGCCGGTATCGACCTGGACCTGGACGGCCTTGTCACGGACTACAGCAAGCTGACCATCAAGGGAACCGCCGAAAACGGCTCCCAGGACGTCACCTTTATCTTCAAGACGGACGCCAACAGCGCGGCCACTGCGGACGCCACCAAAAATGAAATTCTGATTGACGTCAGCGACCCCGCCTTCGCCACGGATGCCGACAAGGTCGCCGAGGCCCTCCGCCAGATGACGGACTCCACAATCAATGATAAGCTGAACGATCCGGATGCGGCCGATAAGGAAGTCTATCTCTCCGCTCACAACGGCAAGCTGCACCTGGACCAGACCACCACCAGCAACAAGGTCTATGCCGATCCCGCGTCCATGCAGAACCTGGTTACCTTCAATAGGGGCGCCGGTACCGCTCCCGTGCCCGGCGGCGTCAGCGTGGACCTGAACAAGTTCCAGCTGGGCGACCGTGTGAAGGTGGGCGACAAGACGTATGTGGTGTCGGCCAAGACCGATGCCAGCGCCAAGGAGCTGACCGCCGAGGATCTGGCCGCGGAGCTGAAGAATAAGCTGATGGAAGGCGTGGACACCAGCAAGTACGAAGCCGCGGTGGACGGCACCAGGATCACCATCTCCGCCATCACCCGGGGCGACGGAGACAGCACCGCCGACCTGACGGCGCTGAAAACGACCATTGACACAAACATCACGACTCTGAAAGAAGACAATGCCGCCGGCGGCGGTCTGACCCTCCAGATCGGCGACACTTCCGACGATTTCAACCAGCTGAAGGTCAATGTGGGCAACATGCACGTCTTCGCCATGGGCACCTTCGCCACCGAAAATGTGAACGGCAAGGATGTCCAGGTCCTGCAAACCTCCATTGACGACATCGACATCAGCGACGTGAAGGGCGCGCAGGATGCCATTGACGTCATCAAGAACGCCATCAACTATGTCTCCGGCGTCCGCGGCGACCTGGGCGCTACCCAGAACCGCCTGGAGCACACGGCCAACAACCTGAGCGTCATGGCCGAGAACATCCAGGACGCCGAATCCACCATCCGCGACACCGATATTGCGGAAGAGATGATGAGCTACACCAAGAACAACATCCTGGTGCAGTCCGCCCAGGCCATGCTGGCTCAGGCCAACGCGGTTCCTCAGGGCGTCCTCCAGCTGCTGGGTTAATTCCCCGCAGAACGAAAAACCGCATAAACCACACAGGGGGCGGGCCTCGGCCCGCCCCTTTTCCTGTTTTTGGAAGAGCCTCTGACGCCGGAGCCTGTTCCAAGGACAGGCATTGGAGAGGAGCTTACCTATGAAAACACCGCTTTTGTCTATTGGCTTGATTTTCCGGGACGACATCCGCTGCATAGAACGCTGTTTAAAGGCGCTCCAGCCCCTTCGGGACGCGATTCCCTGTGAGCTGGTCATGGCGGATACGGGTTCCGAAGACGGGAGCCGCCAGATGGCCGCGCAGTACGCGGATATCCTGTTTGACTTTCCCTGGATAGATGATTTTGCCGCCGCCCGAAACGCCGTGATGGACCGCTGTTCCGGGCAGTGGTTTCTTAGCGTGGATACGGATGAGTATCTGGATGGGGACTGCTTGGAGCTTGTTCGGTTTTTGACCTCCAAGATGGCTATAAACCTCTGCCGGGTGGTGATACGGAATTACGACACCTACGAGATGGACGGCGCATATTCCGATTTTCTCACCGTGCGGCTTGTCCGCCTTTCCACGGGGGCGCGCTATGAGGGGATTGTCCACGAGTCCTGGACGGGGCTGGAAAAGGCGGGGCCGGTCATGCGCCTCATGGGCACAGTGTTTCACCACGACGGCTATGTGAACATGGGGCAAAACACCAAAAAGGTCCGGCGCAATATGACGCTGCTGCGGGAAAAGCTGCGCCAAAATCCTGACAATCTGCTGGTGTATTTGCAGATGATTGAAAGCGGCAGCGGGGAGAAGGACTATGAGGAGATAATCCGCAAGGCCGTTTCCCTGGTGCGGCAGAAGGCGGAGGACTGGCAGTTTTATGGCCCGCCGGTTCTGCGCCATGCCGTCATCACGGCGCGGTCCCGGAATCTGCCGGAGTTTCAAGAGTGGGCTGCCATGGCGCAAGAATGGTTCCCGGACTCCTATTTTACCCGGATTGACGTGGCCTGTCAGATGCTGCTGCGGGACTTCACGGAAGAGAAATACGCGGACTGCGTGGCCTGGGGCAAGGCCGTCCAAAGGGCCTATGACGATTATTTCGCGGGCCGGGGGGATTTGAACTGCCAGGCATTCAGCACCCTGCGGCTGGCTTCGCCCTATTACCAGCGGAACATGCAGATGCTCCTGGCCTACGCCTGTATAGAGGAGGGGCGGGGTGGGGAGGCCCGGGCCCTGTTGGAGGGCCTTGACTGCGCCGCCCTGGACAAGAGCCAGGTGGAAAACCTGCTGAAAACCCTGTGCATTCTGCAAAGCAGAAGCAATGAGGACACCGGACGGATCATCCGCTCCCTGTGGGAGAGCTTGAGCGCTGCAGCTCCCGGAAAGGCGGGGGAAAAGCGAAAGGGCTTTCTCTCCATCGCCGGGAGCACCTTCTCCCCGTCCTACAGGGCCAGCGAGTCGGCGAAGGCGAATTTCTGCCGCCCGGCCTACACGGTATTCCTGCCCCTGGGGGACCAGTGCGTCATGGGCTGCTGCGCCGCGATTCTGGAAAGCCGTGACCCGGCGGAGATGGAGGTATTGCTGGGGACGGTGGAGAACTGGGCGGAGCTGCCGGTTTCCGCTTTGAGCCACGCGCTTCGCGCCGGGGTGCCCTTTCCCCTGCCGGGGCGGATCTTCTGCCTGGAAGAGCTTGACGGTCTGACCGCCGGGCTTGCGCAAAGCGGAGAGGACCTGAGCGAGACGCTGAAGCGCGCGGCGGGGGAGGACTTCGCCGCCGGATGGCAGTCGCTGCTGTGGGCGCGCTCCCTGGCGCTGGCCGCAGTCCAGAACTGCGGCTGGAAG
>OFHM01001513.1_pt1 | contig 14976 bp, 8 predicted proteins | sample 1521311 | NCBI WGS metagenome assembly OFHM01 (sample SAMEA3504083, study PRJEB24116) | mouse gut metagenome | biome: mouse gut; feature: mouse-associated habitat; material: faeces | place: Denmark | collected 2011 | reverse complement strand
CAGGACACTCTCCCGATGAGCTCTCCGTACCGCACCGGATTCATGTCCTCCTGCTCATTGGCGTCCCCCTTCGTCGTGAACTCGCCCTCCACGGTCTGGTTGCGCACCACCCTGTGGGCAATCACCGAAGTGCCGCTGTAGAAGGCGATTACGTCCCCCTCCTCCACGGCCTCCGGCTCCACGGCCTGCACGTAGATCGCGCTGCCCACCGGAATCCCCGGCTCCATGCTGCCGCTGACCACGTTGTAGATCTGGTCTCCCCGGATTCGGGCCATGGCCGGCGGAAGGCAGGACAGAATCACGCTCAGAAGAATCAATGTGCCGAATATGTTGCAAAGGGCGGGAATCAATCTCCCGCCCTTATTTTTTTCCTTCTGTCCCTCAGGTCTGCTGCTCATCTTGCTTCTTCCCTTTCCTGCGGGCCGTCACAATCAGCCAGATGCCGCCTCCCACCAGGGCCACCAGCACTGCCAGCATGCCTGCCTTCGCCGGTGTAGGGAGCATGGCCAGCGGCGTGGCTAGGTCGTCCAGGATGGACTCCGCCCAGCCGGAATCATCGCCGGGCCCGCCGTCCCCATCGCCTTCGCCGCCCTCTCCGTTGAAGCCGCCCAAAGGCGTATCCTCCTCGTCCAGATCCTCGTACTCCTCCGGCTCCGCCAGCGGCGGCACCTCATCGTCCACCTCTACGTCCTCCGGTTCCTGCTCCTCCGCTTCGGGCTCCACCACTGTCACCGGCCCGGGCTGTGCAGGCGCCACCTCCGGCTCCTGGGGCGGGGCAGGCTGCCCCGGCACTACCACCGTATTCGTATTGACCACCGTGGGAATCGGCGTATAGATGAAGGAGAACACATTCTGGGAAGCGTCCGCCACCAGGGTCTTGCCCAGGTTATAGGCCTGGGGCTGCCAGCCCTCGATGTACTGGTACGCCACCACAGGCATGTCGCCTACGTTCCCATAGTATACCGCGCTGGGGTACAGCTCGTTCCCCTCTGTGTCCTGGTAGGTGACGGTATAGGCCACCGTCTCTCCCTGTATGCCGTAGGCCACCACATAGTCCGCATCCCCGTTCACCGTGACGGAAGGATTCGCCAGCCGGTTGCTGTTCGTGTCCTCCCCGCTGACCCGGAAGCCCTTGCGGTAATACTTGCTCCCCTCCTGCAGGGCTACGCCCCGCTGTATGTCGAACACCACCTGCTCCCCATAATGGAGCCCGCTGACCACGCAGACCTCCCCGTCCTCTATGCTCACGGTAGCGCCCGCGTCAGAGAGCCGCTGCACCACGGAGGCATCGATGGTTCCCTGGGCCCCCGCATAGAGGCGCAGCGTGTAGGTATAGTCCTCCGCGGCCTGTGCCGGGACGGACATCCCCCACGCCAGGCTCAGCGCCAGGCACAGGGCCATGGCCTTCATGCCCTTCTCTGCCTTCTTCCGCTCCTTTATGCCGATGATGGCCAGTATCAGGAGCAGCAGGCCGCTGACCCCGGCGGCTGCCACATAGGGCAGCAGATCGTTCTCGTCCCCCGTGCGGACGATTCCCGTCCGTGCATGGCTGCCGCCATCGTCATCCGCCACCGGGTCGCCATTGTCGTCCACCAGTATGGGGTTCCCGTTCTCATCCACCACACGGGTCACCGTCTGGTTGTTTACGGTGGTGGTGTCCACCGCGAAGTTCATCTGCAGGCTTGCCAGTGTGTTCTGGTAGTCGTTGCCCTGAGTCTCGCCGTCCAGCGCCACCCGCAATGTGACCACGCCCCTCTGCCCCGGGCTCAGGGTGTCCAGGTACAGGAAATCCTCCAGGCCGCTGGTGGCAGCCTTCAGGCCCACCCGGCTGCTGCTGTTCTCGCCGCCCACGGTGTCGCTGGTGAACAGGACTTCCCGGGCCCCGGCGGGATCCGTGTAGATCAGTTCGTATTCATACGCGCCTCCGCTGGCCCCGCTGCCCGCGGTCTCCTCCAGGGACTGCAGCACCTCGTTGGTCATGTACCAGTTGGCCGCAGACGCATTGTCGTTTTTAAGGTTCAATGTAATCGTGATGTCGTCGCCGGGCTGCAGTTCGTAGACCGCGCTGTTCATGTCCGCCGCCGAACGGTCCTCCGACAGCTTGTTGTCGCTGGTGAAGGATATGTTCCTCTCCGAGGTCAGCGTCTCCGCCCGCGCCGCAGCCGGAGCACAGATGAGCGTCCCCGCCAGGAGGACCAACGTCAGTAATCTTTTCCTCATTGTCTCTCCCTCCTAGTTCAGGCTAAGCACGCCGTTGTCTATGGTCACCCTGCGGCCCCAGGCGCTCCAGATGGCATCCTGGGCGTTGTGCTCCTGCACGCCGTCCACCTTGGCCTCGATGCAGAACCGGGCCCCGTCATACTCGTAGGTCACGGTAATCGTCGTATATCCTCCGGAGGTCTCCCTGGTCTCCCCCACCCTGTCCGCTATGCTGCCGTCGATGGTCAGCTTATCCGCGAAGAGAGGGGTCTCGCTCTGGGAGGCCAGCAGCTTGTTGTAGTAGAGCACTGTGCGCTCCCTGGTGGAGGCCTCCTGGTCAATCAGCCAGTCCGTCCCCAGGTTCACCAGGTTCAGTCCGATCAGCTCAGGCGACAGGGTGCGGATCTTCTCCCCCTCCGAATCCACCCAATACTTGTGGATGCTGACCCGGACGTACTCGTTGATGACGCCGCTGTTGTATACGTTCAGTTGTTCCTGATAGGCCGTCCCCAGCTTCAGCTCCTCCCCTTCCGCCAGGAGGCCCTTCAGCAGCTCCCCTTCCACCGGGGCTCCGTTCTCCACCAGCGTGACGCCGATCTCGTGGAGCTGGATGTTGGCCGCATAGTCATCGGAGAAGTAGGTCAGCGCCGCCCTGGCCCCGCCTATGGAGCTGAACAGCAGCAGCCCTGCCGCAACGGCGAAAGCGGCTACGGTGGTGACCGGGGAGGCAATCATCTTCTTCAACTTCTTCATCAGTCATTCCCTCCTTCCGTGCTGCCGCTGACCAAAGGCACCGACCAGTCCGCAGCCTGAGGGGCCAGGGCGTTACCGTCCGCGTCATACTGCACCGAGATGGACTCATAGATGACGACTACATTGCACTCGTCGCCCTCTTCCGCGTCCGCCGGAAACTCTATCTGGACCAACAGCTCGCTGGTCCTGGCCCTGCTCACCGTGCCGTCCTCCGCTGTCACCGCCCCGGCCAGTGGTTCACTGAAATAGTAGTATCCGTCGTTTCCCGCCTGCCAGCGGCCGTCCTCGCTGCTGTAGGCCAGCGCGCACTGGCTGCCGCTGAAGGCCCTGGCCCTGACGTACACAGGCCGGGTGCCGTCATTGGTCACCACCAGGCGCTTGGTATGATTGGAATATTCCTCTACAATCTGCGTCTCATTGTTCAAATCAATGGTATAGCCTCCGGAAGCGCTGGTGTAGGTAGTGAAGTACGCCCAGGCCTCCCCCATCCCGGCGGTGAGGACAAGGCCCGCCGCAAGAGCAGCAGCGGCACATCCTGCTGCCGGAAGAATCTTCTTTCTTTTCATCTCGTCCCACCCCCTTAGTCAGCTACGCCCGGCGTCCGGCCCGGATTCTGCGTCCAGTTCCAGATCAGGCCTTCCCCGTCATCCATGTATTCAAAATGGTTCGTGATCGCCGCGCCCTCCCTGCCGGAGCCGTCGTAAACGTTCTGGAAGGATGCGATATTGGCAAAGTCCGCGCTCCCGGCATCCGCGTTCGCCATGGTCACGGTCTGCACCTGGGCGCTGCCCGCAGCCACCTGGTAAGCGGCTCCGGAGTAGACCTCCGTGACGGTGACCTGGGCTCCTACCGGAATCCTGTCCGCTATGAGCTCGCTCTGGATCCCCGGGCCGTCAAAGGTCATGGACACCGCGTTGCTGTATACTATGTTGTCATGGAGTACGGCTTCCACGGTGAAGACGAAGGTGGCCGGGCTGCCTGTGCGGAAGCTCAGCAATTCCTTGTCGATGCGCAGGTCGGCGAAGCGCCCGCTGAGCGCAGGTTTGGACTCGGCTGCATCCGTCCCCGTCAGTTCATATATCCACTCCCCCAAATCGGAGGTGGCGGCAGAGCCCTCCACACCCTTTCTCATCGGCAGCGCCACCAACTGAGGGCTGTAGGTAAAGGTATAGGAATCCGAATAGGCCACGGTCTGAATCGTCTCCGTGCCATCCTCCCCGCCTGTATCGCGGAAGAGATAATCCTCCTGTTCCAAATCCGCCCCTCTGGGAACCATCAGGTAAAGGCCCGGCTCCAGGTCTGCAAATCCTACCTCGCTGGCTTCATCCGCTTTCACGGCGGTGGCAGACGGCTCCATGGAATTTCCCTCTGCAAAAACAATGGACGCAGCCTGTCTTGCCTGCCCCATCCATACCTGCGCCGCATCCGCTTCGCCCACGGCGATATCCACGTCCAGACCGGCAAAGGAATCTATTGTCTCAAACCGATAGGCATCATAGCCCTCCAGCTTCACGGCATCCGCCACCTTGTACAGGTCTATGGCCACCTCCGGTGCCTCCGCCTCCCCGCCTTCTTCCATCGCCTTGGGCTCTACCTTCACCTGCAGCACGCATTTCCTGGCTAAGTCCAAAGGCTCGGCCGCATGGGCCGTCCCGCCAAGCGCCGCGATGATACAGGCCGCAGTCATTACGAATGCCAGCGCAATCCCCGTCAGGCGATTCCTGAACCGCTGGCGGCTCTTCCATCTCGTTTTCATGGGCGTTTCCTCCTTATTATACCGACACTTATTTATATCCATTGTTTTTCTTGAATTCCTCCAACAGCTCTTCGCCCGTTTTCTTCGGCCGCTTCCTGCCGGAGACTGTCAGCATGATAATCAGCGACACGAACAGGAGCGGTATCCCTACGGCGGGTATGACGTAATAAGTGGGGATCCTCCGGGCTTCCGCAGCAATAACTACAACCTTCTCTTCCTCGATATTGTCAATCCGGTGCCCCCGCACGAACATCCGATGACTGTTGATTCCATAAGGGGTACATGTCAGCAGGGTGCAATAGTCCCTTCCATCCGTCACATTCAGCGCCTCCATCTGGGTCGGCTCCACAATCAGTATCTGATCCACCTCATAGGTCAATATCCGGTTCAGCACCGTAACCGTAAAAATATCCCCCTTCTCCATTCGGTCCAAGTCCGTGAACAGCTTCGCCGAAGGCAAGCCTCTGTGGGCGGACAATACGCTGTGCCGCCCCTCCCCGCCTATGGGAAGGCTGGATCCTTCCAGGTGCCCCACTGCTATGTTCAGGACGGCATCGCTGGTACTATGATAGACAGGTAGGCTGACGTTGATCTTCGGAATAGCGATATGGCCTATGATTCCATTACCCGCCACATCCAGGACATCGTAGTACAGCTCTTCAATCTTTTCATGCTCCGAGAAGGGTGCACCCAGTTCACACAGTTTCTGATTGTACTCCTCGGCCGCGGCGAAGAGCGCTTCGTAGTCAGTATCATCCAACTCGGCCACAATCGCATCATAATCGGCAATGGCCCTGGTCTGGTGGAAGGAGTTCCAGTAGTCGCTGACCATGGGGTAGAGCATGACACCCAGCCCTGCCAACAGAATCATCATCAACAGGATGGTGGAGAGGGTGCCCTTCCTCTTCGCCTTTCGAATCTTTTCTTTCTTCTTCATCGGTTTCCCCATCAGTTGCATTCGAATCCCTGCCCCGGAAGGGAATCTTCCGCAGGCTCTTCGCTGAGCTTTGCCGGACACGCGCTGCATTCATCATACAACAGCGTTTCCGTTGCTCGCCGCACACCACGGGAAGGTGTCAGCTAAGTGCGGCATCCTCCGGGGCGGGAAGGTCGGATTTTTCCCCGCCCCAGAGGCTTTGGTTCTTATTTGGCGCTAATTCGGTTCTGTCTTATCGTCTTTGTCTTTTGTGGCTTATTTTTTGCCTTTAACCTGATTAGTCACGTCCGCTCATGCGCTTCTTGGTAATCAGAAGGATGCCTGCCGCTGCTACCAGGATGCCGCCTACTACGTAGAAGATCGTGGTGCCGATGCCGCCGGTGGAGGGAAGGATAGCACCTGTCAAGTTCACAATCACTGCAACCGAGGCCGCTAATGTGTCATTATCACAAATTACAGTATTTACTTTCTCGTCCTCCCCTACCTCATTTCCATCCGCATCCAGATAAACCGTCTTCGTTGTCGTCGTCTCAGATGTAACTGCCGCAGTAACCGGCTTTGTGCCCACCAGTTTGTTATACCCGGCGGGAGCTGCTTCCTCAGTAATCTGATATGTTCCACTGGCTACACCCTTTACAATCAGAACACCATTGTTATCTGTCGTCATCACAGTGTCTGTTCCGCCCTCAGCAGTCAGACCTGTTACGGTATATACACCGTTGCTTCCTTCAGTCTGCAAGCCACCCACACTGAAAGTTGCTCCTGTCAGATTTTTTCCGTTTTGATCCACTTTTTTGATGAGCAGCGCATAGGTTTTGATTACCTCTGTAGATTCAGACTGTGTCGGTGTTTTGTCAGTATCGTCATTTTCTACCTTATAGGTCAGGCTGAAAGTATTGCTGCTTCCCGCTCCTGCAATCTGAACCTTTTCATTTACTTTGGCCGTGTAAGTCACTTCCACAATCGCGCCATTCTTATACAGAGATTTGTTATCTGCATCAATCCAGGGAATGGTTATGGTTCCGGCACCTTCGCCATCTGTTCTCACGAATTGGGGCACCTGACCATCTACCTGATATTTCTGGTCTGCTTCACCATTCTGCTTAATGGTTATGTCCGTTACTGTTACATCAGACAGGTACTCCGGCAATGTGTCATGTACGGTATAGGACACGATTTTCTTTGCAGCCTCTCCGCTCCCGTCATAATTGGATGTTCCAAATGTCAGTTTATAAGATACAGTCTGGCCAATGTATACATCATCATCATTTACCTTCTTGCCTTCATCCGGGTCAACGGAGGGGGTAGATGCATTCTTGTCATAGACACTGGCATCAGGGTTCGTGCTGGTCACAGTCAATGCATTGCTGCCCTGAGATGTAGTCACGACATAGTAGCCATATTCGAGTCCTACGAAGTCCAATGCGGAGCCATCGGATACTGCTGTCGCTGTAGCAGTCTGGCCCTCTGCCCAAGCTGCCAAAGCATCCTGCAATCCCTCTGACGCGTTTCCAGAAGCGTCCTTAGCCGCAGCAGTCGCTGTAACATTGCCTGAAGCATCCTTTGTAAAATATGTGGCTAAAGAGTCGGGAATATCGCCTGTGTAAGCTATAGAGCCGTCTTCTGTTCCAGTTACAGAAGCGCTGAACAGCTTATATACCGCATATGTTTCACCCTTCGATGCGTTGTTGATTGTAATAGTGGCTGTATTATCAGCCCCTGTTCCTACTTGCTGTGCCGAAGCAGTCATGCCCATGGCCAGGACCATGATTGTTGCCAGCATAAAGGCAACCAGCTTTCTCATTTTACCTTTCATAAGTAAACCTTCCTTTCTTTCCCTCTAATGATTTGTTTTTAGTTACATAGATTTATTTGGTCTTGCAGTCGGCGCGTATCAGCGTCGAGCGGAGGCTTTATCTCAGAATCAGGTCCGACCTCCTTTCTCTTTTCTGCGCCTCATGCCCAGACCGTACATAAGACTGGCCGCGATTACCGCAAGCCCGCCCAATGTATACACTACAGTGCCGGAGCCACCTGTTTCGGGAAGCATGATTCCCTTTGAATTAAATATTTCCAGGACATATACTGTACTGCCTGTTCCTTTATCTGGTGTGACTGTTATCGCCTCGCCGGTTGTTCCTCTTTGAGCCGAGACGCCATTCCCGTTTACGGTAATCCTGATCGGCTCTGACAGCCGGTTGTACCCATCCGGCGCTTTCTCTTCATACAGATAATAAGTGCCGAACGCAAGGTCTCCTATCTCACATTTTCCATCTTGTCCAGAAACAATATCTTTTTTCACAATCGATGTCTTGTCGATATCAGCATAAAGGGTAAACTCTGCGCCAGCCAGAGCCTGCTGTCCATCATCGCCACGCTTCTGCAAGGCCACCGGCAACATGCCGCGCTCATTCTGCACTGTCAATTTGTAGCTGTACCTTGTTGCGGGAATATTGTCCCCATTCACATCCTGGGTGGTCTGTACTACGCTTGCATCGACAGCATATCTGCTCTTGTCAAAGTCCGGGACCTCCGCCCCATCTATCTCCACTTTCGTAACCACCATTCCATTATTGTAGTCACCGTCCGCAACCGGGTCGTTGATTTCAAAGTAAACTGTGGTTTTTCTATAGCCTGCAGGGACCTTAGTCTCTTCCAGCTTGTATCTGCCATAGGAAAGTTTTGAAATTTCTTTAAAGTCAAATACGCCCTTCGCATCAGATTCAGAACTTGTTCCTATTTCCTTATACTCACCCTCTTCTTCCCTCCACAGCGTGAACTGTGCACCGGCCAACGGCGCTCCAGTCTCATCCGTCTTTCTGAAAAAGACTTGTTGCAGAATCGCCTCATCCTTGATGGTAAAGCGGATATTGGCGATGCCTCCTGTACCCGATGTGCCGCCTCCTGTATATTGGGTTTCCAGCCACTCCGGGTTTTCGATTTCCTGGGCATTGGCATCCAAAATGGAGATAGACATCACTTCCTGCTGGATTGTCGCGTTCTCCTGTGTAGAAGCAACTACGACCGAAAAGTATATTTCATTCCGCTGTTCATAGCCATTCGGCGCATAGCTCTCTTCCAGGCAGTAATAGGTCTCATTCTCCAAATCATGAATCGCCAGTATGCCTCCTTCGCTGACCGCGCTGCCTCCTGGTGCTGTCAGCTCCCTGCCTTTTTGCAGCCTTCCGTCTGTCAAGGCGCATTCATACAGTTTGAACTTTGCGCCTTTTAGCGGATTGCCCTCTGTATCCGTCTTTGCTACCGTCAAAAGGTTCGTACCCTTGGCCCATTGCGGGTAGAGGATGACTTCATATATGCCATTGGCCTTTTTTGTAGCGAACAGGCCATCCACCTTTTCACCATTCTTATAGACCTGGCCTTTCCCGGCATCCTGGCCCTCTGCAATCACCTCTACGGTAATGGTATCATTGTCACTGAAATCAGTGTCCGCCGCGCCATTTTCCGACTGATATGTCCCTGCCGTGAACCAAGTTCCGCTGCCATCCGGGCTGGTATTCCATCCGGCGAAGTTGTATCCTGTCTTCTTCGGAGGGATATCGCTCTGTAAAAACGCATCTCCGCTGGCTGTCAAGGTATTGTGCACTGTCGCCAGGCCGCTTTGATTTCGGAACGCATACTGTGTGCCCGGAATGATGCTGTTCTTATCTGTTATTCCATTATCAGCGTATACCAGGTTCCATTGCTCCGTTTTCTTCAGCAGTACGCCATCGATATGCCAGCAGTCACCAAGCTGGTTTCCAGCGTCATCCATATCTCTTCCGTCTTTACATACGTACCAGGCGACATAATAGTTTTCTGTAAACTCTTCAACTGTCATCTGCGAGAAATCAACTGTCTGACCCGCTACCTTTATAAAACCGTTCTTCGCCTTAATTGCCTCCAACAAATCCTCATCTGTTGGCTTATATGCCAAATTGGCTTCAACGGCATCTCCATTCTGGACACCGTATATATGCATCCAATATTTGAGCGGCATTCTCTTTACCTGGCCCATGTCATCCTTCGCAAACACATGCCCTGTATAGTTGGCTCTGTTCAGTATCCCTTCCTGGCCCTTATTTGCCGGCTCGTTGGGAATCTGTCCGTCAAGCCTTACAAAGAACATTACTCCTCTTCCTTTGCGCTCCTCGTCCTTAGCAGAAGTGTTCAGTTCTTTATAGTTCGTGCCGTAATACTTAACACCATCGGATCCAGCGACATTACTGGGCGCAGCCCATATTGCATGTAAATCTATTCCACCTGTCCTACCTGTCACATCCATGGTAAGCATACCATCGGTCACATAGGTCGGAACAGTGCAGCCATTGATTTGAACCGGGGTTCCGCAATATATCAAATAATCAATGTCCGGCCTGTAATTGGAATTGCTTCGCAGGGACCAGCCGTAAAATTTGTAGGTATTGCCATTGAATGAATAATCTTCCAGAGCTCCGATGTCATTCTCCTCGCCGCCCTGCCCCGTCACGGTTCCTGTGAGAGGTATCCGGATAATATCCCTCCCGTCTATCTCCTCCACTGCCACCTGCATGCTTCCAAGCAAAGTCCCCTTCTCTGATTGATCTCCTGCTTCGGTCTGAAAGCGTGTAACGCTATTTTCGTTCTTATAGTAGTTCACCTTGATGGTTTTCTCGATTTCGAGGGTCTTAAACTTCCAGGTGGTTGGTTGAGGTATATTTTCGTCTGTGATGTGACCATTTGAATAACACAGGCTATAACCCTCTATACCGCTAATACTAATTGCATCGGTACTTGCCCCCCAAAAACTCAACACCCTAATTTCATTGTTTGTCACAAACCATGTTTTACTACCATACGGATCATTCGGATCATTCCGCAAATAATATGTTACATTGGCGCTGTCATACTTTAATGTAGCCCCATATCCATTATCCTCATACTCCCACACAAAGTCTGCCTGCGCATAGCCCGTAGGAACTACCACGCCACTGGCATCTACCTCAACCGCAATAGCTTCCAATTTATTATCTTTGTGGGACAATGCCACCGCATTGCCCCCACTTTCACAGTAAATCTGATACGACCTTCCGTTTTCCAGAAGGGAGCCGCCTTCTCCGCTTCTCCCAAGGGCATAGGGCGAAAAACTGCTCGCCTCGAAGCTGGTGGCCTTATTCCCCTCTTCGTCTGTCCTGATTTCAGAGGCATCCAGTTTCTCCGTGGCATCATCCCCAAAGTGGACTACGCTCATCTGCTCGCCGTCCTCATACTGGTCATCCAGCATCTGAATCGTGATGGAGACAGGTTTCTTTGGCTCAATCTCCGCACCGTCCGCATCGTAGAAGCCAATATTCAGGAGCATATCCATCTGGGCCCCCTGGCCTGCCTGCTCCAGATATTCCGCCTCACATTGGGCATAGTATTCGGGATTGCTTTCCGGTGTAATCGCTTCTGCTTTCAGCTCTGCTTCCTCTGGAATCTCAGCCTCCAGATCATATTCGGCAATTACGATGATGTTCAGAGCATCAATTCTGCACTCTTTCCTGACGCTGAAGTTCCTTGGTTCCGCCTTACCAACCGCATAAGTCGAAGGAATGCTCTCCCGGAATCCTGCGGACTGCTTTCCTGCCTCATCTGCCGAAACACAGTCCTCCATCTCTTCAGCCCCGTTTTCGTCAAAACGGACTACGTGAATCTCTTCGCCCTCTTCCGCGAAACCTTCTGGTATCTGAATCGTGATAGATACCGCTGCCTCCGGCTCTATCTTGACGCCTCCCACATAGAAGCCGATGTCAAAAAGCAAATCCATAGTGGCGCTTCCGGCAATCTGTCCAAGATACTCAGCCTCACGCTGTGCATAGTACGCAGCATCATTTTCTGCCGTAATCTGCCTTACCCGAAGCTCTGCCTCCTCAGGAATGTTCGCAGCGGCATCGTATTCCACAATCACAGATATATTGCCGTCCTGGGCCTCTTTGCGGAATTCATGCCGCACCTCTGCTACCGTTTTCCTGACAAGAGTTATCACCATGGCATCTTGGCTGTCGTCCTTATCGCATACCAGTATCACAGGTTGCCCTGCATCATTTCCATTTTCATCCAGGCCCTGTACGGTGAATGTCACTGTGCCCTCCGGCCGGATTTCTTCTCCATCGATAAGGAAGCGGAGCCTGTAGGATGCTTCTTCTGTCGCGGTCTCCATGCCATCCTCTCCCGGGACGGTCCCGGCATCTTTATCCTCTGCCTCCGGCGCGTCGGGAAGTTCCTGTCCGTCCCCTGCAGATTCCATGTCCTGTCCACCCGCCGCTTCATCCCCGTCTTCCTCCGCAGCCTCCGGTGCATCGCCCTCAGCCTCCGTGCCGATGCGTTCTGCCACAAGCTGCGCTTCCTCCGGGATGTTCGCGGACTTATGGTATTCCGCCACTACCCTGATTTCCGCGTCCTCATATGTCTTCCGGAAAAGCTCCTCTTCTCCCTCGCTGTCCTCTGGCTCTCCCTCACTGTCCTCTTCCGCTTCGCTGCTCTCTGCCCCGGACTCATCCGCAGCAGCATTCCCCTCCTGGGATTCCTCCGATGCTCCGCTTTCCTGATTGGATTCTTCGCTCTCCTCGCCGGAAGCGTCAGGCTCTATGATTTCGAAGCAGTCGTCCGCGTGCACATGCTCCAGGAGCTCGATCTCCTCGCAGATGAGGTTCCCCTCCTCGTCATAGCAGCCGTCCTCATGTGCATGCAGCTCCAGTTCGCCGCAGATGTAGTTTTCCTCTATGGTATAACAATCCTCCGTATGGGCATGTGCGTCCTCTCCCTCCGGTATCTCGCAGTTTAGCTCCTCGCTCCAGGCGTAGCAGTCGTCTGTATGCTCATGCGCCTCCTCGGCGAGCCCGCAGGCCAGCTCCTCGCTCCAGGCGTAACATTCGTCCGCGTGCTCATGAATCTCTTCCGCAAGCCCGCAGGTCAGCTCCTCGCTCCAGGCGTAACATCCCTCGTTGTGCTCATGGCCCTCCTCGGCGCTTGCGCAGGTCAGCTCACCCTGCACTTTTGCATAGCACTCCGGGCCGTGCCGATGCCCTGTCCCGTCTGTGCCGCAGATTGGCTCGCCCTGTACCTTCGTATAGCACTCCGGGCCGTGCCGGTGCCCCGCCCCGTCCTGGCCGCAGGTCAGCTCGCCCTGTACTTTTGTATAGCACGCCTCGTCATGCTGATGGCCATGGGTTTCCTCCAGGGTGCAGGTCAGTGTCTTCTGCTCCTCCAGGCATGCCGCGTCATGTACATGGGGCTTCCTCTCAGGCAGTGCGCACACCAGCGCGCCGTCCTCCCCATAGCAGTCGTCATTGTGGATATGGATCACATAGTCCGCCTGACCGCAGACAAGCTCCCCTTCGCTGTCCCGGCACTGTTCCGTATGCTCATGCACATCCAACCCGCAAATCAGCAGCTTCTCCTTGCGGTTCAGCGCCTGGCCGTTCATGGTCAGTGCCGCCACTGTTCCGGCTGTGACCAGTACAGCCATGCACAGGAATGCCGTCAGCCAGAGCTTATATTTCTTCTTCTCCCGCAATATCCTTGCAGCCTGCTTCCTCAATGATTCCATCATGCCGTCTCCTTCCTTGTATCTAAATCCGTCAATCTGTCAGCCTTATGCAGAACGCCCCTGTGCGTTTCCGGTATTTGTACGTTACCTCATAATAAACATTACGTGGTACCGCACAGCCGGAAATATATACTGCGCACTGGTTAAATTTGCAGCGCAACCCGACTACAGACCGCCAGCTAGGTACTTTCCCGGGGACACCACTGTAAATCCTGGCGGTCTGCTGTATAAGCTTTTGGTTGGAAAACCCATTTTTGCCGTAAATTTAGACGTATCTTTTGACTAATCATCTGTTATAGTGGATTTGCAGACAGCAAAAGAACAGCCACACCCCATCCGGGTGGCTGACAGAAAAGCTCTGGAAGGAAATTCTTTCGGAAATTCCCCCTCAGATATTGAAATATAGGGACCGGGAGAGTATAATAAGGTAAGATAGAATCATTTTCCGAATGTTACCGCATAATGTTTATTATGCGGTATTTGTGTCGATGAGCACCAGCCCCAGCCCGTCCAGGCGCTGTTCCTGCATCTCGCAGCTTATGAGGGTGTAGATGCGGGTGGTGTTCACATTGGAATGCCCCAGCAGATCCGCCAGGTGACAGATGTCTTTCTCTACATTATAATAAGTGACCGCGAACAGATGGCGGAGGTTGTGGGGGAACACCTTGCCCGCCGCCACGCCGGCCTCCTGACAGAGGGCCTTCATGGCATGGAGGATGTTGCTGCGGTCCATGGGCCTGCCGCCCCGGGTCACGAAGACGCTGCCGGACTGAATCCCGCTGGATTTCACATAGCGCTTCAGCTCCCGGCACAGCTCCATGGGCAGGATGACGGTGCGGGTCTTGCCTTTCAGGGAGACCCGCGCCCGTCTCGTATGGAGGGACTCCACGGTGACGAAGGGCAGCTCGCTGATGCGGATGCCGGTGGCGCAGATGGTCTGCATGACCAGGCACAGGCGCCGGTTCCCACGCCGCTTCGCCGTCTCCACCAGGCGCACATATTCGTTCCTGGACAGCTCCAGCTCTCCGGAGCGGAAGACGGCCTTCTGGACCTTGAAGGTGCGCACCACGCAGTCGGCGCATTCCAGGAAGCGCAGGAAGCTGTTCACGGCAGCCAGCATGGAGTTGGCGCTGGCCACCGCGTAGTTTTCCGACAGGTGGCTCTTGTATCGGATGACCGCGTCCTTTGTGACAGGGGCATCGCCCAGGAAAGCGGCAAAGGCTTTCGCGTCCCGCAGATATTTTTCGATGGTGGCCCTGCTCTTTTCCTCTTCCTTCAGTCTGCTCTCGAATCGCTCCATGATTGTCTTATCTGCTGTAAGTTCCATCTGCGTACCTCCCTGGGCTTTTTTGTCCTCCTGTATCCCCCGCAGGGTCTCTGCGGAAAATATTTTCCATCGTACCATATCCGCCCGGGGTTTGTCATCCTTATTTCAGAGATGGTGGATTCAGCTCCCTTTCACAATCAGCAGCTTCTGTCCCGCCTTCAGCTCATCGCTGTCCAGCCCGTTCAGCTCCCGGAGGGCGTCTACAGGCACGTAGTACTTCTTCCCGATGTTCCACAGGTTGTCGCCGTCCTTTACCATGTAGACCACCATGCCCGGAAGGCTGCTCATCTTCCCGCTGTCCAGCTCCGACACGTTGACGGCGCTGATCAGCTCCACGGGGATGGTCTTGAACACCACGGTGGAGAAGCTGAGCACGGCCTTGACGTCCATCTCCTCCCCGTCCAGCATGGTCACCTGGAGCTGTTCCACCTCCGCCC
>OFHM01001507.1_pt1 | contig 15017 bp, 13 predicted proteins | sample 1521311 | NCBI WGS metagenome assembly OFHM01 (sample SAMEA3504083, study PRJEB24116) | mouse gut metagenome | biome: mouse gut; feature: mouse-associated habitat; material: faeces | place: Denmark | collected 2011 | reverse complement strand
CATTTAAAGAAAGTAAATTTGTCTGTGATGCAATATCCTCAATCTCGGAAATAATATTCTCAATCTTTCTTGAAGTTTCATTAATACGATTCATAGCTTCCACCATTGCCTTCATCTCCTCGCGGCTATTGGCAGGTTCCTCAGAATATTTTTTTGCCTGATTGTAGGATTCCAATGCATAATTTGCAAATGCCTGAATATTTTCTGTTATCGTTGTGACCGTTGCCTGAATCTCTTCTACCGCCCCCGCCTGGTCGGTTGCTCCTTCTGCTAGACTCTGTGATGCTTCTGCTAAATTCGATGCCCCAGCAGATACTTGGTTTGATGCATCATCAATTGCCTGAAGCGTCTTTTTCATCTGATCGCGCGTTTTACGCATTGCTGTGAGAAGTTTTTCAAATTCTCCTGAATATTTATCCTCAACCTTTGTTTGGATAACATAGTTGCCCTCTGCCATACTGCCAAGAATTTCTCCCGCGTCATTGATTATAAGATTCATGTTTGACGCCATATCGCTGGCTTCCTGCACCATTTCCGCTATTTCATCTTTACTCTTAACCTCCGGAAATGGAGAAGATAAATCTCCCTTTGCAAATGTTTTAAACCGTTCAATCATTGCATTCATTGGCGTGACAATTCCACTTGCAATCTTTTTGCCAAGCCGAAGTGCAAATACTGTCGCAAACGCAATAATCAAAACGACTACGATTGATAATACAATACTAAGCGTTGATAAAACGACTTTAAATTTTAATGCCGGTGGTGGTTCGCAGTCTGTAAATGTTACCTCTAACGACGAGTGGAGTGTGTCTTAACATAGTTTTCTTCTCTATTAACCTGCTACGGTTTATCGGTAGCAGGTTAATTTTTTGAGTATTATCCAAGACCTTTAGGTCAAGAAACGGTCCATTCATCATTGGAAGTTACATTCACATTTTGGGTTCCGCCTGTTGCCGCAAAGTTTAAGGCACTTTTATCAACGCTTAGTGTTGATGCACCGGCTTTCCATGTAAATGTACATACTTTTGAGTTTCCCGTTCCATCCTCTATTTTGAATGTTACCAACACATCAACAGGAAATGGTGATGCATCTAATACGATAGTTGCTATAAAATTATATTTGGCAGATGCTCCCGGGTCTCCATTGATTGCAGTGTTATTGGATATTGCAGTATTGTTGACTTTTACTGTAGTACTCCTATCGAACAATGCTTCAATGCCTGCTATTGTTAATATAACACTCCACTTTAGTTTTGCACTATTTGATGTTCCGTTTATTGTCACAGTTCCTCCAGTGCTGAGAACATCAGGTTTTGTTGAATCTAAAGTTAATGTATTTCCCGCTCCCGCCTGATTAGCCGTAATAGCTTTTGAAGGTTTTGTACCATTTTTGTTTGTGACGGTAACTGTCGTATTACGTGCTAATCGTCCAGTATAAGCTGGAACCGTAATGCTGATTGGTGCATTTTCTTTTCCCGACATAGGGGATACCGTGCACCATGCTGCTTTTGCCATAATCTATGTTTTTTATTTAAATATCAATTAATCTATTTGTCTTTAAAAGCCTTGTTATGCTATATATCTGGCCCCAAAAAACAAGTTCTTTCAGAACTAAGTTTATTGAGAAATTCGTTGAAAGGGCTAAACGTGATTTTTTGATAAATGATTATCAGGATATTATCATTTATCTGCAAATCTTTGGAAATAGGTAGAAAACGAGTATATGTAAGTTAAGGGTTAGGGGAGACCTTTTTGTGTCCTATTTCTTTCGTTTTTTCAAGTTTAGTTTTGCAACGTATCATTAAAAAAATAATAGTATGAGTACACCAAGAGGTATCCGTAATTGTAATCCTTTAAACATTCGTCGTAATTCGACTCAATGGCAAGGATTACGTCCAGAACAGACCGATTCTGCTTTCTTTCAGTTTATCAGTATGCCGTATGGTTATCGAGCGGCCATCAGAACACTTGTAACATATTACAATAAATATGGAATCAAGACAATTCGGGGAATTATCTCAAGATGGGCACCTCCGTCTGAGAATCATACGGAGGAGTATATCAATGTTGTTGCAGAACGTACAGGGTTTTCTTCAGATGAAGAGATAGATATTTGCAATGCTGATGACATGATTGCTATTGTAGCAGCGATGAGTTTTGTTGAAAATGGTGTAGTAGCTGATAAGAGTGAGATTCAGCAGGGGTATTTATTGGCTTTTGCGTCATGATAGTATTTGTTTTGATTGTTAGATATTTAGTCTTGAATAGTATAAGATGGATGAAGGTCATCTGATGACAGTCGAAGAGTTTAATCAAACTGTTACAAAATGGGCTTTGAAAATCCGGTCTAAATCACGTAGCAGCTTGAGTCAAACCCATGCGTCCGGGAAACTGGCTATTAATATTGCCCAGTTTGTAGATAAAGAAGCCTCAGATAAGCCGGCATATAAGGTTAAGTTCAATTTTCTTCGATATGGAGTTTACCGTGCTTATGGTGCCGGACGTGGTTATGTCATCATGAACGGTGTTCCGGTGCGTGGATATCGAGTACGTTCCGACCGTGAAATCAAGAAACGAATTTTTGGCAGCGAAGCCAAAGAAATGTTGGAGAATGGTTACAGAACCCGTGAAATTAATGTAGCCAAAAAAGTCTATAAAGACAAAGGAAATGTCAGACGTACCCCGTTTGATTGGATAGACCGGCACATTCGGGCGGGTGTTGATGAACTGGCAGATGCGGTACAGGAATTTTATGGCGACGAAGCTCTTCGCCAAATACTTAAGAACTTCAATAAACTTCAAATCAAAAAGAAATGAGTAATAATAAAGATGTCAAAAGAGGAATTGTTCTCTATATTGACGGGAAAGAGGTGACTAATAATGTGACTTCCATCAAGGCAGAAATTAAAAAAATGACCAATGAACTTAATGGAATGGTGATTGGTTCTAAGGAATATGTGGAACAGACAAAAAAGATTCGTACACTTAAAAAGATTTTAGCTGAACATAACCAGCAACTTAAAGCAATTGAACAAACACAAACATTGTCTTTGTCAAAAGGAGTTGATTGGTTCAATAAATATGCTGCGTCGATAATGGCAGTGGTTGGAGCTTTGACTGGCGTCGTATTAAAACTTAATTCATTCCGGAACTTATTGAATGAACGCGAAGAAGCTAAGGCTAATGTCAAGGCTTTGACTGGTCTTGATGATGACTCTATTGAGTGGATGGAACAGAAAGCTGTTGAGCTTTCTACTACAATGGATGAATCCGGGCTTCGTATTCGCCAGAGCGCAAGTGAAATCATGGAAGCGTATATGATGGTCGGTTCAAATAAGCCGGAGCTTCTTGAAAGTAAGGAAGCGCTGAATGCTGTTACAGTTGAAACAATGCGATTGGCGGCAGCTTCAGGGATGAGTCTCACAAGGTCGGTTGATGCTACGACAACTGCATTGAATCAATACGGTGCCGGTGCTGATGAAGCAGCGAAGTATGTAAATGTATTGGCAGCCGGTTCCAAACATGGTGCGGCAAATGTAGAACAACAAGCTGCTGCCATATTAAAGGCGGGTACCATTGCGGCGACTTCCAATATACCGATTGAGGAACTGGTTGGGACTATTGAAATGTTGGGAGAAAAGGGGATTAAAAGTGAAATAGCAGGTACCGGTCTTAAAACATTTTTCACTCGTTTGGCAACGGGAGCCAATGATACCAATCCAAAGGTTGTAGGACTTTCAACTGCTCTTGATAATTTGAATAAGAAGGTAGAAGCTGCCGAAAAACAAAAAGTCGGTGGTGGAACGACATTGCTGAAAAAACTTTTTGGTGACGAAGGGATGCAGACAGCCATGATCCTTTCTCAAAATACGGAAAAGGTCAAGGAATATACCCGGGCAGTAACCGATACAAGTATTGCCTATGAACAGGCTGCTATCAATTCGGATACGGCAGCGGCTAAACTGGACCAGGTAAAAAATGAATTGAACGAACAGGGAATTGTTCTGATGAAGGAATTGAATCCTGCCATAACTCGAATTTTGTCCCATTTGGTTAATTGGTCCAAATATACAGTGACACTGGTACGGTTTATTGCGGAACATCGTGTTACTTTGGGGATGTTGACAACTGCCATTATTCTTTATACAGTTTGGGTGAATAAGAAAATTATTTTGGATAAGATGCAAGTGTTATGGAATGAAAAGGTACTGGTCTCAATAAAATCCGTCAATACAGCCTTAAAAGCAAATCCTTGGTTAGCTGTTGCTTCTGCCGTACTTGTGGTGGTTGGTGCACTTGTAGACTATCAACGGAATCAGAACAAAATAACTCAGTCTATGCGTTCTCTTGAGTCTATAAATAAAAAGACTTCAGATGAGTATGATGGACAGGCGGCGAAAATAGAACGCTTAACCCAAATGATTAATAATAATAATCTTTCTCTTGCTATTCGTAGAGAAAAGTTGGATGAATTGAAAAGCATAGTTCCTGATTATAATGCGCAGTTGACGGATGAAGGAACAATTATCAATGATAATACAGAAGCAATAAAGAAGTATTTGGTAGAGTTGGAGAAGCAGATAAAATTAAAGGCAGCTCAGGAGGAACTTGAAGAATTATATAAGAAACAACGTCTTGCAGAAAATCGGTTGAAAAAAGAAACAAAAGAACGTGATGATAATGCACCTAATTATCCTCGTGGAAGTTTGACCTCTGTATATCAATCAGGTGTATCAGGACGATCGGGATGGGAATTGTATGATCGCTTTGATGCAAAAGTAAGAACAACTGCTAATCACCTTAAAGATCTGAAGGACGCTATTGAAGATGTAAATGAGGAAATAGCATCAACTTCTACTTCTATTGTGAATCCGGAACCCGAAACTGGTAATGGTGGTACCGGTGGTATCGGTGGAGGAAATGGTACCGGTGGAGAAACCGAAACCGAGGAACAGAAGCGGATAAAGAAAGAGTTGGCTGAAATAGAGGCAACATATTTGAAGAAGCAAAATGACTTGAAGAAACAGTACATGCAAGATGAAAAAATGTCTCAACAGGATTACGCCAATGAGCTGGAGAAATTGGAATTAGAAAAACTCGAAAAACTGTTAACTGTTGCCGGTTTGGAACCTGAGGAACGAGAAAAAATCCATCAAAAGGTTGTTGATATCTCTTTAAAAACAAAGCAAAAAATAGAATATATTTTAGAGTCTATAACAAAAGAGAATTTGAATGAATTTCAAAGACAAAAAGATGAATTGGAAAAGCATGAAAAAGATGAATTGGATATTTTAAAAAAGGCACTCGACCAAAAGATTATATCTGTACAGAAGTATGAAGAAACGCTTTTGGCTATAAAGAAGAAATATTCGAAGAAAGCAGAAGATATAGAAAAGAAGCGTACGGATGAAGAATCAAAAACTATACAAAAAGAATATCAAAATCGAATTCGAAAGATTATAAACGATGCAACTCGTGATTTGAAGAAGTTTAATATAAAGGGCTTTTTCTCAAAGATTACTTCTTCTGTGTCCGATATGAGGCAGGAAATAGGAGAATCTTTTTCTAAAGACGATCCTATTTTTGAACCATTAATGCAACAATTTACAGAATTGGATGGTTTTGTATCTGAAACGATGGAAGAATTGAAAGGTAAGATTGTAGATACCATGTCGTCTGTTGGTCAGTGTTTTGCTGACTTTTTTACGAATGAAGAAGTGGATTTTGGAAATTTATGGGCAATCTTTTGACGATTTTAGTTGATACATTGGAGAAAGAATTGATTGCTACACAGGCCAACGCAATTGCAAAAACAACCATGAATGATATAGCAACCAAAGGCTTTGCAGGTATAGCCACGGCAGCGGCTAAGATAGCTCTTATAACAACAGCATTTGAAACGGCCAAAGGTATCCTGGGTAATTTCTATACAGGCGGTTATACCGGTGGCGGTGATTGGGATGAACCAAAAGGTATTGTACACTCTGATGAATTTGTTGCAAACCGTTTTGCAGTAGCTAATCCTGCGGTTCGTCCGGTTCTGGACTTGATTGATCATGCACAACGTACCGGTTCGATAGATAATCTTTCGAGTGATGATCTTGCAGCCGTTACAAGTAAAAGTGATTCATCTTCTGTAACTGTTGTTTCTTCTCCTGTTGCAGTTCCGAATGAGGGCAATGACAATGAAGTCAAATTCTTGTTGATAGAATGTTCCCGGTTGATGAAGCAAATGGAAGAGCGGTTAAAAGAGCCTTTGTTGGCACATACTTATGCCAATGGTAAAGGCGGAACGATGGAAGCTGAAGAATTAGTGAATAAAATGAAACGAAATGCTCAAAGGAGGAAATAGTTATGACGATTTTATATCTTAATGATAAACAATGTGCGATACCGGCAGACTTCTCATTTACATTGAAAAAGACTTCTTTATTTTGGAATGAGGAAACAGACCATACATTTGACCTTGATCTCGATCTCTCATCATCGGATAATCGTATTATATTTGGTCATATTGATCGCTATAATGTCAATAAGCAGATACCTGATATGACCGCAAAACTATTGGTTAATAATCGCATGGTACTTGTAGGGGATGTGTATTTATTAAGCATTGATGGGGATATTATAAAAATTCAAATAGTCGGTGAGGGAACATCTTTTTCTTATAAATCTGAAGATACGGAGTTGACAGAAGGTGCTAAAATGTTATATGAGTTGTCTCTTGGAACGATACAAGATTCTACATTGACTCATGAAGATGCATATAATTCTTTTTGGGGATGTTATCCGGAGAAAAAATATGTTTGTTTACCTACGAAATTGGAATATGGGCGACGTGCTCGTTTAAATTCCAATATGGCAACTTCTGTTTGGGAGGGCTATGCTAATTGTGTATCTCCGGATAATTTGCAAAGTTGGTCTGAAGTGCAACCACTCATAGGGCACCCCTATTTGCTGTTTTTGTTAGAACGTGTTTGTTTTTCGCTTGGATATGTTATTAGGAATAATGATTTATTAAAAGATGAACAGGCGTGTCGGGAGGTTATAATTACAGCTTTTACATCTTTAAATTTGGTAGACCATGTTCCGTCTTGGACAGTTGCCAAATTTTTTAGGGAGATAGAAAAGCATTTTAATGCGATGTGTCTTTTTAATAAAATCAGTAAAACAGTTGATATCTATACATTTCGCAATGAAATAGAATCTGGAAATATCACTTATCTTGAACAAGTTTTGGATAAACCGGATATTAAGTTTGAAGAAGAAAAGAATATAGGGGATATTGAACGTAATTTTTCGAATGTTTGTTATAATTTGCCTTCAACCTATGCTTTCTATAAGGAAGCGGATTTAAGCGATGAAGTACTTGAACAATGTATTATTAAAGAAGTAGCTTCTTTGGATGAAGTTGCAGAGTATAATTCAAAAGTTATTAGTCGTTATAATGGTGTGGACTTTATTCGGCGTCATGAAGAGGATGCAGAGGGAGTAAGCGGTCATTTGTATGAGTTTGTTGTGCCATTGAATTTGTTCCAGCATAAAGGGAAGGATGAGAATGTTATGGAATTGAATATTGTTCCATGCCTTTATACAATTGGTCATGCTGTGTTTTGTACTACTCCATCAGGCGAATACATAAGGCAGGCTTATAAAGTTCCGGTTGTCGTTCCTTGTAATAAGGTTGAAACGGATGAAGGTAGCAGTGCCGATCAGACTATGGATGACTTGTTGAATAATGGAGTACAGGAATCTAAACGTAATGTTGCAGAACAGCTATTTATTGGTGTTTATAATGGTATACAGAAACAGACTTTTAAGATAACGGATTATTCCCATTTTTTTGAGTATCCGGAAATAGCGGTACCACTTATGGTTGATAGACCGGATGCCTTAAATTATACAACAGGACAACAATTGTATCAGAAAGAACAAAAATATGGTTTGATGTTAGAGGGAAAAAATAGTTTATCAGATCATTATTACACTTCTGAGTTATTATTACAAGACCAATATCATTATAATATCAAATTTGTAACTAATGGTATTATAGAGCCGGGACAGTTTGTTTTGCGTAATAAGCGGATGTTTTGTTCCTCAATTGAATATACAATAACGAAGCAAGGAGTAGAGGCTATTGCAGAAGGAGAGTTCTACGAAATAAAGATATGAAAAAGCCCTGCAAATGGTTCTATTTGCAGGGCGGTGTCAAAAAAAACAGACTATCAACCGATAGAAAGTGAACCTAATTTTTTCCCGATATCTTGTATCGCAAAATTTAATGTCTCAAGCTCCGATTCTTTAAGGTAATAGATTTTACCTCTTACCGGGCTTCCGTTAATGCGTTGACTGAGCCATGCAGCGCTTTTTCCAAAATAATTTTTTGCAATATATTTTAGTGATACAATTTCGCTGATTTCTTTTACTTGTTCTTTGATGGATAACATATAATCCAACTTTGCATTTACCGCTTGGATATCACTTTCGATGACTTTCAGTTCTTCACTTAGGTATTGCTTTATGAACTCTTTTTCTTGGGGCGTATTGTATTTAGCTTTAATCTCTTTAGCTTTCACTAAACTTGCATTGCCTTCTAAAGCACTCATTTCTTGCAATTCTTTCAATAAATCTTTCATACTTTTTATTTATTATTCCCCCTCTCATGGGAGAGGGGGGAATGTTTAATCTTTCTGTAATCTGTCTCTTTTCTTTATTAATTCTGTTAGTTGTTCTAACAGTTCGTCAGTTCTTGAATCAGGATCAATGCCTATAGCTTCGCACCTTTCTCTGTATTGCTTGATTGCATACTTGATTCTAAAAATCTGAAAATTAATTTCTTCAAGTTCATCTTTCTGTTTCTTCATTTCTGTTTTTTTTAGGTTGATAACTTTTGTTCTTTTTGACATTACAAATATACATAAATTATTTTTAATGTATGAATGGCACATAAATTATTTTTAATGCAATAACATTTTTTATAGGTTCCCTTCATAGTTTTTGAGTTCCGGGTGTGATAGAAGCTGTTCTTTCCTCACATATTTATTGGTAGTAGCTACGGAAGAATGGCGTGCCTGGTCTTTAGCGATTGTCAGACCGACACGATCAATCGTATCTGTTATACCAGTGTCTTTCAGGCTGTAAAACTGATAACTTTTAGGGAATTCTAGTTCTTCTCGTACTTTTGCCCATTTCTCACGGAAGATGCGCCCGTCGGCGCGTTTTTCACTTGGCTTAAAGCCTTTGCCGAATAGATAAAAATTTCCCGGATAATTGAAGATTTGCAATTCAATCATCATTCTGATTACTTTGGCAGGTATAGTGACTTTGGCATCTCTTCGGTTTTTGCTTACTTCTTTGCTGACGAACAAGGTCTGTTCATGAAGATTGATATCGTTCAACCGGATAAAAGCCAATTCATTGGGACGCACAAGGGTATAATAATGTATTTGGCAGGCTAAAAGGAAATATTTGTCATGTTCGGACAAATATTCATTTAGTTTCTTCATGTCCGATTTTTCCAATGGCTTCCGGAACTTGTCTTTCTCTCTGAGTGGTGAAATGTTCTCGGCGGGATTGCCTGGTATATATCCATTGCCCTTTAGGTAGCTACAAAATGAAGATATCCAACTTAGATAGTTATTTCGTGTGCGTGGTGTCGTATCTCGGTCTATGTATATGTATTCAAGGAATCCTTCAATGTAACTTTGGTCAAGCTGATAGATGTAGACCATCTTTTCAACTAACATTTCATTGTACTCTTTTAAATGCTTAAGCCGGCATTTATAATCGTCAATAGTTTTTTTCTTTATGGCATCATCTTTAAAAAGTTTCTTTAGATAGGTCATGTATCTATCAAATACAGTAGTGTATACGGTAAAACCTTTTTTACCGCATTCCTGAATTAAAGGGTTCCAACCTTGTTTTAGTTTGACTGATACTTCGTCCCGAAATCGAAGAGCTGCTTCATCCCGCTCTTTCTTATTATGGATATGGTTGAATTTCTTTCGGATACGTCGTAGTCGTGGCGTTCCTTCTAATACAGAGTCAGGATCAAGTACGTAGAAGTACACATACTTTTCTTTGCCTTTCCTATTATATATAGGTAAGCGGAACTTTTCAATTTCCGCAAAGGATAATCTATCTTTTGGAGTAGACAACATTTTTTTTACATTGTTTCGTTACCGTAACAATGCAACTTGTTAATACTCAGCCTTAAATTGTCCCGTTTTTGTCCCGGTACAAAAATGAAAAACGGGTTAATTAATTGATTTACAACTAATTAACCCGTCTGTGGTTGCGGAGATCCGACTCGAACGAATGACCTTTGGGTTATGAGCCCAACGAGCTACCAACTGCTCCACTCCGCGATGTTTAACGGGTGCAAAGGTACGGCTTTTTTTGAAACAAACAAATAATTCGCTGAATATTTTTCGAATAAATCATCACTTTTTTCTTATTAGGTTGAGAATGAACGAAATAATGATGAGACTTTTTCTTAGCACCTATTAATATACAAATGTTAATATTCTCTCTGTTTTCTTGTATGGTCTAAAGAAAAGAATTACTTTTGCTCAAAATATTCAGCAATGTGCAATTTGTAACCTATGACCGTATCCAAGACAAAAGCCAAGTTAGTAGATGTAGCCCGTCAGTTGTTTGCGAAGATGGGAGTAGAAAATACGACTATGAACGATATCGCTCTTGCTTCTAAAAAAGGGAGACGAACGCTTTATACTTATTTTAAAAGTAAGGATGAAATCTATCTGGCTGTTGTAGAATCGGAATTAGATATCCTGTCGGATATGATGAAGCGGGTAGCCGAGAAAAACATTTCTCCGGACGAAAAACTGCTGGAGCTGATATATACCCGATTAGACGCAGTGAAAGAGGTGGTCTATCGGAACGGGACGTTGCGTGCTAACTTTTTCCGTGATATATGGCGGGTGGAGAAGGTGCGTAAGAAATTCGACGCAAAGGAAATACAGTTCTTTAAGACTGTTCTGTTGGAAGGACAGGCAAAAGGAGTTTTTCATATTGACGATGTGGAGATGACTGCCGACTTGATACATTATTGTGTGAAAGGCATTGAAGTTCCTTATATTCGTGGACATATAGGTGCACATCTGGATGAAGATACAAGAAACAGATATGTGTCCAACATTGTGTTTGGCGCACTGCATAGAACAGAAATTTAATTAAATAACTTTTAGTATGGGATTATTAGACGGAAAAACAGCCATTGTGACCGGTGCTGCTCGCGGTATTGGTAAGGCTATCGCTCTTAAGTTTGCTGCCGAAGGCGCAAACATCGCATTTACTGACCTTGTCATTGACGAAAATGCAGACAATACAGTTAAAGAATTGGAAGCAATGGGTGTGAAAGCCAAAGGTTATGCTTCTAACGCTGCTAACTTTGAAGATACTGCAAAGGTCGTAGAAGAAATCCACAAGGACTTCGGACGTATTGATATATTGGTAAACAATGCCGGTATCACTCGTGACGGCTTGATGATGCGTATGAGCGAACAGCAATGGGATATGGTAATCAACGTGAACCTGAAGTCTGCATTTAACTTCATCCACGCTTGTACCCCCATCATGATGCGTCAAAAAGCTGGTAGCATTATCAATATGGCCTCTGTTGTAGGTGTTCACGGAAATGCTGGACAGGCTAACTATGCTGCTTCTAAAGCAGGTATGATTGCATTGGCTAAGTCTATCGCACAAGAGTTGGGCTCTCGCGGCATCCGTGCCAACGCTATCGCTCCGGGATTCATCCTGACAGACATGACAGCTGCTCTATCTGACGAAGTAAGAGCTGAATGGGCAAAGAAAATTCCTTTGCGTCGTGGTGGTACTCCTGAAGATGTGGCAAACATCGCTACCTTCCTGGCTTCTGATATGTCTTCTTATGTATCAGGTCAGGTGATTCAGGTAGATGGTGGTATGAATATGTAATCGAACAGAATGACTGTTGTATACGAAGACAACCATATCATTGTAGTCAACAAGACCGCTTCCGAGATTGTCCAGGCAGACAAGACGGGAGATACACCGCTTTCGGAGAGTGTGAAACTGTATCTGAAAGAGAAGTATCAGAAACCCGGAAATGTCTTCATCGGTGTGACACACCGGCTGGACCGCCCCGTAAGCGGTCTTGTTATTTTTGCCAAGACGAGTAAGGCACTTACGCGTCTCAATGATATGTTCCGCACCAGTGAGGTGAAGAAGACTTATTGGGCAGTCGTGAAAAATGCGCCGAAAGAACCGGAGGGCGAACTGGTGCATTTCCTTGTGCGCAATGAAAAGCAGAACAAGAGTTATGCGTACGATAAAGAAGTGCCGAATAGCAAGAAGGCGATTTTAGACTACCGTTTAATAGGCCGTTCAGAGAATTATTTCCTGCTCGAAGTTGACTTGAAAACCGGACGGCATCATCAGATTCGCTGCCAACTGGCAAAGATGGGATGTCCCATCAAGGGAGATTTGAAATATGGCTTTCCACGTTCCAATCCTGATGGAAGTATTTGTCTGCATGCCCGGCGAGTACGGTTTGTACATCCCGTCTCGAAAGAGTTGATAGCGCTTGAAGCTCCTCTTCCCGATGGAAACCTATGGAAAGGATTTGAACTGTTCTAGGCAGTACAAATCCTTCTTCTTTTTGCCAAAAGAGTAAACTTGCTTGCCATTCTTCCGGTTAATTCTAGCGACAGCCGGTAAATTCCCCGATACATATTATATTTGCATCATTCGCTAATTAAATTACTATATTCAGTTATACTAAAGAAAAATACGAATGAAGGCATTTAAACTACTCGCACTTACTTCCTGCTTTTTACTTGCGACAGGAAGCGGAGTTGCACAACGGGACTATTCAAAAAGTGAAGGACTGCTTCAGTATGTCGACCCTTATATCGGCTCCGGTTATCACGGGCATGTATTTGTAGGAACGAGCGTTCCTTACGGCATGGTGCAGCTCGGCCCTAGCAATATCCATAAAGGATGGGACTGGTGCTCCGGCTATCATTATTCCGACAGCATCCTGATAGGTTTCTCGCATACTCATCTGAGCGGTACGGGATGTACCGACTTAGGTGATATTCTCATTATGCCGTTGAATGAAATCCGTACTCCTAGAGGAAATCAGGATGATATACGTGACGGCTACGCTTCCCGCTATTCGCACGATAATGAGATAGCCCGTCCCGAATATTACTCCTTACTTCTCGATCGCTATAATATCAGAGCGGAACTGGCGGCAACAGACCGGGTAGGCTTCCATCGTTATACATACCCCGAAGGCAAGCCTGCTTCTATATTGATTGACTTGCGCGAAGGGAACGGCTCGAATGCCTATGATAGCTATATCCGTAAAATAGACGACTATACAGTAGAAGGCTATCGCTACGTAAGGGGTTGGAGCCCTTCCCGGAAAGTCTATTTTGTGCTGAAGAGCGACAAGAAGATAGAGCAGTTTACAGCCTACGATGATAATACGCCGAAACCCTGGGACCAACTGAAAGTAGCATCCGTAAAAAGCGTCCTCACCTTCGGCAATGTAAAACAAGTAAAGATAAAGGTTGCTATTTCTTCCGTTAGCTGTGCCAATGCAGCAATGAACCTGCAAGAAGAACTTTCTCACTGGGACTTTGACAAAACAGTAAAGATGAGTGCCGGACGATGGAATAAAGAACTTGCAAGAATGACAGTAGAGACGGATGATGAGGCTTCCAAACGTACTTTTTATACTGCGCATTATCATACCATGATTGCTCCTACGCTTTATTGTGACGTGAATGGAGAATATAGAGGGATGAATGATATGATTTATACTGACCCGAAGAAGGTCAACTATACCACCCTTTCTTTATGGGATACCTACCGAGCCCTGCATCCTCTGATGACTATCATCCAGCCTGAAATGGTAGACAACGTGGTCAACTCCATGCTTTCCATCTACCGCCAGCAGGACAAGCTTCCTATCTGGCCTTTGATGAGCGGTGAAACTAATCAAATGCCGGGTTATAGCTCCGTCCCTGTCATTGCCGATGCTTACCTGAAAGGATTTACCGGATTTGATGCGGAAGAAGCATTGCAGGCAATGAAAGCGACTGCCACTTATGAGAAACAAAAAGGAGTCCCTTATGTGATAGAGAAAGGATATATCCCTGCCGATAAAATCCATGAAGCTACCTCGATAGCCATGGAATATGCAGTAGATGACTGGGGAATTGCCGCCATGGCACGTAAAATGGGAAAGACCGGAGATGCGGCAACTTACGCGAAACGTGCGCATTACTATAAAAACTACTTCGACTCTTCCATCCACTTCATCCGTCCGAAGTTGGAAGACGGTTCCTGGCGTACTCCTTATGACCCGGCACGTTCCATCCATACCGTCGGAGATTTTTGCGAAGGTAACGGCTGGCAATATACATTTTTCGCTCCGCAAGACCCGTATGGACTAATCGAGCTGTTCGGCGGTGATAAACCGTTTGTTGCAAAACTTGATGACTTTTTCACCAACAATGATAGCATGGGCGAAGGCGCATCCAGTGATATTACCGGACTTATCGGGCAATACGCACATGGAAATGAACCGAGCCATCACGTCGCCTACCTGTATGCATATGCCGGCGAGCAATGGAAAACGGCAGAGAAAGTCCGTTTCATCATGGATGAATTCTATACAGACCGACCGGACGGTATCATCGGCAATGAAGACTGCGGTCAGATGTCCGCCTGGTATCTTCTTTCATCCATGGGGCTTTATCAAGTGAATCCGTCGGACGGTGTATTTGTTTTCGGCAGCCCGTGTTTTAAGAAAGTCGAAATGAAGGTACGTGGTGGCAAGACATTTACAGTTGAAGCTCCCAACAATAACAAAGAGAATATTTATATCCAGAAAGTTTATTTGAACGGTAAGCCTTATAATAAGAGTTATATCATATATGATGATATTATCAACGGCAGCACTTTGAAGTTTGTAATGGGAAAGAAACCGAATAAGAATTTCG
>OFHM01001498.1_pt1 | contig 15070 bp, 12 predicted proteins | sample 1521311 | NCBI WGS metagenome assembly OFHM01 (sample SAMEA3504083, study PRJEB24116) | mouse gut metagenome | biome: mouse gut; feature: mouse-associated habitat; material: faeces | place: Denmark | collected 2011 | reverse complement strand
AATGGATCCGGGTGCCGCCGCAGCGTTTTTCTTTTAACGTAGCGCGTCTTGCAATCGCCGTGTTGATGGAAACGTCGTCGTTCCCGTTTTCCTTCTGGAAATAAGTACGAAGCCCCATAATCAGAAGGCAGGTCAGCGAAATATGCTCCTTGTGGCAAAAATCCATCAGGCGGCTTGTCGGCTCCTCCTCCAGGTGGAAAATGGTAAGGTTCGATTCCACGGAATCCGATACGTTTACCGCCGTCCGCTGGTTCGGATTGCCGGATTTTTCACGCGCCAGATCTAATTTTTTCGTGCCGTCAATGCCGTTGTAAATCGGTTCGCCGGCCTCGATCAGCTTGCGGAAAAACGCTTCGTCGCGCTCTTTTGCCTTGCAGCCCGCTTCGTATGCCAGGTCTTTTTTCAGCTGTTCTATATAAGAAGCCATCTCCTTTGGATAAGGAACGGCGTCATAAACCCTGTGGCTGTAAATTTCAATGATATCCCGCAAAAAGCAGATCAAAGACTGCGCGTCCATAATGACATGGTCGGACAGCAGGTACACGCCCGAATAGCCGTCCGGCATCTTAATCATGACAATTTTGCTCATCAGGGAATCCTGGCGCTTCATCGGCACGCCTGTCCACTCCCGCATGGTCTGCTCCGCTTCTTCCATGGTCTTGTCGGAGAAGTCTACAAACGGAACTTCCGGTTCGGCTTTGTCATTGACATACTGGTACCACGTACCGTCCTTGTCTTTTGCAAACATCAGGCGCATTGATTCGCTGCGGTTGTACGCCTCGATGATACATTCTCGCAGGACGTCAAAGTCCAGCTCAGTTTCGATTGTTAAGCTGGTGCCGATATTGACAACGGCTTTGTTTTCGCAGGCATCCAAATAGAAAAAATGGAATTTCTGCGCTACGGTCAACGGATACACGGTATAGCCTTTTCTTGTTTTCATCATATCAAACCCCTGTTTCTTTCTGCACTGTTACATGCCAATTGCTTCTAAGAGCGTATCCAACGCCTTTTCATAATTTGCGGTTTCCTTGTAGTAGCTTTCCGCATGCGCGGCGCCGTTTACCGTAAGCATCCACTTATTCGCGGCGCAGCTGCGGTACAGCTTTTCACACATACGGTACGGTACAAACGTATCTTTATCCCCAACATATCTTTTTGTAAAAAAGTAATTAGTTATTTCATACGGTTTATCTTTAAGTTCACTCTCATCTCTATTTAATTTTTTATAATACTGTAACCATTCTTCATAATAATTTACGGATTTTGAATTCCATGGTTTACAACGACCGGCAAGATGTAAAACAATAATTTCTTTATCCAAACTTTTCTGACTGGCATATGATCTTTCAAAGTGCATATTAATATTTACTATATTGAGATTTCCATAATAAGTCTGATAATTATTTATAACATTTATAAACTTTACATTGTTATTAAAAATTACATTAAATACATCTTGGTCCATATAGTGAAGCGCAGTATTATTTCTTTTTTCCTTTAATAATTTTTCAAACAGGTGCTCTTCTCGAATCTTTTTACAATTCAATAAAAGAACTCCGGAGTTAAAATAGGTATTCAGGCCTAATCGTTCATTATCTTTTTGTTTTATGGCCATTAAATCTTTCACAACTGCAGCATAATTATTTTCTAAATCTGTATCATATAGTGGTTGAAGACTATGTCTTATAATGATGTCACTGTCTAAATATAGCAGTTTATCAAATTCTGGAAATAACTCTGCTAATTGAAACTTCACCAGAGCGGCTATGGAAACATACTGTCCTTCTTTTGTAATAAAATCCTCATATAATGAAAAAGCTACAGGATGATATATAATGTTACTTTCATTATTTTGGTAATTATTCAGAAATCTTTCATTTGCCAAACACAAATTTATACCGAGAATATAAATTTGTGGGTCTGAATCTTCTTTCTTATCAATCAAAGATTGAATAGCTACCATAGTAGGCATAAAATAATTATTATCGGTGATAAAGGCAATAGGAATCATATTTGTAAATCCTTTTTCTTCAGAATGGAAAATTTTTTATTTATATTACTTCCACTACATTCTATTACTGTCATAATTAATACAAGAAAACGAATAGACGTTGTGTCAAAAATGCAATGCAATAAAAAGGAAAAAATAAAAACACTTTTTAATGCAACAACTTTCTTATTATCTCTCTTGATCGACAAAGAAACAATACATATAATATTAGTTAATATAACTAACAAAGGTAGTGTGCCAAATCTTGCCAGTTGATCAAGATAGAAGTTATGCGCTTGCGTTTGTGCCGTCTTATTCATAAGTATAAGTTGTGCCCCATTACCTAATAATGGATGTTGCGTATACATTTTTATAGCAGATTGCCACAACACTGTTCTTCCACCATATTCTAAATCTTTACCAATCAAATGTAAGCCATTAGACAATAATGGGATATTGGGACTAAACACAACAAAATAAAAAATCATTCCCAAAATAGCAAGTAATAACTGAGGACAAATTAATTTGTATATTTTATTCCAAAAATGAATTATAAAAAAATAAAGAACGGAGATTCCAACGCAAACTAATCCTCCTTTTGAGTCGCAAAAGTACAAACCAGCTAATAAAAATATAGGAATCGCTAATTCCAATATGCCTTTTTCTTTTTTTAGGTATCTCAAAGTCAAAAAATACATAAAAATTGCAAAATAAAAATAAGAACTATTTTTTGAACCCAAAAAGTATATGGCAATAGCTTTATTGGATGTAGATAGAAAACCATATGGCATAACTATATTAAGTGTAGCTCCTATAATACTATAAATACCAAATAGCCAGCCACAACACTTTTCTAATAGTATTGATGATTTATATAATATTTCTTCAAGCAAAACAGCTAATCCAATACACGTAATTCCATTATAAACAAGTCCAAAATAGAAGCTTCCATTACATATACAGATAACTATACAAGCAAAAAAATATATTGCAATTCCGATTGTAGATATATTATGTGGCTTTGTGCCTTTATTAATAAATTTATAAACGAAATAAGCAGTAAGTAATACCATTCCTAGGTTAAAAATATTTTCAATTAGAGACCACAATTTCACTTGATAATTCTGAGAAACGAACATGTCAAATGTTTGTAGCTTAAAAAAAGGAATCATACATATTGTGTATTTCAACACATTTTTGTCAATTTTAGCTTTAAATTTCATTTTTGATTTCCTTTTTCTTCTGGATATTAAATTAATAATGATAATTTATTCTATATTTAGTATATATTCATAATACTTATCTCCAGATTTTTTCCAGCTAAACCTGGCACTTTGTTTTGACATTTCTTCTAAATCAATTTTTTTATCAGATAAAAGCACATGCTTTAAATCATTTTTATTATTTGATTTAAAATACTGGACTGCTTGACCAAGAACTTCTTTAAAAACACTAATATCACTTACAATCGTTTGTGTACCACATGAAATCGCTTCTAGAGGCGGAATACCAAAACCTTCATATAGTGACGGGAAAACAAAAAAATCTGCCAATTTATAAATATCCGGCAAATCATAGTCGTCAACAAAACCGGTCAATCGTATATCATCTCTTGCTTGTTCACTCAGCCTTTTTAGAAGTTGATCAACCTTCCAGCCTTTTCTGCCAACAACTACAAGTGATTTTTCAATTTGATTCGTGTCTCTCAGTTCACCATATGCATCTATAAGCAATTCTATATTTTTTCTTGGCTCAATAGTTCCCAGACACAAAATAAACTTCTGATCAGACAAATTATATTTCTTTTTTAGTTCTATTTGTCTTGATTCCGAAATATTACCTGGTATAAATCTTTCATCAACAGCATTGTATACAACATGGATTTTATTAGCGGGATATTTGAAATTTTTTATTAAACGTGATTTAGTAAATCTGGAAACAGCTATAATGTTACGGCTATGCTTTAGCGCAGCTCTCATTTTAATCCTTCCATATAAAGAAATATACCAATGCCACATATGAGGAAATTCAAAAAATCCCAAATCGTGTATAGTTGTAATTATATTTTTATGACGGAATAGAACTGGAGGCTCGAAAGCCAAAAATACATATACATTAGCTTTAATATTATATAATGCAAATAAATTTGAAATTTGAAATAATCTAAATTTGGCGAGTTTGGTATTTTTTGCTTTTACAAGTTTTGTGCTTATATTCTTTTCCTTAACCAACTCAGAATATGCCGGATGTACTTCATTACAGAATAAAAGGATAAAATCGTTATCCTTATTTTTAATTAATTCTTTAGAGATACACATAGCATATCTCTCTATCCCAGAAAAGTTAAAAGCAAGCGATGTTAAATCTATACAAATTTTCACAGTAAATTCTCCTGTATTGAACTATTATAATTCAATATGACCTATCCAACCATTAGCAGCTTTGAAATGTTTGATAATTTCATTTGGAATATCATCAATCTGTTTATTATCTTTGTCATTTATAATACATAAGACATCATCATGAAAAAAATTTGCGATTTTATATTTCTTACAATATGAAGCGTGTGACAGTGTTGGGATTTTCCTGTAATCAAACCCCATAATCTTTGCCGCAACATAGTCAATTGCTGCCGGATTACTTCCCATTAATAAAAATCCTGCTTCTACTTTGTCAGGAGACAAAGGTCCATTTCCATCGCCAGCTAAAATCCCATCAACTATTGCAACATAAGGCATCCTATTCGAATAGTCGTCTGATTTTAATGATCCATCTGGCTTTCCGTATAGCAGAATTTTATTTAAGTCGAGAATAGTTCTCCATAAGGTATCATTGCCGTACCATCCTCCGCTTCTGGGTGTTTCTTTATTATCCCCCCAAACTTTAAGTGCCATGTTTTTTAATGGAACAAGTGCAGGAGTCAAAAAATTAAATTTATGAACAATTTTCTTCGCAATAATAGTAATTCTACCTTCTAAACCTCTTTGAAAATTATTATCACTAAACTGGTCCCCTCCTTGGGCTAATGTTCCTGAAGTATGATGTGGAAGAAGATTTTTGTTTGTATTTATTCCGACAAGATTTTTTAGACAACATGTAATTCCAGCTTTTTTATGACTTTTCAGTTTGGGAATGTTAATCAAAAAATCTGCAGTCATTACCGTTTTCGATACACTATATTTATTATTGTGTCCGTTATGAGCATCATTTGTTTCTTTTATATCATAATCTGCTCCGTAGTAACCTTGTATGTTAGAAACTTTATTGTAAAATTCGCTGTTATCGTCTTGAAGATCATATACTAATTTTCCCATAGGATCTCCAAGTAATGGGGATGTTTTTAATATGATCCCATTAGGTGCATTGAACCATTCTTCGTCTCTTAGGTCAACAATAGAAAAGCTAACCCCGTACGTTGCGCAATAGCTTTTCCATAATTCGACCGGATAATGTTCAAGAAGCTTTTCGAATCTTGTTGGTGTCATCGGTGCATCAGCAATAACAATTTCACCATTACCGTTTAATTTTTTTAGCACAATATTTATCACAGAAGTAATTACCACTGGATGGGTTATAACATAGTCCCAATCATCATCCTGATCTCTTGACTGCTGCACCAGATTTGGTTTTAATACTACTTTCATTCCCGAATTAATTCCGTTCAACAATCCAGATCGTAAAATTTTTTCAGTTATAAAGGATTCATCATATTGGCAGTTTGTATATAGTTTAACATTAGTTTCTTCCATTGTTAGCATGCCTCTTTTTTTCGATATCAATAAAAGCCAGAAAAAAATCTTTCATATCCATCCAGTAAAGCTCTACTGGTGTGTTCCCAACTAAGTTCATTTACTACACGATTGTAACCAAGTTCCCCCATTTGTTTTCGTTTTTCCGGATTTTGAAGTAATTCTATAATCTTCAATGCCATGTCTTCAGCATCATTCTTTTGGGCATACAGAGATGCTTTTTGCGCTGAATATCGACCTTCAGTCAGATCGAATTGAACAATTGGTTTGGCCAGAGCCATATATTCAAGAATCTTATTCATGGTGCTCTTATCATTCATAGCATTATATTTATCACTATTCACACATACATCAGCCGTGTTTAAATATTCCAGCATCTGCTGATCTGATACTCTTCCTGTAAATTCCACACAATCATCAAGCCCCATATCGTGAGCCTGTTTTTTTAGGGTCTCAAGATGCGGACCACCACCAACAATACCCCAAAAGACGTTATTTTCTCGTTGTTTGATATATTGTGCAGCTTCCAGAAGATATTCAATACCTTCCTGTTGACCAATTACGCCAAGATACCCCACCATATATTGATAATCGCGCTTAATGGAAGGGACCGGGTCCATAATCCGCATACGTTCAAGTTTAGGGCCGCTCCGAAGAACAATCACTTTATTCGGATCCATACGCCCCCGTTCGATAGCAATCCTTTTATAGCTTTCATTCGTCACAAAAGCGAATGTACAGTGCTTATATGTCTGTCGCTCCAACCATATTTGACTCTTGTAGAGTATTCCTTTTGTATGACCAAACTTAGCCTCATACAGTTCCGGACAAATGTCATGATGGTCAAAAACATATTTTACACCATATTTTTTAAACTTTTTTGCAACCATATAAATATTATCAGGCGGATTACAACCATGGATTATATCAAAGCCTATCTCTTTGTATATTTTCTTAGCCAGGCGAACTTCTTCTTTTAAGGCTAAAATATATTCTTTAGCATAACCAAGGACACCATTCCCTTCTGTCGGAAGATCGTGGCGGAAGATATGGACTCCTTGCAATAACTCTTCCTCTTTGATGTATCCCTTTCCCTTTGGGCTGATCACAGAAACTATATAACCGTTTGCTGCTAACGTTGTAGCTTCCTGCCATACGCGTGTATCAAACGGTACCGGAAGATTTTCTACAACAATAAGTATTTTTCTTTGATTCATAATATTTAATCACTTTCTCGGACCAATAACTGATATTTTCCACGGCTGGTATATATCAAATCATTAACAATCTTTACCTCCACCTGTAACGCATTTCCAACCTTCGATTGATAATAATTTTGAATAAGCATGAGTGTTTTTTCAGATATCGTGTCAATCGGAACAATAGATATTTGCAAGTATCCTTCTTTTTTTTGTACAAATTGAAGCTTAGCTATTTTATTTATAAATTCATTATGGGTATTAAGAAGAGCTACGGAAATACATTCTCCTTTTTCTCCTTTAACCATCCCATTCCAATGCCCTTGAATTCGATAATGATCTGATTCCTTTTGTGCTATATCATCCAATTGATATCTAATCAAAGGCATCTTTTTGTTTATAAGCCCAGTAGTGATAATGCAGCCATTAGAGTCTAATTCTGTATGACAATAGTAATCATTAAAAGAATACAGCCCTGTTTGCTGTACCTGCTCTGCAAATACAGCTCGCTCCGAGTGTCCATAAAAAGCTGCCGCAGGGCATCCCAATGCATTTTCAATGTTACTTTTTTGCCAGTTATATACATTTTCAGAAATAAAAAAAACAGCCTTAAATTTTCCTTTTATTTTTAATTTTTCTTGAGTTGCAAATTTACAAAAAGCATCAATAGCTGACGGATAACCATGAATAAAATCGGCACCGTAAGAAAGTATTTTGTCATAGTATTTTTTCACAGTTTCTGCATTTATTCTGCATGGATCGAGTTGTATTTCATTGTAAAGTGGATTTATTTTATAAAATTTATTTCCATATTCCACTCCTCGGAATGTAGCCAGTTTGGAACGTTTATAGTCATAACCAAATTTTTCCCAGAAATGATAAATAAACGCTTTTTCCTTGTATATAGAATCTCTGTCCAACAATACTTTAAGCGGTTTACCAGTGCTTCCACCTGTGGTAGCAGAGTAATAGTCATTAATATCGTCTGCCTGCAAATCATCAAAATTTTCTTTGATCATTTTCTTGGTAAGAACTGGTATTTTATCCAATTCGTCTATGTTTTTGAAATTATAAACACTGATATCAGCTTCATCAAATACTCTTTTGTAATACTTTGTATGTTCATATGCATGTATTAAGTTTTCTTTTACTTTTTTATATTGTATAATTTTAATTTCATGCATACATTGATTGTCCATTTTCTTCAGCTCTTTATATTGACTGATAAAAACAGGATTATTAATTAGTTTTCTTCTGATAACAGGGGCAAAGATTATTTTTATAAATGCAGGGGTTTTAGCATTCATTTGTTTTAAAATCGCTATACCCACTTTCGTTTCCTCCGATTGAGCTTACTGTAATAATTGTTTTCACATACAACCCATGTGTTTTTATGCACAAAGCTGGTATTACTGTTTGTGTTGCGTATTGGGCTGAGTATTTTTTCTTTTGTTGTTCAATAACTATATCATCTGCAGACTCAAATTGTATCTGTCCTTTAGATGATTTTGTTGTAAATGATATGTTTTGTTCATTCACAAAAATTTTTACTGCAGATGAAAACAAAAAATTAATTGTTTTAGCACTCTGATTAGAAAAGCTATCTATAATTTCTAATCTTCTTTGTTTGTCGTAAATAAATTTACGCGTATGATTTTCTGGAAAATATCCATTGTGTCTTGCTCTTAAAATCACATCATTTTCTGTTTCTTTAAATTCAAGTAAGTCGCATTTTGCTTTACGTCCCCACAGAAAAGCTCCTAACATCTCCGACTGATCGTTCCCACCAATACATACTGTATTATGATTTTCGGTTTTACGATATTCATTTCTGCTCTTGATATCACAGTGATATAAGTAAGTACCTGGATCAACAAATATTGGCATTCCATCCACAAATATTTGGAAACTCAATGCGTCGGCATGTCCATGCGCTGCGATGTTTCCAAACCCGAGAGCCGCGTGATCAATTCCTATCAGAACACGCCTGTCAATACTGCGAAGAATAGTATTTCCCCCTTCTTTATAACAGGTATTCAATAATGGTATAAACATTTCTTTGTCTTGAGCATTGCTTAATTCTTGATCATTAAATAACCAGGCTAAATTTTCACAGCATTTAAAATTTGATGTGAACTTTTTATCAAGAAGATAGCTGAATAATCCAAGAATGTAAGGATAGTAATTCACTTCTCCTTGCAGATCAAGAATTTTCCCTTCATCATCATCTCCAAAAGCAACAACTTCTCCCTGTTCACCCATACATGTAGACATATACTCACACATTTTGTTCAGTACCGTTTCCCATATTGGCGGAAACTCTACTTTGTTTTTAATCATGAGACGCATAAGCAATCCCATAGCTTCCATATAAAAGGCCTGATAATGTAATGATAATTCTTTATTTACACCATCGGAGTAATTTTGGAGACTAAGCTCACGTGTGAGAATTTTGCTCGCTAATGTTATCCATGGACTATAATTGCATAAAATCCCTACCTGTCCAACAGCATATGCCTCAACAATTAAATGATTATTTGCTGATGAAAATCTGGAATAATGCCTGGTAATATAATCCGCCATGTTGACTATACCAATCTTCAGCTTATCCAACATGTTTTGCGGTGCGTCTGTATATGTCAAAAAACAATATGCATAACACCAATTACTGCATCGGATAGCAACCTCCATAACACTTGTCCAGGAAATCCCCCACAAAAATGGATTTCTGTTATTCCAATCATCAAACAGCTTGTTAAATTCTTCTAAGTATTTAATATCTTGACTTGCATAATAATTTTTAGCGAGAACAGCAAACTGAAAATGCCGATTCAGTTCCCAGTTTGTCCTTGCATCACCGATATCATCCCTTTGTTTGTACTTTAAGGAATAACTAAACTCTTCCGGCCAAAAGTTATTTGTCTGGAATCCGGCATTCCATTTGTTTTTATAATTTTCATAGCTATAACCGCCAAGAAGTGAAATGGATGCACATAATTGAAAAGTCTTATTTTTAAGATTTAACTGCATCCGATCTGCATTAAGCTGAAGTTTTTCCAAATTTTTGCTAAATATAAAAGCTGTCACAACTGTTTTATTTTTTTTGAACTGATATTGTTCTTTTTTTTGTTCTGCTTTCTGAGATATGCGCCATATGATTTCCGGAATGCTCATTGCTTTCAGCCTTTGCGTCAACCACACAACATCAGACATTGCAGCCTCCTTAAAATAGTTAAAAGTCCGTTTTCATCATTGTACGTTCCAGCTTATTATTCTGAACTACATTTTTATTGATATTTGCCCAACTGATTCCCTCATAATTTCCTTCGTAGTCCAGTTCTTTATACTGACGAACCAAATCTACAATAACTTTATGTGGATATTTTTCCGGTACATTTTCAAATTCTTTTTCTTTATTAGTAACAACCAATACATCACATTCTGAACAAACTTTATCCAGATCATCAGTAATGATCTCATGTAAATGCGGAAGTTTTGCAGCGATAAAGTCCGCATTTGTCCCGGTCAATTGAGAAATACGAACATTTTTGTCGTAAATGCAAATCTCATACCCTTTACCTAAAAGGCTTTCTGCAACATCCACAATTGGGCTACAACGCAAGTCGTCCGTTCCTGCCTTAAAGCTCAGTCCCAATATACCTACCTTTTTCTTTCCTTTGCTTTCGATAATTTCCAAGGCATTCTTTTTCTGTTGTTCATTAGAAGGGTTAATTGCATTAATGACCGGTACATCTACATATAGATCATGGGCTAACGTGCGTAACGCTTTGGAATCCTTGGGTAAACATGACCCACCATATGCGAAGCCCGGCTTAAAATAGTATGAAGAAATGTTCAACTGCTTGTCCTTGCAAAAAATATCCATCACTTTATGACTGTCAATTCCAAGCGCTTTGCAAATATTACCTACTTCGTTAGCAAATACAATTTTTAGTCCATGATAGGTATTGTCAACATATTTTATTATCTCTGCAACTTTAATATCAGTTGAAATAAACTCTCCTGGGATATCTTTGTATAATTCACGAAATTTAGCTTCTGCCATTTCACTATCAGTGCCGATCAAAGTCAGTGGTGGAGTCATATAGTCCTGCACTGCCGTTCCTTCACGCAAAAACTCCGGATTTGATACCACTGTAAAATCCTTTCCCCGGGTTTTGCCGGAAGCTTCTTCAATAATTTTTCCCACTTTTTCATTTGTTCCCGGAAGCACAGTACTTCTAATTGAAATAATATGAAAATCCGCTTTATCCGTCATGGCTTTGCCGATTTGACGTGCCACATCATAAATATAATTAAGATTTAAATGCCCTTCTTTACTGCTTGGAGTGCCAACAACGATAAAAGATATTTCTGAATTATGCACCGCATAATGATAATCCATTGTCGCCTCAATCAGTCCCTTTTTGTGGCCTTCTTTACACAATGTATCAATATCTGCTTCTATAATTGTTGGCTTTCCCTGATTAAGTAAACTTACTTTATTCTCAGATATGTCATTACCAATTACGTGATGTCCTAATTGGGCCAGACATGCCGCGCCAACACAGCCTACATATCCCAAGCCAAACATACTGATATCCATTAGTTTCGTCCTCCCCAGTTTCACTTATGTCGAATGAAAATGTATATGCTACCTTTTATATTTTTTAGAAAACAATATTCAAATACTCTTTTCTATAAAAAATAGATTTGGTAGTATTAGTTGCAATAGATCTATGATTTTTGATAAATAAATCTAAAGATAAAAAAAGGGATTCGGATGTTTCCAAAATCCCACCAAAGTTTTCGCTTTTATAGAACTGTACGCTAAATCCGCCCATTAGCGCCCCTCCCACCTTTTTCTCCCATACTTACCGTATTTTCCTTCTCTCCCGACCATAACTCTGACCCTTTATTTCAACATTTACATGTGAAAATAATCGTTCTATTGCCTTTGTTGCAATGTCCATTAAAGTAATCATTTTTTAGTTATCTCAGACACAATACATGTAGACATAGAAATTTAATATAAATTTGCGGGAATTTCGTAAATTTTAATTGTATAAAATATATTATCATGGTAAAATTAATGAATAAATGGAGGAATGGGTATGTTAATGCGTTTCAGAGTCAAAAACTACAGATCCATCCGTGAGGAAGCGGTGCTGGATTTGGAGGCAGTGGGATTGGCAGACAGGAAGGAGTGTCTGCTTAAATACAAAAACAGTGAATATCTTCCGGTTATTTCTATTAATGGAAAAAATGGAGGCGGAAAAAGCAATGTAATCCGTGCTATGTGGCTGGCAGCACAGTTTATTAAGAATGCTCAGCGGACACAGCATGAAAATGCAGAAGTTCCGGTACGGCCTTTTGAGCTGGATGATATTTCAAGAACGAAAGCAACAATGTTCGGTTTTGAATATGTATGTGAGGGGATATGGTATGATTACCGTTTTTCTGCTACCAGACAGGAGATTATAGAGGAGCATCTTTATTGGGCGCCCAAAGGCCAGAAGTCGGTCATCTTTGAGAGAAATCATCAAGATTTTTCTTTCCCTTCCAACAATGAAAAAAAGATGAAGGAAATGATCAGCCGGGCGGTTGCACCAAATCAATTGTTTTTTGCAGTATCCTGTACAATGAATTATGGACCTTGTATAGAAGCTATGAAATGGTTTCGCAGCCAAATTATCTTTTCCAGAGACTATGCTGACCTTGGCAAAAATATAATAGAATACAGAGAAGACAATGAGATGTTGAATTCTATTGTAAGAATTGCTAAGATTGCTGATCTCGGGATATTTGATATGAAATTTGAAATTAACAATCAAAAAATCACCAGCCTGGATGAACTTCCGGAGTCTTTATCTTTGGACCAAAAATCAGAAATTGAAAAGGCGCTGATTCAGTTCAAAGAAAGTCTGTCTGGTGATGCTGATGCCAATGAAAAAGCATTTCAGTTCAATGAACTGAAAGCCACATCTTTACACAATGGAATAGATAATGACGGAAATGTAGCACAGTATGCGTTGGGCCTATCTGATGAATCTGACGGAACTATACGGTTGATGGCCAGAGCCGCCGCCATGGAAACTGCCTTAAGAGAAGGATGCGTTTTTCTTGTGGATGAAATTGAAAATCGTCTGCATCCATTGCTGGTAGAATATATCATTCATAGATTTCAGAATGAAAATCCAAATGGGGCACAACTTATTTTCACTACCCACAGTACAGACATTATGAATCGGGAAATGCTCCGCCGGGACCAATACTATCTTGTGGACAAAAACGGAAAGACCGGCGCAACAGAACTTTATTCGATTGCTGATTTTTCAGTTCGGAAAGATGAGAAGATCGGGAAATCATACCTTCTTGGAAAATATGGAGCAATTCCTTTTGTGGAGGATGAATGACTTATGGCACGACAGACAAAAGCTAGAAATAAAAATCCCTATATTATTGTGTTCTGGGAAGGGGAAAGCGAAATGGCTTATATGAAATTCATGCGCAGAGAGTTTCATGAAAAAGCCAATGTGAAAATCAATAAGAAAAGAGGTGTGTTTCAGGCAGCCGTAAAAGCATTTAGTACCAAAGGGGAATACAAAGATGAACTAAAAGATATTGATGAAATTTGGTTTTTGTTCGATACAGAACCAGATATGCGCAACCAATGGGAGGAATATTTTGCAGTTGTTCAGAAAGTCAGAAAACAATGTAAAAATGCAAGGGTGCGCCTTTTGATGACAAAAAGCTGTATAGAATATTTCTTTTTGCTCCATTATGAAAAAACTGCACCATCTATTTCAAACCCCTCCGATAAAGATTTGATTTTAAAAAGATTAAAAGATAACCACTGTCCGTCCTATTCCAAAGGGGATATGGAAAGTACTTTTAAAATAGCATCTCATTATATGATGGGAATTCAAAATGGGCGATGGAGCTTGAATAGAATAGCAAATGAAATAGGTAATCTACAAGATTCTGATGAAAGAAACCGCAGATTGCTTCTGACCGACTGCACTTTTACAAACGTGCATGAAGGAATCGAATATTTACTTTCGCTGAAAAAATATGAATGCTAGATAATAAAGCTCCTACTATTATAGAATTTTTTCTGCTGTATCAGAGACCAATACCAACAGAGTATTAAATATATAATTCTATTTCAATAGTTCTTCGTAAGTAGTATCCAGACAATCCCGAACGCCTTGAAGTTGGGATAATGTTATATGTTGAATTCCTCGTTCGATTTTTACCAGTGCTTCTCTGGTCAAGTTGACGTTGGAAAGTTGAAGCATACAGACAAGTTCGGTTTGCCTGATTCTCTTTTTCAGCCGAATCCGGCGTATATTGGCGCCGATACTGTCTCCTGATTGTTTTATTTTTTGTTCCATTGTACACCTTCTGAAAAAAGAACTGTTCAGAAATTATTCTTCTACTACATTTGTTTTATTGAGTACAATGAAACCATAAAATATGAGAAACAATTGTGCATAAGCAGCAAACATAAAATCCCATTATTCGCTGTATACGAATCTTAATTTGTTTTGGTTTCAATAAAATCGCCTCCCCTGCTTGATCATAAAATCATAACAGAGGAGGCGATTTTTGCAGATTGAACAACTAGACAGTATTTCATATATATAAATCCTCCAAAGTTTCTGAAGATGCTATACTTATGTCCTTTTTTTCATTCTAATACATAAAGTATACACTGTCAATCACTTCTTTTACGCTTTTTGTATATTCTTGTATATTCCTAAAATAAAACTTTAAAATCTACTTTTGCGTAGGCAGCATGAAGTTTAGCTGCAAATAAATAGTCTGTATATTTCTTGCATTGGTCCCCTTGTCCACTGAAGGTTTCCATTGCTGATAGCCAGACAATAAAAACATGATCTATCATGATGTTCTGTATTATTCCAGGCAACCAAAACATGATCTATCATGATGTTCTGTATTATTCCAGGCAACCAAAACATCTTACTCTGTCAGATGGACTGTATAGCCAGTGTAATGTCTGCCTGATAAATATGGTAACATATGGTATCCTAAAAATAAAAAGGAGTGATACTATGGCAAGACCCAAAAAATATATTATCTCTTTATCCGAAACAGACGTTCAT
>OFHM01001495.1_pt1 | contig 15083 bp, 12 predicted proteins | sample 1521311 | NCBI WGS metagenome assembly OFHM01 (sample SAMEA3504083, study PRJEB24116) | mouse gut metagenome | biome: mouse gut; feature: mouse-associated habitat; material: faeces | place: Denmark | collected 2011 | reverse complement strand
CCCTCGCCCGCGTGCTCCGCCGCCTCGGCCAGGAGTGGATCCCGGTAGAAAAGACGTGGCGGCTGAACGAAAAGCACTACGGAGCCTTGCAGGGGCTCGACAAGAGCGAAACAGCCGCACGCTACGGCGAAGCGCAGGTGCTGGCCTGGCGCCGCAGCTACGACACGGCTCCGGCGCCGCTCGAAGCCGACGATCCGCGGCATCCGCGTTTCGACCTGCGCTACGCCGCCGTGCCCCCCGTGCTGCTGCCGGCCACCGAGTCGCTGGGCGACACCGCCGCACGGACCATACCCTACTGGTCGAGCATCGTATTTCCCGAACTGATGCACCACGATGCACTGCTCGTGGTCGCGCACGGCAATTCGCTGCGCAGCATCGTCAAAGAGGTGAAAGGACTTTCCGACAGCGAGATCGTCGGCATCAACATCCCCACGGCCGCACCCTACGTCCTCGAATTCGACGACCGCCTCCGCCTCGTGCGCGACTACTACCCGGGCGATCCGGACGAGATAGCCGCCCGCGCAGCCGCCGTTGCGGCCCAGGGAAAAGCCGCGCCCGGCACCGAACGCAACGACGCATGACGCGCCCGACGCCGCCCGTACGTCCTCCCGCCGACCGCAACGAACCGCGCAACACCGCCCCCGCAGCAGGAACCGCCTCGCCATCGCACATACGAAAACAGGCAGAAAAAAACGAGCCTCCGATACGTATCGGAGGCTCGCGGTGCCGAAACGGCACGCAATCCCGTATCAGCCACGATGGGCTTTCAAAGCGGACTATGCCTTGGGATTCGCACCCCACTGATTCTCTTTCGGCTCACCGTCGAGGCACATAAGCACCAGCAGCCAGATACCGCCGATCACAGGAACAAGACCGATGAGCACCCACCAGCCGCTCTTGCCGATGTCATGCAGACGGCGAACGCATACGGCCAAACCGGGCACCACCACGGCCAAACCGTAGAGCGACACGAGCAGCGGGAACTTAATCAGTCCGGCAACTACCCCGATCACCACGGCAACGATCAGGTTGCCCAGCGTGAACATCCAGTACTCTTTGCGACGTGCCCGTCCGTTAAAATCGGCATAATGGTTTTTCAAAACGTCCAAATAGTAATTCATAAACTCGAATTGTTAAAAAAGCCCTACTCTTCATCGGATTTTCGGTACCTCCGTGTTGCATCCGGCCCCTTTTGGAAGCCGAATCGACCGTAAAATTAACAAAAATCCGCCAAACATGTCCTCCGACCCGCAAAAAACATCGCGCAAAGGGACCGTTCCATGCACACGAAGCGCCACACACACAGCCGCGGACGCGATTGCCGGCCCCCTGCAAAAAACGGATGAACACGGGGGCAGCGACACACCCGGATACCCGTTCACGGACGCATCCGTCACCCCCGGACGCACGAATATCAGCCAAACACCCTTAAAAATAGCCGCTCACGGCGATCTTTCGCAATTTTTGCCTATATTTGTTCCCGCAATTGCGACCGACCGCGACGGCGGATCGCACTGCGGGGACGGGCACCTCAGGCACGTTTTACTAAAACCGCTCTATTCCAAACGATTGCATCGTATTGGTGTCCTATGTTAGTGCCCTTACCCAACCGTAAACAGGAATTCATGCCGACCGAAAATCCGCCCATAAACTGGTATGCGCTGCGCGTGACCTACTGCCGCGAAATGATCGTCAAGCGACGTCTCGACGCCTGCGGCATCGAAAGCTTCGTGCCGATGCGCTACAAGGAGACGGTCTGCGGCCAGCGGCGCCGGCGCACGCTCGTCGCCGCCGTGCACAACCTCCTGTTCGTGCACACCACGGCGGAGCAGCTGCGCACGATCGCATCCGACCCCCGGCTGCCGGTGCGCACGATCACGGACCGCACGACCGGCAGCACGCTGATCGTTCCGGACAAACAGATGCGCGACTTCATCGCCGTAGCGGGCAATCCGGACGAACAGCACATCTACCTCGACCCCGACTCGACCGAACTGCGGCGCGGCGACCGCGTGCGCATCACGGGCGGCCTGCTGGCCGGCGTCGAGGGAGAGTTCATGCGCATCCGCGGCGACCGTCGCGTGGTGGTCTCCATCGCCGGAGTGATGGCCGTGGCCACGGCTTTCATCCATCCGTCGCTCATCGAAGCGCTCGAACCGCAGCGAAAGACGCCGGCGGAAAAACCCGCACCGCACCGCACCGCACCGGAGCTTCGGGACGGCGACCGAACGCCGGAACCCGCAACCCGCGACCGCATATCATGACGCAACCTTCGATCAAAGAGAACTTCGCGTACAAGAGCGTCCTGACGCTTTCGACCTACCTGATCGCCTTCGTCACGTTCCCCTACGTCTCGCGCGTGCTGGGCGTGGAGCGCGTCGGACTGGTCAATTTCGCGGACAACACGATCGGCTACTTCCTGCTCTTCGCCACGATGGGCGTGAACATCCTCGGCGTGCGCGAAATCGCAGCGGTGAAGGAGGACCCCGAACGCCGCGCACGGGTATTCTCGAACATCCTGGGTCTCAACCTCATGTTCACGGCCGTCACGCTGGCGGTATTTTTGGCGCTCGTGGCCGCGGTGCCCAAGCTGCACCAGCATGCCGGGCTGTTCTACATCGGCACGGCCAAGATCCTCTTCAGCGCGTTCCTCGTGGAGTGGTTCTTCACGGGCATCGAACAATTCCGCTACATCACGCTGCGCAGCATCGCCGTGAAGGTGCTCTACGTCGCCAGCGTCTTCCTCTTCGTGCGCCGCCCCGAGGACTACCGCCTCTACTTCATACTCACGGTCGGCGTGGTGGTCGTCAATGCCCTGGTCAATACGGCCTATGTCCGCCGCTACGTCCGCATCCGCCGGCACGATCTGTCCGGCACGAACTACGTGCGCCGCAACCTCCTGCTGGGCGTATACTCGATCATGAGCGCGATGTACCTCACATTCAACGTCATGTTCCTCGGTTTCGTCGCGGATGACACGCAGGTGGGGTACTACACCACCGCTTTCAAGCTCTACACCGTGATTCTCGGCTTCTTCACGGCTTTCACCAACGTCATGCTGCCCCGCATGAGCACGCTGCTCGCGGGCGGCGAACAGGAGCGCTTCCATGCGCTCATCGACCGGTCGTTCCGTGCGATGTGCCTGTTCAGCATCCCGATGATCGTATGCAGCATCATTCTCGCCCCGCAGATCATCCACCTGCTCGCGGGCCCCGGATACGAGGGGGCGATCCTGCCCATGCGGCTCATCATGCCCGCGGTGCTCCCCGTGGGCATCGCCCAGGTGCTCGCCATCCAGGTGCTCATGCCCATGAAACGCGACCGCGCACTGCTCACGGCCTCGATACTGGGCGCCGCGGTGAGCCTCGCGATCAACATCGCACTGGTGCCCCGCATGCAGAGCATCGGCACGGCCCTCGTACTGCTCGGCGCCGAGACGACCGTGACGATCGCCTACGTGACCTACTCCCTGCGCCAGGGACTCACGCGCCTCCCCTTCGACGCCATCGGACGCAACCTGCTCATCGCACTGGCTCCGGCCGCCGTGTGCCTGGCCTGCGCCCGCGGCATCGCCCCCCCGCTCCTCGCGCTCGGCACGGCCCTGCCGTGTTCGGTACTCGTGTGGGCCGCGATCTGCTACCGCACCGGACAGTTGTCCGGACTCCTGCGCTTCGGAAAAAGATAAAGCAATATGGACGTTTCGATCATCATCGTAAACTACAACACCTGCCGGATGACGGCCGAATGCATCGACAGCGTTTTCGAGAAGACGCACGGCATCGACTTCGAAATCATCCTGGTGGACAACGCCTCGACGGACGGCAGCCGCGAACACTTCGCAGGCGACAGCCGCATCACCTATATATATAACGACGAAAACCTCGGCTTCGGCCGGGCGAACAACGCAGGCATCGAGCGGGCCCGGGGACGCTACGTCTTTCTGCTCAATTCGGACACACTGCTGATCGGCAACGCGATCAAGACGCTCTGCGACCACCTCGACGCCCACCCCGAAACGGGCGCCTGCGGCGGCAACCTATTCTACGGCGACCGCACGCCCGCACAGTCGTTCATGCGTTACTTCCCGTCGGTTTTCTGGGAGCTGAACACGCTGTGCTGCAATCTTCCGGCGCGGCTGCGCTACGGCCGCAACGCCACGCACAACCACACGGGCCGCGTGCTCGACGTGGCCTACGTCACAGGCGCCGACCTGATGCTGCGGCGCGACCTGTTGCAGCGCATCGGGGCTTTCGATCCGCGGTTTTTCATGTACTACGAGGAGACGGAGCTGTGCCACCGCATACGCCGGGCGGGCTTCCGCATACAATCCGTCCCCGCGGCCGAGATCATCCACCTCGAAAGCAAGAGTTTTTCGGGTGCCGCCGCATCGGAGCGCAAGATCGGCATGATGATGAAGAGCCGCGCGCTCTACTACGAACTCACCCACTCACGACGATACGGCCGTGCGGTCGATGCGATCTGGAACGTCACGATCCGCACGCGGCTGCTCTGCTTCGCACGCAACGAGGCTCGCCGCGCCGTGTGGGAAGCCAACCGCACGGCCCGGGCCCGCGACTAAAGCCCCGACACCATGCCCGTCAGCAGTTTCGCATACGCCATACCCTACCTGCTGGTTTTCCTGGTCCTCACGGTTCTGTGCAACTACGAGTTCCGGCTGCTCGAACACAACCGTGCGACTACGCGCGTGCGGTGGATGACCTTCGGACTGCTCTGGTTCTTCATCGGCTTCCGCGGGTTCGTCTTCACCGACTTCATCAGCTACTACCCCTGGTTCGAGGGATTGCCCTCGCTGTGGACGGGCAACACGCTCTCGACGCTCGACTCCGACGTGGAGACGGCGTTCGAGCCGGGATTCGTGCTGTACGCCATATTATGCAAGAGCGTCATTCCCAACTATTTCGCATGGAACATCGCCTCGGCGTTCATCGACCTGTTCATCCTCGACCGCATTTTCCGGCGCTATTCGCGCTACTATGCGCTGTCGTTCCTGATCTTTTTCGTCATGGGTTGCGCCGTGCTGGAGTTCAACATTCTGCGCAACGCCAAGGCGATCCTGATCTTCCTGCTCGCGCTTCCCTACCTCAAGCAGCGCAAGCCGTGGAAATACTTCGGCATGATCCTGCTGGCCACGATGTTCCATGTCAGCTCGCTCCTCTACTTCCCGCTCTACTTCTTCCTGCACCGCCGCTGGCCGAAAGTCGTGCTGCTCGGCATCCTGCTGGTCGGAATCGCCGTGACGGCCGGACACATAAAGTTCCTTTTCCCGATACTGAACGCGCTCGGAGGCATAATCGGCGGACGCGCCGGAGCGCTGATCGAAATCTACCTGAACAGCGACCTCTACGCCCAGCCCTACTCGCTTGGCATCGGATACCTGGAGCGCATCATCACCTATCTGCTGGTTTTCTTCACCTACGGCAAATGGCAGGACCGCACGGGCGACCGCTATCTGTTCCCCAACCTCTACGTGCTCTTTTTCATTTCGTTCACCTGCCTGTGGGAGCTCGGCGTGGCACTCGAACGCATCTCCTATCTGTTCATGGCTTCATACTGGATCTTCTATCCGCAACTGCTGGCCTATTGCAGAACGCTCGGGCTGAAGCTGGCGCTCTTCCTCTACATTTTCGTGCTCTTCGGACTCAAACTGACACAGCAGACCTCCAACATACACCTGAAATACGACAACATCCTCTTCGGCATCGCCTCTTTCGACACACGCAAATCCGTCGTCAAGGCGACCCTGGAGACCTAATGCCGCATACCGCATGAACCAGCCACCCTCCTGTCTCTACATCACCAACGCCTACGACGCAAAAAAATGGGGCGGCCGCGAGTTGGTGTCGGACCTCAACCGACGCATCCTCGCGGAGCTGTTCGGCGAGCGGCTCGCCGTATACGAAATCGACCGGCGCACCTCGCTGCTCCGCAAGGCAGCCAACACGCTGTCGGGTCGCACCGACGGAGTGTCGGCACGCACGCTTCGCGAAATCGCCGCGCTCATGCGCACCGCACGCCCCGACTGCGTATTCTTCAACGGCTCGGGATTCGGTCCGATCTGCCGGCGCATCGCGAAACGCTTCCCCGAGGTGCACACGATCACTTTCTGCCACAACGTCGAGAGCAAATTCTTCGAGGACGCCTACGCCCACAGCCGCTCGCTCAAATCGTGGCTCCTGAGCCGGCTCTATGCCCGCTCGGAACGCATGGTGTTGCGCCACAGCCGCACCGTGGTATGCCTCAACGAACGTGACCGGCAGCTTTTCACCGCGCTCTACGGCCGGCGGCCCGAATGGATCGCCCCCCTGTGCCTGAAAGACTTCTTCCCCGCATCGGGCCCCGCGCCCCGTCCCGCACGGCAACGGCCGGTGGGTCTCTTCGTCGGAGGGTGTTTTTTCAGCAACTTCTACGGCGTGAAGTGGTTCCTCGAAAAGGTAGCCCCCTTCGTCGATGCGGAGCTGCTGGTCGTGGGCCGCGGCTTCGAGAACGTGCGCGACCGGCTCCCCGCACTGCCCAACGTGCGGATCGTCGGCGGCACGGACGACCTGGTGCCCTACTACCTCGCGGCCGACTTCATCTTCTCGCCCATCTTCGACGGTTCGGGCATGAAGACGAAAACGGCCGAGGCATTCATGTTCGGCAAGACGCTCTTCGGCACGAAGGAGGCTTTCGAGGGCTACGACGCAGACCCGGAAAAAGCTGGAGCCCGATGCGACGACGCCGAATCGTTCATCCGCACGATCAACGAATACCCCTACTCCGACGCAACGTTTTTCAACGCCTACAACCGCGAACGCTTCGTAGCGGAGTACTCGTTCGAAGCACAAAAGAGACGATTCAGACAAATATTCAACGCTTGACGCACTCACCACGATGATCCGCATACTCCACATACTGCACAGCATGAACCGCGGCGGCACCGAGGCCATGCTGATGAACCTCTACCGCCACATCGACCGCGGGCAGATACAGTTCGACTTTCTGCTGACCGATCCCGCGCCCTGCGCCTACGAACCCGAAATCGGGTCGCTCGGCGGCCGGGTCTACCGCATCCCGCGCCTGACGCGCGGCAACCCCCTGCGTTACATGCGGGCCGCGGACGCCTTTTTCAAGGCGCATCCCGAATACCGCATCGTGCATTCGCACACCTCGTCGAAGAGCGCCATCCCCCTGTGGATCGCACGCCGCAACGGCATACCGGTGCGGATCTGCCATTCGCACAGCAACCGCAGCGAGTCGGGCATCAACGGCCTGATCCGCGACGCGCTCAAACCCGCACTGCGGCACATGGCCACCGACCTGTTCGCATGCAGCAACGCGGGGGCGCAGTGGCTCTACGGCACACGCACCGTGCGGAAAGGCGGCGTGCACATCGTGAAGAACGCCATACCGTGCGCCGACTACGCCTACGACGGCAGCGTGCGGCAGGAGGTACGCGAACGGCTCGGACTCGGAGACGCACTCGTCATAGGACACACGGGACGGTTCCACCCCGCGAAAAACCACCTCTTCCTGCTCGAAGTCTTCAGCGAAATACGCCGCCGGAGGCCCGACGCACGGCTGCTGCTGGTCGGCGACGGCGCGCTGCGTCCGCAGATCGAGCGGCGCATCGCGGAACTCGGACTCGCCGACGCCGTGATTCTCACGGGCGTGGTGAGCGACGTGCACCGCTACATGCAGGCGATGGACGTCTTCGTCTTTCCGTCGCACTACGAAGGGCTGGGCATGGTGCTGGTCGAGGCGCAGGCCGCGGGACTGCGCTGCTTCACCTCGGCGGGCTCGGTGCCCGAGGAGGCCAACGTGGCGGGACTCGTGGAGTACATCCCGCTGAGCGAATCGCCCGCCGTGTGGGCCGAACGGGTGCTCCGCCACACCGGACCCCATCCCCGCACGGGCACGCTGGAGAAGATCCGCGCAAAGGGATACGACATCGCGGAGGCGGCGCGCAGGCTCGAAGCCTTCTACCTGCGCCGCGCCGCGGAGATTTCACGCTGAATAACAAGCATCGCCAAATATGCAAGCAATCATTCTGGCGGCAGGCATGGGCCGCCGCCTGGGACCGCTGACGCGGGAGAACACCAAATGCATGATCGAGGTGAACGGCGTGCGGCTGATCGACCGGCTGCTCACCCAGCTCTCGGCCCTGAATCTGACGCGCGTCGTCATGGTCACGGGATACGAGGGCGGCAAACTGCGCTCCTACGTGGGCGAGAGCTACCGCGGCATGCCGATCGAATACATCGACAACCCGATCTACGACCGCACCAACAACATCTACTCGCTCTCGCTGGCCCGCGAACAGCTCCAGGAGGACGACACGCTGCTGATCGAATCGGACCTCATCTTCGAGGACTCGCTCTTCCGGCTCATCCTCGACTCGCCCCACCCCAATGCGGCGCTGGTCGATAAGTACAAGAGCTGGATGGACGGCACGATGGTGCGTCTCGACGCCGAGAACAACATCGTGAACTTCATCCCGAAGAAGGCTTTCAAGTACTCCGATACGGACAGCTACTACAAGACGGTGAACATCTACAAGTTCAGCCGCGACTTCTCGGTGAACCACTACGTGCCCTTCCTCGAAGCCTACACCCGGGCGCTGGGCAACAACGAGTACTACGAGCAGGTGCTGCGCGTCATCACGCTCATCGACGCCTGCGATTTCAAGGCCCTGCCCCTCGACGGACAGAAATGGTACGAAATCGACGACGTGCAGGACCTGCGCATCGCCGAAACCCTCTTCGCCGACGCCGAAGACAAGCTGCTCAAATACCAGCGCTGCTACGGCGGCTACTGGCGCTTCCCCGCCCTGCTCGACTTCTGCTATCTGGTCAATCCCTACTCCCCGCCGCAGCGCATGGTCGAGGAGCTGAAAGCCAACTTCGAGACCCTGCTGCGCGAATACCCCTCGGGAATGGGCGTCAATTCGCTGCTGGGAGCCAAATACTTCGGTCTGAGCCAGCCCTACGTCTGCGTGGGCAACGGCGCCGCCGAGCTCATCAAGAGCCTCATGGGCTCCATCGAGGGTCCGGTGGGCGTGGTCTACCCCACCTTCGAGGAGTACCCCAACCGCCGGAGCGCCGACGGCGTGGTGCCCTACGTGCCGCAGAATCCCGACTTCGCCTACACGGCGGACGACCTGATGCGGAAGGCCACCTCCTCCGCCAACGGCTTTCGTATGTACACCCGCTCGGACTACCGGGCGGCGGCCCAGCAGACGGTGAACAGCTATGAGGACAAGGGCCAGCTGGAGCTGCAATTTCTGGACACCGCCGGGGCGGTGCTCTACTCGGGCAACGACCTGACCGCCGGCAGCACCCCAAGCACGCCGGATATCCAAAAGGCTCTGAACGAGCGGACCGCCAGCCCCTGGAAGGGGCGGGACCCGGCTACCGGAGAGCGCATCCTGGCCGCCTCCAGCCCGGTGATCTACCAGGGGGAGGTGGTAGGGGTCATTCGCTATGTCACCTCTCTGTCCGGAATTGACCGGCAGTTTACCTTCGCCATGGCGGTGATTTCGGCAATTGCCTTGGGTATTTTTGCTATGGTGTATTTTTCCAACTTGTATTTTGTCCGCTCCATTGTAGAACCTCTGGCCGCTATTACCGAAATTGCCCGGGTGATTGCCGACGGAAGCTACGGCGTTCAGATTGAGAAGAAGTTTGACGATGAGATCGGCGAACTTACCGACGCTATTAACGACATGTCGATGAAGATCCGTCAGTCAGAGAAAACGCAAAGCGAGTTTATTTCCTCTATGTCCCATGAACTGCGCACTCCCCTCACCGCCATCACAGGCTGGGCGGAGACCATACAGGCCGGAGAGGTCCGTTCCGCTGAGGATATGCGCAAGGGCATGTCTATTATTGTGTCCGAGGCCAAGCGGCTGAGCAACATGGTGGAGGAGCTGCTGGAGTTCTCCCGCATTGAGGACGGCCGGTTTACCCTGTCGGTGGAGCCCCTGGACCTGAAAGCGGAGCTGGAGGACGCCGTCTATACCTACACCGAGTTCTTCGGCAAGGAGGGCATCACCCTGAACTACTCCGACGGCCCGGAGGAGATGATCCCCATCTCCGGCGACCCGGAGCGGCTGCGGCAGGTGTTCTGCAACCTGCTGGACAATGCGGACAAGCACGGCGGCTCCGGGGGCCGGATCGAGGTGTCCGTGGGCCGGGAGGAGGACCATGTGGTGATCCGCATCCGGGATCACGGCCCCGGCGTGCCGGAGGACGAGCTGCCCTACATTAAATATAAATTCTACAAGGGCTCCTCCAAGGCCCGGGGCTCCGGCATCGGCCTCGCCGTCTGCGATGAGATCATCAACAGCCACAACGGCACGCTGGACATTGGCAACGCCCCCGGCGGCGGCTGCGCGGTCACCATCCGCCTGCCCATCGGGGTGGAGAACGTGTAGGCGGCGGAATGGAAGGATTCGAGCGGTTGCAATATCCGGCCGTTTATGATACACTATTGGGCCGGGAGAGCGGAGACAGACAATCAGAACCTGCGTTCACAGCCTCAAACGCCGGCTGTAACTACAGGTTCCCAAAGGAGACAAACCCATGGCAAAACAGGAAACCCACAGCACCCCCTTCAAAACCACCTGCGGCGGGCAGGCCCTGCTGGAGGGCATCATGATGCAGGGCCCCGGCAAGCGTGCCATTGTGGTGCGCAAGCCCGACGGGGAGCTGGATATCACCGAGGAACCCATCAAACCCCGCCGGGGGCTGGCAAAGCTGCCCTTTATCCGGGGGATCTTCATCTTCTGCGGCTCCATGGTCCACGGAATGCGGGCGTTGATGCACTCCGCCGAGGTGTCCGACGACGGCTCCGCCCCGGAGGAGGAGCTGACCGGATTTGACAAATGGCTCAACGACCACCTGAGCGAGGACAAGGCCATGACGGTGATCATCACCCTGGGGGCCATCCTGGGCATCGCCTTCTCCGTGGGGCTGTTCATCCTGCTGCCCACGGCGTTGACGGGGTTCATCGGGCTGGTGTGGAAAACCATGCCCCTGTGGGTGCGCTCGGTGATCGAGGGCGTTTTGAAGGTGGCCATCTTCATGGTTTACCTCTATCTCTGCTCCAAGATGAAGGAGATCCACCGGGTATTCCAGTACCACGGCGCGGAGCACAAGACCATCTACTGCTACGAAAACGGCCTGGAGCTGACGGTGGAGAACGTCCGCAAGCAGCCCCGGCACCATCCCCGGTGCGGCACCAGCTTCCTGTTTGTGGTGATCGCGGTGTCCATTTTCCTGTCCATTGTCATCTTCACGCCGCTGGAGATCGAGAACACCTTCCTGCGCATGGCCCTGCACCTGCTGATGCTGCCCGTCATCGTGGGGGTGACTTACGAGTTTAACCGCTATGTGGGCGGTCACGACGGGGGCGTGTGCCGCGCCCTGCGGGGCCCCGGTATGTGGATGCAGAACTTTACCACCTTCGAGCCGGACGATTCCATGATCGAGGTGGGCATTGAGGCACTCAAACGGGTACTGCCCGAGGAAAAGGGCGCGGACCGCTGGTAAACGCCGCCGTCTTTGCGTCCCGAGAGGCCCGCGAACCGAGAAAGAGAGGGGAAGAACACCGTGCCCGCCACCTACAACGACCTGTATCTGGACGCCCGGAAGGCCCTGAAGGGGGCGGGGGTGGAGGCCGCCCAGCTGGAGGCCCGGGAGCTTTTGTGCTTCGCCTCCGGCAAGGACCGGACCCAGCTGATCCACGACCTGCCCCTGTACGCCTCCGACGGGGCGGAAAAGCGGTTCCGGGGCCTGCTGGACCGCCGCCTCAAGGGGGAGCCGGTGGCCTACCTCATCGGGGAGTGGGAGTTCTATGGCCTGACCCTGGACGTGTGCCGGGATGTGCTCATCCCCCGGCCGGACACCGAGACCCTGGTGGAGCGGGGGATTCTGTTCCTGCGGGACAAGGAGAACGCCCGGGTGCTGGACCTGTGTGCGGGCAGCGGCTGCGTGGGCCTTGCCATCGCGGACAACTGCCCCGACGCCAAGGTGGTGCTGGGCGAGTGGTCGGAGGACGCCCTGCGGGTGTGCCGCCAGAACATCCGCCGCTGCGCCCTGACGGAGCAGGTGCAGGCCGCCCAGGCGGACGCCCTGGAGCCGCCCCCCCGGCTGCTGCGGGACTTCGACCTGATCCTCTGCAACCCCCCCTATATCCCCACCCTGGAGATCCCGCGGCTGGACCCCTCGGTGCGGGACTACGAGCCCCACATCGCCCTGGACGGTGGGGAGGACGGGCTGAAATTCTACCGGGCGGTGGCGAAGAAGTGGAAGCGGGCCTTAAAGCCCGGCGGCAAGCTGGCTTTTGAGGTGGGCTTCGACCAGGCCCCGGCGGTGGAATACATTCTGGCGGAGCACGGCTATCAGGACATCCAGACCACCTTGGATCCCGGAATGCACTGGCGGGTGGTGGAGGGAAGCACAGGACAAATCGAATTTTTTGGAGGCTAAATAATGAAGAAAAATGAGAAAGGCAGTCGTCCTAAAGCGATAATTGATAGCATATGTGATTCTATGTCTGAGGGAACTATAAAACTTAGTAATGAGGTTATTCAAGCCTTTTTCCAAGAATTAGCTGAAAAAATAATTCGATGTATAAAATCAAAACCGGATATTACAACACCTGAAATTAAGGCAGAGATAGAAAAGATAGCAGGAGTAAAAGCTGTGGAAATGGCTCATGGAATGTTGGACCAGTCAACGGAAATGGGCGAATACATATATAGAACCGCTATTACAAGGACGATGAAAGATTTGGAATGGGGGGAAGAAGCGATTCAACAAATTTTGAAATTAGCCGATGAAAAGTGTGATTTCAAGATAGATCAGTTCCCTTCTAATGCTTCCAACTCCCATTCAAAAAGAAAACGAACATAAATTTTAGGGGTAGATAATTCTTTGTTAGTCCGGTTTATGGGACATCTAAAAGTGTAATATATGGGACAGTAAGGGCCGGCAACCCTCCAAACACGCCGGCGGGAAAGGATGATTGTACATGGCAGAGAAGAAAAAGCAGGTAGAACCCGCCGCCCCCGCGTCGGACAAGAAGAAGGCCCTGTCCACCTGTATCGCCCAGATCGAGAAGGACTACGGCAAAGGCTCCATCATGCGCCTGGGGGAAAACGCCCACATCGTGGTGGAGGCCATCCCCACCGGGTCCCTGTCCCTGGACATCGCCCTGGGCATCGGCGGCGTGCCCAAGGGGCGCATCATCGAGATCTACGGCCCCGAGTCCTCCGGCAAGACCACCCTGGCCCTGCACATCGTGGCCGAGGCCCAGAAGCGGGGGGGCGAGGTGGCCTTCATCGACGCGGAGCACGCCCTGGACCCCACCTACGCCCGCGCCCTTGGCGTGGACATCGACTCCATGCTCATCTCCCAGCCGGACACCGGCGAGCAGGGCCTGGAGATCTGCGAGGCCCTGGTGCGTTCCGGAGCCATCGACGTGGTGGTGGTGGACTCGGTGGCGGCCCTGACCCCCCGGGCCGAGATCGAGGGCGACATGGGCGACAGCCACGTGGGCCTGCTGGCCCGCCTGATGAGCCAGGCCCTGCGGAAGCTGGCAGGCTCCATCGCCAAGACCAACTGCGTGGTGATTTTCATCAACCAGCTCCGGGAGAAGGTGGGCGTGGTGTACGGCAACCCGGAGGTGACCACCGGAGGCCGGGCCTTGAAGTTCTACGCCTCCGTGCGCATGGAGGTGCGCCGGGTGGAGGCCATCAAGAACGGCACCGAGCTGATCGGCAACCGCACGAAGGCCAAGATCGTGAAGAACAAGGTGGCCCCCCCCTTCCGGGAGGCGGAGTTTGAGATCATGTACGGCGAGGGCATCTCCAAGCTGGGCGAGCTGGTGGATCTGGCGGTGAAGCTGGACATTGTGCAGAAGTCCGGTTCCTGGTTCTCCATGGGGGACACCCGGCTGGGCCAGGGCAAGGACGCGGTGAAGAAATATTTCCAGGAGAACCCCGAGCTGGTGGAGAAGATTGAGGCCGAGGTTCGGGCCAACTCCTTCAAGCTGATGAGCAAGCAGTCCCAGGTGGCGGCCAAGGCGGCGGGCCGGGCGGTGGACGTGGACGCCGAGGACTTTGAAGGATAGTCCGTGAAAATTGAGAAGTTAGAGCCCTCCACCCACAAGCAGGGCCGCTGGCTGGTGTGGCTGGACGACGCCTCCCTGGTGCGGGTAGGGGAGGGGGATGTGGTGTCCCTGGGCCTCTACGCGGGCAAGGAATTGACCGGCGGCGAGGCGGAGGCCCTGACTGCCGCCGGAGAGCAGTCCCGGCTGATGGAGCGGGCGGTGGGCCTGCTGGCCCAGCGTCCCCTGTCCCGGAGGGAGCTGCTGGACAAGCTGTGCGCCCCGCCCCGCCGGAAGCGGGAAAAGTACCCCTACGACAAGCTGGACGATGGCCCCGGCCCCGCGCTGCTGGAGGCCCAAAGGGAGGCCCTGCGGGAGCGGGCGGAGGGCGTGGCGGACCGGCTCACGGATCTGGGCCTGCTGAACGACGGGGAGTATGCCCGGATGGTGGCGCGTCACTACGCCGCCAAGGGCTACGGCCCCCGGAAGCTCCGGGACGAGCTGTACCGCCGGGGGGTGCCCCGGGAGTTCTGGGAGGACGCCCTGGAGGAGCGGGAGCCGGACGGGGATCAGGTGCTGAAGCTGGCCCGGCAGAAGCTCCGGGGGGCGGAGCCTACCCGGGAAAATCTGAAAAAGGTGTCCGACTACTTAGCCCGCCGGGGCTATGGCTGGGACGAAATCTCCGGGGCGTTGGACCGCCTCCGGGAGGAGGAATGGGAGTAAATGGGCTATAAGGTGGCGTTTCAGTCCCTGGGCTGTGCCAAAAACCTGGTGAACACCGAGCAGATGATGGCCCTTTGCCGGGACGCGGGCCACACCGTCACCGGCGACCCGGAGGGGGCGGACGTGGCGGTGCTGAACACCTGCGGCTTCATTGAGTCCGCCAAGAGCGAGGCCATCGACGCGATTCTGGAGCTGGCGGCGTTGAAGCGGGCGGGCAGGCTGAACAAGCTGCTGGTGGCGGGCTGTCTCAG
>OFHM01001490.1_pt1 | contig 15123 bp, 19 predicted proteins | sample 1521311 | NCBI WGS metagenome assembly OFHM01 (sample SAMEA3504083, study PRJEB24116) | mouse gut metagenome | biome: mouse gut; feature: mouse-associated habitat; material: faeces | place: Denmark | collected 2011 | reverse complement strand
TCCGCAAGGCATTTGGAAGTAAGCAGATAGACAATCTTTTAGAGCAGGCAAAAGTAGCACAAAAATCAAAACAGCGTGGGAATCACTTTAAAAACAACAAAGAGGAAAGGTAGGAAACACTATGGAAAACAGGATTTATGACGAAAATAACGGTCTCTGGTATGCAAAGCAAGGCGACTATTACCTCCCAGAGCTTGCATTACCTCCCGAAGAAGAAAAGCCGATAGGTATATGGGGACAGCGGCATTTGCGGTATCTCAAAGAGCACAAGCAGCTTGTATATCCCGCATCCAGTAATCAGCGCAACGCTGGGCCATGCCGATCCGGATTCCCTTGACCACTACCTTTTTGCTGATATCAGGCATCTGCGGGAATGCAGCCTTAGTATTGAGGATTTTCCCGTCAGGAAGGGGGTGTTTGAGGGATGAGCCGTTACATTTCCGGTTTTTCAGATCTTATCGTACAATATGCAGACTATCAGAAAGCATCCGGCGGGTGGGGGACGGAACGGACTGGGCACCGCCTGAACATTGAGTATTTTGACCGCTATTGCAGTGAGAACTACCCGGGGCAGCCGCTGTCCCAGGAAATGGTGGATTCCTGGTGCCAGAAAAGGGAGACGGAAACCAACACTTCCTGCAACACCAGGACAGATGGGATCCGTTCGTTTATCCGTTACCTGAGGGAAAGGGGCCTTACCGAAGCGGAACCGCCGCCATCGCTGAAAAACTGTGGGAACACATATATCCCGCATGCTTTTAACAAGGATGAACTGGCAAGGTTTTTCATCGAATGTGATGCTGTCGTATTCCGGCGCCCTGAAGCGAAATACCGGATGAAAGAACTCGTCTGCCCTGTATTTTTCAGGCTCCTTTACAGCAGCGGCATCCGGACAACAGAAGCACGGTATCTAAAAAGAGAGGATGCCGACCTTGTGCATGGTGTTTTAAACATCAGGAAATCGAAGGGAAACAGCCAGCATTATGTGGCGCTTCATGAAAGCATGGCCCAGCTGCTTATAAAGTATGACCGTGCAGCTGAAAAGCTCCGGCCTGGCCGGGAATATTTCTTTGAACCCCCCAATGGGGGACACTATTCCCGCCAATGGGTTACAGGGATGTTCCAGCCACTGTGGGAGAAAGCAAACGGCACGGGCAGCAATGCGGTTGCCTATGCCCTCCGCCATAACTATGCAGTCACGAACATCAACAGCTGGCCGGAGGGACCCTTTGGATTTAATGCAAAACTCCAGTATCTTTCAAAATCCATGGGGCACAGCAGTATTGAGTCTACGCTGCATTATTATTCCATGGTCCCACGGCTGGCGGACATACTGCGTGAGAAAACAGAAAAAGGGATGAATGCGATCCTGCCGGAGGTGTTATATGAAGAAGAATGATGACCCCATAAAAATAGCCCGGTATATATCTGAATTCCTGGACTCCTATGCGCCCAGCTTTCTTACAGCCAGTGAACATACATTAAAATCCTACAGGGATGCGATTGGATTATATATCGGTTTCCTGGAAAACTCCGGGGTGACGCCGAAAATCCTCTCCAGGAAACACTTTGAAAGGGAATGGATCGAAAAATGGATTGTATGGATGAAGGAAACCCGCAGATGCAGCCCGGATACCTGCAATGTACGGCCCGGCTCCTTTCGAATGTTCCTTCAGTTCCTGGGAAGCCGGGATATAGAATTCCAGTATCTCTACCAGGAGGCACGGAAGGTCAGGAGGCAGAAATGCATAAAGAAAAAAGTAAACGGATTTACCCGTGAAGCGGTAGAAGCCATGCTTGCCGTTCCTGACCCATCTACGGTGACAGGAAAGCGGGATCTGGTGTTTCTTACCCTCCTGTATGCGACTGCTGGGAGGCTGGATGAGATCCGGTCCATCAAAATCTGCCATCTCCATCTTGATGCAGAAAAGCCGTATGTGACCCTGGTTGGGAAAAGGGGGAAAATGCGGACAGCATACCTGCTGCCGAAAGTTGTTTCCTATATCCAGATTTACTTAAAATCTTTCCATAATGATCCGCCGGATCCTGATGCCTATCTTTTTTATTCCCGCGTTAGCGGGATGCATGGAAGGCTTTCAGAACCAGCCCTGGCAAAAAGAATAAAGCTCTGCGCGGCAGCCGCCCATGAAAAATGCCCTGATGTGCCGTTGGATGCACATGCCCATCAATTTCGTCATGCGAAAGCTTCCCACTGGATTGAGGATGGCATCAATGTCGTCCAGGTAAGCTTCTTACTTGGGCATGAGCAGCTGGAAACAACCATGCGTTATCTGGACATCACTACAGAGGAAAAAGCAAAAGCACTGGCTACACTGGAAAGTGAATTGCAAAAATCCACTCCCAAGAAATGGAAAAACAGTGATGGAACCTTAAAAGATTTCTGCGGCCTAAACCGTTAGTGCAAAAAAGAAATCCAAACTATTTTAACAGGAAAGCCTTAATCTGTGCGTTGTTTCCGCTAAAAGTTTGGATTTCTTAGAAGTTTGGATTTGGGGGCGAATGAACAATATCCGCAACCGGGCAGAGGAAATCATAAACAGCGAACTGATTTATATTTGATTGGACATGGAAAGGCCAGCCGACACCCGGCTGGTCTTTCTAACTTTCCTTACGCTCCAATACCGCACGAATCATGGCAACGGCGATTTCCTGCTGGCTGGGCGACGTGCTTTCCCACAGCTCTGCCAGCTCCCGTATCTTGCTGACCTCATTATCTTCCAGCGCATCCCGCAGCAGATAATCAGGGGAGATTTTCAGTGCGTTGCAGATATTGATAAATACGGGCAGACTGGGAACCTTTATCCCGCCTTCAATCTGCCGGAGGTAAGTTGCGTTGATATTGCACAGCTCCGAGAGCCTGTCCGCCGTGAATCCCCGGTCTTTCCTCACCATGTTGATACGTTTGCCCAATCCTTTTGTTTCCATATTGCCCACCCATTTCATAAGCTATTAGCATTTATTTTATTCACTTTTAGACTACATCACACATAGGGATTGCAATAGATTCTAAAAGACTATATAATATTAGCTAATAGACTATAAACTATGAAAGGGGAATAATAGAATGGAACTGAACTATTTTAGGGACAAACTTTTTGATTTACTGAACGACAACGAGGGGATGGGGATTGCCGACCTGTACGCAGACGAGCGGAACAGTCTGCTTACTGTCAGGACAGAGGACGGGGATGTATTTGAAATCGTATGCCAGCAGGCAGTGGGGAAGGAGGACGGATGGACGACCGTAAGCTGACCGTTTATAATGGGCGAGGTGCTTTCAAGAAATCGCCGCCGCAGATTCTTTTACAGGGAAACTGGCTGGAACAGGCCGGATTCTCCGCAGGGGACAAAATCACCGTGAAATGCCAGCAGGGGCAGCTTATTATTACTAAGAACGAACCATCAGCAGAGCATGAAAAATAAATATAGACAAAGGCCGCTTTTGCAGTATAATAGAAACGGCAACAAGTCAGCCAGTGCTGGAGGAACATTTTAAAATGATTGAAACGGAGAGCCTGATTCTTGATAAGGCAAAGTTTTCAGATTGGAAGGAAATGTATTGCAATGTCTGGTCACAGCCGGAAAGCGCAAAATACATGGAATGGAATATTACTACAAGCGAAGAAAACGCCAAAATAAGAATCATGAAAACCATTGCATTTCAGAAAGAGCATGATACCTATCTAGTTTATGAAAAAGCAACCGGTAAGGTGATTGGATTTGCTGGGGTAGAAAAAATTGAACCTTACATCTATCAGGAAGCGGGGATATGTTTGGGGCCAGATTACGTGGGAAAAGGGTTTGGCAAGCAGATTCTTCAAGTCTTGATACAATATTGCAAAGAAGAATTTAGTGCAAAAAAGTTTATTTATTCAACAAGAGAGGAAAACAGGGCTTCCAATCAATTAGCAAAGTCATTAGGATTTACAGTGATTTCTTCAGTACCTAAAACAGACAGCAAAGATGGACACAGTTATAATCTTTTGCAATATAGCTTAAAACTATAACTGCCCATTTGGTAGGGCTGAATAAACAATGAATGAAAAGTTGAAGGAGGGGCAAAATGCCATACATTACAGTTGAAAGCGGCACTTTATCGGATAAGCAAAAGGAACTGCTGATAAAAAGATTGACAGAAGTATCTTCTGAAATTATGAATGTGCCGCAGGAATTTTTTGTGACTACGATTAAAGAACTGCCAGATAAGAACTTTGGGATTGGCGGTAAAACGATTGATAAAGTGAAAGCGGAATATATACAGGCACATCAATCATAGTGGGAAGGGATTGGAGATAATGGATAACTGGTTTACAATAGACAAGATTGATAATGAAACCATAATCATAAGCGAATACCGGCATTGGGAAGAAACCCACTGTTATCTATTGAATGGAAAAGAGAAAAGCCTGCTTATTGACACAGGGCTGGGGATTTCCAATATATATGATGAAGTCCGTAAACTTACGGATAAACCGATTGCGGCGGTTGCCACGCACATTCACTGGGACCATATCGGCGGGCATAAATATTTCCCGGAATTTTATGCACACGCAGAAGAATTGGACTGGCTGGACGGGAAATTCCCCCTGACAATCGAAACGGTTAAGGAAATGGTGGTTGACCGTTGTGATTTGCCTGACGGTTTTCATGTTGACGATTATGTATTCTTTCAAGGTATACCAACAAAAGTATTAAATGACCATGATGTAATTGATATTGGCGGCAGGGAAATTGAAGTGCTGCATACGCCCGGACACTCTCCCGGACATTTATGTTTTTGGGAAAAAGACAAAGGATATTTGTTTACCGGCGATTTGGTCTATAAAGATACCCTGTTTGCCTATTACCCTTCCACTGACCCGGAAGCCTATCTTGCTTCACTGGAAAAAGTTGCGGCACTGCCTGTAAAAAGGGTATTCCCTGCACACCATTCGCTGGATATACAGCCGGAAATACTAATCCGCATGGCAAATGCGTTCCGCCAGTTAAAGGCAGACGGGAAGCTCCATCATGGCAGCGGTACATATCATTATGGCGATTGGGGCGTATGGCTGTAAAACGGGATTAGCGGAAGAAAACGGGAAAGGGGATTTCATGGAAAAACGAGAAGAAACCATTCGGCTATGGTTTGATATGTGGCTGAAAAAGTGTGATTTAGGCATATTGGATATATTCTCTGAAAATGCTGTTTACACTGAAAGCTGGGGGCCGGAGTATCATGGCCCATTAAAAATAAAACTATGGTTTGATGAATGGAACAGGCGTGGCACAGTTCTCCAATGGGATATTAAACAGTATTTCCATAAAGGAAACCAAACGGTTGTAGAATGGTATTTTAAAAATACGGTGGACGATGGGAAGGTTGAAGCATTTGATGGAATTTCTCTCATTAAGTGGGCGCAGGATGGGCGAATACAATCCTTAAAAGAATTTGGCTGCAATACAGACAACTATGACCCTTATCAAAATGGGAATGTCCCACAATTCAAAGATACTCCGTCTATGTGGTTTTGATTTAACTCTGGAAAATGCCGTTGCATGGAAAAATCCCAAGCAACGGCATTTCCTATTTCCGTTTCTTCCTCTGGCTGACATAGCTTTTGAAGAATTTCGATTTTTCAAGGATATGTACAAGCTGCCGGAACTCCACATCAGACAGCTTGTTATAATTGATACCCAGCCGCTTGCAGTAAAGCGCAGCCTGCTTTTCAATAGTCCGAAAATCCAGCAAATTCAAGCATTTGAGAAGAAATACAGGATATATAAGGAGTTATAGAAAAATGATTAAAATACTTTTTATTTGCCATGGAAATATTTGCAGAAGCCCCATGTGCGAGTTCATCATGAAAAAACTGGTGGCTGAAAAAGGGCTCTCCCAGGACTTCCAAATCGCCTCCGCCGCCACCAGCACGGAGGAAATCTGGAACGGCATAGGCAATCCCGTCTACCCGCCCGCCAAGGCCAAGCTGGCGGAGCACGGCATAGGCTGTGCGGGAAAGCGCGCCGTCCAGCTTACGCCCTCCGATTATGGCAAATACGACTACCTCATCGGCATGGACAGCGCCAATATCCGCAACATGCGCCGGATGCTGGGCAGCGATCCGGAAGGCAAGATTGCCAAACTTTTGTCCTTCGCCGGTTCCGAACGGGACATCTCCGATCCCTGGTACACCGGCGACTTCGATGCCACATACCGGGATGCGGTACAGGGATGCGAAGCGCTGCTTGCCCACCTCCTGGAAAGCTAGCCCCACTCCCACCTGGCGCTGAGCTCTGTCCAGGTCGTACAAGGACATTTCTGCGTGATGGCCCAAAGCAGCAGAAAAGCCGCAGCCCATGGATTATGCTGAAAAATTCTGGCTCTGCGGCTTTTGCTGAAAAGGAATAAAATGCAAAAATCCGAACCTTTCCGCACGAATACGGCTGGGTTCGGAACTATTTTCTGTAGTGGAGCATACGGGATTCGAACCCGTGACCTCCACACTGCCAGTGTGGCGCGCTCCCAACTGCGCTAATGCCCCATACATTCTCAGTATAGCACATTTAGCGAAAAAAGCAATACTAAATTTAAATATTTTTCATTTTTTGTTTTTAAGTTTTTTACCTCTTCTTCCTGTCCCCCTCCTCTGCCAGGGCATCCAGGAAAAGGTTCCTGATGTAATCCTCCTGGTAGCGCCCGGGCTCCGGCAGGCGCTCTTTGCTGATGAAGCCACCGCCCATCGAGGCATGGCCGCCCCCGTCCCCTATGCCCCGCAGCGCCCTGTGGAGCAGGTTCCCGGCATGGATTTCCGGAATCTCCGAGCGGACGGAAAGCTTCACACCGTTCTTCCGGAAGGAGGACACCACCGCCACTTCCACCTCCACCAGGGAAAGGATGAAGTCCGAGATGACTGCCACCAGAGCGTCCGGGCAGGGGAAGGGAATGGTGGAGAATCCCACCCTGTCGTAGAGCTCGATGTTCTCGATAGCCGCCCCATACGCCTTCAGATCGTTGAACTCCATATTGTTCCGCTCCAGGTCTGACAGCTTCTCCTGGTCACAGCGTGGGAACAGGTAGCCGAACATCCGGATGTCCAGCTCCGTCACGCCCCTGGTGAACTGCAGGGTGTCCATCTTCATCCCATAGAGCAGCGCCGTTGCCGTGTCCTTATCCGGTTCGATTCCCGACAGGGCGTAATACTCCGCAACCAGCGTGGCGCACGCTCCGGTGATGCGGATGTCCTGGTACTGGTACTCTGCGGGAACAAAGGTGGGATGATGGTCGATGCAGGCGATTTCTTCCCCCACAAAATCTGTCACGTTCCCTCCATGCTTCTGTGTATCCACGCATATGATCCGGTCCGTTTCCCGCATGCCCTCCACCAGGCACTTGTAGGGCGACATGGCAATCCGGAAAGCATCCAGCATCTTCGAGGCGCTCAGCTTATCAATCTTCCCGTCATAGCACAGCATGGACTCCACCCCATAGTTTGCCAGCAGCTTCTGCAGGCCGTACGCGGAGGCGATGGCATCCGGATCCGGGAAATCGTGGGTCTGGATATAGACCGGGCTCCCCTGGCACAGCCCGGCAAGTGTCTTTATGTCGTTCATGGCTCCCTCCTGTCATCTTGTAGGATTCTCATGCCTGTATTCTACCATCTTTTCAGGCATCTGCCAATACGCACGCGCATATCTTTGAGCCAGATCCTTTGCGTCAGCCTCCCGCAAACAAGCAACAGCGCCGCGAAGCCATGGGCATCCCCGGACTCAACACGGCTGCTGCCCATGGACCGCTGCCTGTCCTGTATCCTGCCATGCCAAAAATGCCGATTGGCTGCGGCGGCATACGGAGCCCATTCAAAAAAGGGCCGACCGGTGTCGCTCCGGGCAGCCCTCCGGCATTGGTCAGAATTCTTTTTTCTCCATTATAGAGACAGATAGCCGGTAGGAAATCAGCAGTATGACGGTTCCAATAGCCAGCGACGCCGCCATCACGCCAGCGCCCTGCAGGGTCAGTTTTCCCCATATGCTGTCCAAATCCAGATTCGTCCTTTTCACAATCTCCGCCGCCACCGTGAAGACCAGGAACGCGGCTCCAGCGGCACAGATCACGACGACCCTGCCTTTCTCCGAGCCGAACTTCAGCCGGAAAGGAATCATGACGGCCAGTAGGAAGAACACCGTGGGCAACAGCACGATGGATGTCATGATGATGTCCAAAGGTTCCCGGCTGCCCCGCACGATGCCGGCGGCCAGGGCCAGGACCGTCCCCAGCAGCCAGCCGCTGCCGCTCAGGAGCAGGCCGAACCCGTACTTTTCCATCACGTACCCCTTCCTGGTGACCGGCAGGGACAGGAGAAAGGAATAGCCGTTGTCGAATTCGTCATAGCTCAGGGTGCTGGTGGCAAAGGTAGTACCAATCATCCCCAGGTACATAATCAGAAAGCTGGCATCCTTGATATAAGTGGTCATCACTATCGAAATCAGCAGAATCAGCAGCAGGGAGTTCTTCATGTTTCCCATGAGTTTTATGTCTTTGATCAATAAACCTTTCATAACGCAGCACCTCGAATCATCATTGTAATCACATTATCAATGGAACCTTTCTCTATGGTCAGCTTCGGGTAGTTCTCCATGTAATAGCGCTTCTGGTCAGTCAGGCAGCTATAGCCGAAGCTTTCCTTCTTACAGCGCAGCACATACCGCTTATCGAGCATATCGAATTGTCGCTCATCTATTTTCAATAAAGCGTATTCATCCAGCAGCGTGTCCGTGTCCTCATGGAGGATGATTTTCCCCTCATGTATCATATAGATGTCGTCGCACAGGCTCTCCAGGTCCCCGGAAATGTGGGAGCTGATCAGGATGGAACGCTCTCCGTCCCGCTCCATGAATTCCCGCAGAATGTCCAGCAGCTCATCCCTGGCCACCACATCCAGGCCCGCGGTGGGCTCATCCAGGATTAGCAGCCTGGCATCATGGGAGACGGCCACCAGAACCTTCAGCTTGACTTTCATGCCTGTGGAGAACTCTTTGATTTTCTTATTGTCGGGCAGCCCGAACTTCCTGAGCTGCTCCAGGAAGAACGGCTTGTCGAACTTTTCATATAAGCTCTCCAGCACAGGGACGATATCTTTCACGGTCAGGTACCCACTGAAGCCGGAATCCGACAGGACGACGCCCAGCTGCTGCTTCTCCCTTTTCCCAAGCGTCCTGCTGTCCTGCCCCAGGACACGGACGGTTCCGCTGTCCGGGCGTATCAGCCCCAGGACCCCTTTGAACGTGGTGCTCTTCCCGGCGCCGTTCTGCCCAATCAGACCGGTGACGCAGCCAGGGCGTATCTCCAGGGAACAGTCCAGGGCGAACGCGCCGTAGTTTTTCTTCAAACCTTCTATTTTCAACATAGTCAACCCTCCAGAATCAATTCAAACAAGCTTCGGATGTCCTCGTCGCTTATTCCGTATCTTCTGCCCTTTTGGACAGCCATCTCCAGGTCCGCTTCCAGTTCTTTCTTCTGTTCTTCCAGCAAAAGCCCGGGATTCACCGCCGCCACGTAGGTACCTTTTCCGTGGACCGTCACGGCAAACCCTTTCTCCTCCAGGCTGTCATAAGCCTTCTTCACAGTCAGCGCGCTGATTTTCAGCTCCTTTGACAGCACGCGCACGGAGGGCAGAATGTCCTTTGCCTTTAACTCTCCGTCTCGGATCAGCGTCTTGATCTGGTCTGCGACCTGTTCGTATATGGGAACCATGGAAGAACTGTTTATTATTATGCGCATTTTTCTTTCCTCCCACAAACAGTGTATAACAGTTTGGAACTGTTGTCAAGTGTTATATGCTGTTTATTCAAAAAAAGTTTGTGGAACAGGGAGACATTCACTGCCAGTTGCGCTGTCAAATCGTCCAGTTGCGCAATGGGCATTAAGATTGGCGTTTTTTCTCCGATACACCAAGAGAACGGGAAAGGATTGGGACATGATCAGGGTGGCCATTTGCGAAGATGAACCGAATATCAGGAGCTATCTGACGGCGCTTGTGCGGAGGCAGGAGGCGGCGTGCGAGATTGCGGCTTACGACTCTGCGGACGCTTATCTGGCAGCCGGAAAGGAATATGATTTGCTGTTTCTGGATATAGAACTGGTGGGGCCGGCCGGCGGGGCGGCAGGGAACGCGGCTGCAGACGGCTGCGGCACTTCATCTCCTATGGACGGCATCGCTCTGGCAAGGAAGCTTCGAGGCATGGATTTGAGCCGACAGCCCCTCATCGTCTTCGTCACAGGGCATGACGATTATATTTATGAGGCTTTCGATGTGGAGGCTTTCCAGTATCTGATGAAGCCCATCGACGAAAAACGTTTTGCGGAACTCTTCCGGCGGGCCAGGGAGCGGATTGCGGCGGAACCGGAGCAGCAACGGAAATCCCTGGTGATTCAGCTGGCGGGCGTGAGGAAAGTGGTTCCCTGGGACAGCATTTATTACGCGGAAAGCCAGGGGCATAAAATCCTACTGCATCGAAAGGACGGCATCCTGGAATACTATGGAAGAATCAGCGAGCTGGAGCAATCCCTGGCCGGGCAGTTCAGCCGAATCCACAAAGGCTATCTGGTCAATCTGTCCTACGTGGAGGAATATGACCATGTCTCCGTCACGTTGGAAAACGGCGACAGACTGGTGATTTCTAAATACAAATACGATGATTTTGCAAAGGCGCATCTGCGATTCCTACAGCAAAGCCCCCTGTAGACGAGCCCCGTCCGGGAACCTGCCGGGCTGTGCTCAGCCCCGGCACAAAACAACGGGAACCGTGCGCTGCACCTCTGATTCCAGAACCTCTTATGCCGCTTAACGATTTCGCTTGCCGTGAAGCCAGACTGCATAACGCTGACTGGTTCAATCCCATGATTGCATTAGGCAGCATTCAGGGTTATGCAGTATAATAATCTTCTGAAATTTCAGGAAGCAGAATCCGGCATTGGGGCGGAAGGGTACCTGGAAAAGCGGCAGAATCAGCCCAAAGTTTCGGAAAGCACGGCAAGCAGCGCGATATGCCGTCCTATCGCAAAGGGAGGGAACAATTGAGCGAAAACGCTTTTACTTTATTCCATCAGATAATATCCGGCGCGGAAACCCTCATGTACGGGGCCTGGCTGGCGGCGTTCCTGCGCCCATTCCTGGAGCCGGACTCCCGTTGCAGAAAAGGTTGCAGCCTGCGGCGAAAGCTCTTTTTTGTCTTCCTGGTCTATTCAGCTGTATTCCTGACTGGTTCGCTGCTGTTCTTCAACGGCGGATCATATATGTTAGTGACGATGGGCATCTTGACGGCATGCACGAGCTTTCTCGGAATAGACAGGAAATTTCTGCTGCTGTTATGCGCCCTGTTCTTCTGCATCCGGAACCTGAGCGTAATCGTCATGCGGAGCGCGGACTACTTTTCCAGCAGCTTCCTCCTGGCAGGCGCGGACACGCTGGAGAAAGTTTTCCTCCTGGCGGCACTGGACTGTGTCCTGATCGACACACTGCAGCTTCTGCTCTTCTCTCTCATGCTCTGCGCAATCCGCAGGCAGCTGGGCGGAAAAGGGCTGGCGCTGCATATCCGGGAGCTGGGCCGCCTGCTCCTGCTGCCTGCGGCGGGCATCCTGTTCGTCAACATCTGCATCCGCTTCCTGATTGTAAATGATGACGGGCATATCTTTCAGCTTTACGAACAGGTTCCGATGGCCCTTGGGCTTCTGCCGACGGTGGCGGCGCTGCTCTATGGGGGAACCCTGGCCACCCTCGCTTCTTTCCGGAAAATCCTCGCCCTACAGAAGGAGCGGGACCGATATCTGGTGGAGCAACAGCAGCTTTCCGCCATCCGGGAGCGCATGGCGCAGCTGGAGCAGACCTATGATGCCGTCCGTCGGATGAAACATGAGATGCGGGGGCATCTGGCCAATATCAAGGGGCTGGCGGAAAGCGGCAGTTATCAGGACATAGACCATTATATCGCCAGGATGGAGGACGGCCTGAGCCTGTTCGAGCCGGTCGTCCACACCGGAAACGCCATCACGGACGTCATCATCAGCGACAAACAGAAATCCGCTGTTTTCCACGGCGTAGAATTCCGGTCGGAATTCCGATATCCTGTGTCATGCGGGTATGACGCTTATGACATCGGCATCATCTTAAGCAATCTGCTGCAGAATGCCCTGGAGGCCTGCATGAAGCAAACGGACGGGAAAAAGTACATCTTCCTTTCCGGCAGACAGAAGAAGCGTTTCTTCCTGATTGACATCAGGAACTCTTTCAACGGGGAGGTCTATTTCGACCGGCACACACGGCTGCCGATATCCACGAAAGAGGACGATTGCGCTATTTCCAGAAAAAAGATGCCTGACCCGGCCCTTTCCGTCCATGGCATCGGCCTCTCCAACGTGCGGAAAGAGGCAGAAAAATACTGTGGGAACATGGACATTCAGATAGACGGGAAGGAATTCCGCGTCACTGTGCTTTTACAGGGAAAGGGCAGGGAAGGCGACTCCGGCCAGTGCGCCCATGAGGGTTTTCCCGGGACTTGACGGTGCGAACAGGCCCGACCAAGGGCCAAACGCATGCCGCGGGCTTCCAACAAACCAGACAGGCAGCGGCCGCGGGAATTCTGCTTCTGGCAGAACGCGGCCGCCAAAAATAAGCAATATGACCGTCATTACCATGAGACGGCTCAGAAAGGAGAAACAATGTACAACCATGATTTCAGCATCCAGGAGGTAAATGCGTACTATGGCCGCAAAGGCGGCATGCGCACGTCCAATGTCAGCAATTACGCCAATGCGGGCAGTTTCGCCAGTCTCATACGGCGGGCGGCGGCACAGAGGAGCGCGGGGGCAACGCCAGAGGGCGCGGCCGTGGCGCAGACGGGCAGCGCTGTCGCCACAGGCACATCCTCAAGAGTCCAGGGCGCAACGACAGCGCATGTGCATTCAAACAGCGGGAAAAAAGCCTCAGACTCCACAGCGGCCGCCCCTACGACGGCCCAGGCCAACGGAAATGTCTGCTGCGAACAATGCCACCAGACCAACCAGCTAATGCTCCAGATGATGGCCAAAAACCTGTACACACAGAGTAGCCTGGGATATCCGCTGACGGGCCTGAACACTTGGTCCGCATACCAAAACATGGCGGGCATGCTCGGCAACAGCCTGTTCTCCTGATTACGTTTTTATCTAGATGTTTTTCCGTGAACCACATATGAAAACGGAGACCCCGAACAGCTTTCGGGACTCCGTTTTCCGCTTTCTGCAAGTTCCAGTTCAACTTCTCCCTTTCTTTCCCGCACTCTTCTCCCTGGACGCCTTTTCCTTTCGGGCCTTCGCCTGCCCCTGGGGCTCGGCTTTCGGCATGGCCAGCAGCCGCTTCCCCGCGTTCCTGCGGTTCACGCTCTCTTTCAGCAGCGCATAACAGGAAGATGTCAGTGGGATAAAGAAAAGCATGCCCGAAACACCGAACAGGCTGCCGCCCAGGCTCACCGCCATCAGCACCCAAATCGCCGGCAGACCCACGGAATTGCCCACCACTTTGGGATAAATCAGATTCCCCTCCACCTGCTGCAGCACAAGGAAGAGGATCACGAATATCAGCGCCTTGAAGGGATCTTCTATAAAGATCAGGAATACGCCCACCCCGCAGCCTATGAACGCGCCGAATATCGGGATCAATGCGGTAAATGCGATCACGATCCCCACAAGCAGTGCATACGGAAGCTGCAATACCGCCATGGAGACCACGAACATAGTTCCCAATATGATCGCCTCCACACACTGCCCGGTGAGAAAGCTTGAAAATGTATTGTAAGTCAGGGACAGCACCTCAAGCGCAGCCTCTCCGCGCCCTCTCCTGACAAATGCGAACAGCACCTTCTTCGCCTGCAGCCCCAGCTTCTCCTTCTGAAGCAGGATATAGATTGCGAATACGAACGCAATGAAGAACGTCGTGATCGCGCTTACGATACTTTTCGCCGCCGTGATCGTTGAGTCCAGCACGCTTCCGGCGCCGTTCTTGAAGAAGTCAAGCCCCGCTTCCATGATCTTATTCCAATCGAATTCAAGATCGTTCACCCAATCCATAATATCCTTGTTATTGTGAAATATATCCTCTGCCCATTCCTGCACTTTGGGGATGAACTCCTGAATACTCGTACCCAGATTGGCAAACGTAGTACCCAACTGCGGAATCAGCACAAACATCACAACCGCCACGATCCCGATCACGCCGAATACCACGATCAGCATACTGACCGGACGGGCGATCTTACACATATATTTCCTGCCCTTCATCTTCCCCTCGTCAAACAGATGGCGCTGCACAAAATTCATCGGCACATTCAGCACGAACGCGATCGCACCTCCAAGAACAAAGGGAAATATAATATGAAACACAAAGGCCAAAGCCCCCACCACAACATCATATTTCCACAGGCACGCCGTAGTCAGCGCCGTAAATACGATCAAACCTCTGATCTTCCTCACCGTCTCATTACTTAATTCCATACAAACCTCCGCACCAGTACAATCATATACTAATTTTTCATCAATTTAAGAAACTGTATCACCGGCAGATTCAAAAACGCCAGTGCGTACATTGTTAACAACCGTCCCGAACTCAGGTCAGCCACCTTGAATATCCCATGCAGCCCCGGAAGGAGAAGAACCCCCGTGATCAGCGCCGCACCCACAAGAAATGCACCTATTAAATACACATTATTACATATTGCCGGTGAAAATACAACCGGTCTGGATGATTTACAGTTGAAGCCATGCACCAGACGGCTCAGGCATAATGTCCCGAATGCCATCGTACCCGCAATCTTTGCATCACCGGTCCGGTATCCGATCAAAAATGCAATCACCGTCAACGCCCCGATACATAATCCTTCCGTCCCGATACACAGCAGATAATCTTTCGTCAGGATGGACTCCTTCATAGCCCTTGGCTTCTGTTCCATAACCTCCGCCCTGTGCGGTTCAAGTCCCAGCGCAATTGCCGGAAGGCTGTCTGTCAGAAGATTAATGAACAACAGATGCACTGGCTCGAACGGCACAGGAAGCCCGGCTATTGACGCAAACAATACCACCAGAATCGCTGCAAA
>OFHM01001485.1_pt1 | contig 15183 bp, 14 predicted proteins | sample 1521311 | NCBI WGS metagenome assembly OFHM01 (sample SAMEA3504083, study PRJEB24116) | mouse gut metagenome | biome: mouse gut; feature: mouse-associated habitat; material: faeces | place: Denmark | collected 2011 | reverse complement strand
TCCTCGCTGTTGGGCATATCGCCAATTATCAAACAAGCCCCAGACAATCCGGAATCGTCATTTCCGCCGCCAGACGCCAAAGATGCTTTTCTTATACTGTTTCAGTGCCTCTTTCGCCGGTTTGTAATCACCCGCTGCCTGGAGATGCCGGACGCCTTTCTCGATGTCCTCCGGCACCCCAATCCCCTCGGCATACATCATAGAGGGCCTGAAGCCTCCGTCCGGCGATGCCCATGCCGCCCTCAAAGGCCTCGGCGTACTACTGAAAGCTCTTCAGGACCTGTTCTTTTTTCCATGCCTCCCAGGCGGACACCCCTGCACAGCAGCTCAAATGCCCTCTGGTCATCTTCCCCAAAGGGATGGTACTCTCAGTGATAGTACTCCCCGGAGAAGCACCGGGACAAAAAGTAACAGGCGTCTCCGTCCCCCTGCTCCGCCGCCAGAGCCAGTGCGGCCTCCGCCGCCTTGGCCCGGGCGTTATCATAGCAGTAATAGATGTTCGCCACAGCCTGCTCCACCACGTCGCTGAAAAATTGCCCCACGGTCTCTGACTCCTCTGTTGTCTTACGGCGTTTTTCCCAACCAGCCGAAGGAGCCCCACCCACTCTGGAAGAGCTCCACCAGCCACTCCTGAACCTGGGATACGCATCCCTTCTTCTCGTAGACCAACGAGCGGTTCCCCAGATGGTGGACCATTTGGAGAACTGCCTCCGGCGGGCCGGACACTTCTTCCCGATGTTCCGCAAATACCAGGAACCGCCGTCCATCCAGATACAGCTCCGCCCTCGTATACTTCTCCTGGACCAGTCCTTCCACTGTCAGTTCCGGGTCCCGCTCCGCGAAGAAGGGCAGACGCTCATACCAGCCGTCCCCCCAGAGGACCAGAAGCCCCTGCGGGGGTTCCTCCCGCTCCGGGGGCGGCCACTTCTCCGATTCCCAGCCGGAGAAGTCCATCGTCCCGTCCAGAATTCCTGCTAAAATCTCCTCCGCCTGGGCCGCGGCTATCTCGGATTTTTCCAAAGCGATGCAGACACCTTCGCCGGTTACAAAGCAGGCCAATACGCTGAAAATCCCCTCATAGGTGCAGATTACCCGCTCTATCCATCCCAGGTCTGGAACCTCCGGCTCCGGCAGGATCTCCAGGGAGAAGGACGCTCCTCGCTCCGCCAGCAGCGCCAGCTGCTCCCGCAGCGCTTTCCGGCTCACATCGGACCGGCGCCTTCCGTCCGCACCGGTCAAAATCGCCTGTCTGAGTTGGGAGGGCTTTGCCAGCTTTTTCCGGGGCGCCAGCACATCTCTGCATCCGTCCCATATGGCGAGCAGACCGAGCCCGGTCATAACAGCCCCCAGCAGGCAGCGGGTGGTCTCCGGCGGCTCTGTCCAGCGGCCCATGATGATCTCACGGCCCCCATAAAAATCAGGTAAGCTCCCAAGATCAAAAGCGGGACGCGCAGCCTTCTTTTCATCTCAGGCCGTCTTCACCTGGAAGGTCCACTGGGTATTGGATCCGGCATTGCAGTTGGTGAAATCCGCCATCTCCAGCTCTGGCAGGTAGAAGCCAATGTAAAGGGTGCTGTTTCCGCCCTCCCGGACTTCCTCCGGGGAGGTAACCAGCCGCTGGTTGTGGAGGATTACCGCGTAGAAAGTGTCCAGGCACACCTGATACCGCTCCCGGCTGTCATCCAGCTCTCCCATGGCGTAGAGGTAATCCGACGGTCTGCTGCCGCCGGGAATATAGCCGTTCATGCTGGCGGCCAGCACCTGCTCCAGCTCCTCCATGGTCAGGCCGTACTCGGTCATGGAGGCCACCTTGTCCATGGCCGCCTGTCCCCGGAAGACCTCATAAACGCCCTCGTAATACGGACTCTCGTGGTCCTCCGCTGACTGGTACCAACGGAAATTCCCGCCATCCTGGAGACACAGATGGGACCCGTCGCCGCAGAGGAAGGTGTTCCCAGTGATTGCGTCTGTAGTCCCAATTTCGAAGGTCAGGCTCTCGCACAGGAAATTCAGCATCCCCCACACCTGAGTCGGGGCTGCCGCCGTCTCGGCGTTGGCCTGGCCGCAGAAGGTCAGCACCAGATTTTTCTGGGGCGCGATGATCAGTTTCGTACAGTAAACGATGGAATCCTGATAGCCGGTGAGGTCCGCCGCCCAGCAGTCCACGCCGTCGGCAGACTGCCAGGCGCTCACGCTCTCCGCCGCCTGGAGGTCTGAGAACTGGCTGGTTTCCTCATAGTGCTCCACCAGCGCCTCGTAAAACTCCTGGGGCTGATAGGAACCCAGGGGGGACACGCCGTTGAGGCCATAGACCTCCGGGCGGCCCGTGGCATAGAAGAGGTCCGTCCCCTCCGCCCGGGTCCAGTCCGCCGGGACCTGGAAGGCGACGCCTTGGGCGGAATAAGTGGTATAGGAAGCTTCTTCCTGTTGACCAGCAGCAGCCCTCTCCTCCGGCGGGGCGCTGTCCGCGCCTTCATCCACCGGAGCGCCGCAGGCGGAGAGGGTCCCCAGCAAAAGGAGGGCCAGTGCCAAGATCCAGGTTTTCTTGAAGAACATCATTCGGTTTTTCATAACAGCAAATCTCTCCTCTACGGGACCGTAGTGGCCGCTGACAATACGCTTGATCGTCATTTTGCAAATCCAAAACATCTTTTTGGCCTCAAACTTCTTTTGTGTCATCTTACTCCTCCTTGGGAAAATTCTCTTCCGACAGGACTTCTCCCGTTTCCGCATCCCTAACCGTCACATGGATGGCCCACTCCCCGGCGGGGACCCCACCCATAATCTGATACCGTCCGACCATGGAGTACGGGACCAGCTGGGCAACAAACTCCGCGAAAGTCCCCTGGTTCTGGAAGGCGGCCCGATCCACCCGGACGTTCACCGCCCAGGGAATCCCGTTTTCGTCCACCTGGGCATACTCCAGGTCCTTGACAATCTCCGCCGGGTCCAGACCGAACATCTCCGGCAGAATCCGAAGGCCCCAGGCATAATACTCCTCCTTGCTCTTTCGGTACTGCTCCTCGGTGAAGGAATAGGTAACACTGCCGTCCTCATTGGCGGTCAGGTCACGGAAGCGAGGGAACTGGTCGGGGGTCAATCCCTGCTCCCCGGCGGCCTTTGCATCCTCCCGGAAATCCTCTAACAGCTCCTCCGGCGTCATGTTCCCCAGAAGGGATGGGGGAAAGGTGGCCGTGAAATATCCGTCCGTGCCAGCCGGGGGAAGATACTCATTGACCAGGGCGAAGCTGTTTTCCCCCTGGAAGCAGGCCAGGATGGCAGGTGGCGTCCCCGCCGCGGAGCCGGAAGAGGTGATGGACAGGGCGTACTCCCCCTCCTGGCGGTAGAGATACCAATAGGTCCTGCCCTGTCCGGGAAGCTCAATGCGCCATGTCCGCCAAGCGCGGCCCCCAACCAGCAGGTCCTCCCGGGCCTCCGGGGCCTCCGCCCCCTTGATGCCGGCGGCGTAAGCTGTCACCATTTTCAGCAAAAATTCCTCCGTAGGCGGGTCCGTGCGGACCACCAGAAGGGACAAATTGCTGCCCTCCCTCTGGTTGATCACCGTCAGAACCGTCTGCCCGGCGCTGCCCCGGCGGCCGAATGTTTTCTCCCGTTCCTTTTGCTGAAGCGCGGAGTCGTAAATCACACCGCCTTCCGGAAGGTCAAAGCGCAGATCCAGCTGGCCGCAAGTCCAAGTGTTTCCCTTCCAGCCATAGTCCAGGTCCACAGGGTCACTGCCCCCCATCCTCTGAAACACGAACAGAAGGAACGCCGCCGCCAGGAGGAACAGCAGCAGTTTTATCCTGAAGGGAATCCGGGGACGCCTGCGGATCTCTATCCCCCCAGGCTCCTGACGACAGCCGCCCCCGTTCTCCCTGCGGCGAAAATGCTTGGGTTCCTTAATCTCCGGGCTGAACCGGAACACGCCGGAGACGTCGCGGGGCGCGGCGGCCCGTTCCAGTTCCGCGTTTTCCGCCCAATTCCGGCGCAGGCGGCGCGCCAGCTTTGTGAAAAACAACACGGCGGCATAGAACAAGATGTACAGCGTGGACAGCCCCACAATTCGGGTATACCTTCCCCGGAGGCTCTCCACATAGCTCCCGGCAGACTGCTCCGGCCCCACAGTGATGTAGGTCCCGTCAGACGGGATGCTGAGGACCCGGCGCTTCACGGTTTTTCCAGCCGCCACAATACCCTCGCCCAAATCTCTGGTAAGCGCCTCATCACTCCATTTGTAGCCGCTGCCGTCTGTGGCCCGGTAGTAGACCATGTAAACGGTCTTGGTGGGATGCATCCGGCGGTCCCGTCCGCTGGCCCCGGTATTTTCCACCTGAACCGGATAGACCGCGTAAGGTTCAAAGGAGCGGACGCCCTGGTCCTCGTAGTCCTCCGCCAGACGGAGCTCTGAAAGCCCCCCCATAGCGGCGTACAGGGACGCCGCCGAGAGGATCAGCAGCAAAATCCCGGCTATGGGGGTGATGGTTTTTAGTCTGCGCATACGTACCTCCCGGAAAACAATAACAGCACAGCTGACGCCTATGGGTGGAGAGTTTCAAGAAAACAAATTCTGCTTATTAGAGCAGCGCCCAAAAATAATGAGAAAAGTCCAGCGGTCCAGGAACTGCAGGGCCGCGTTGTCGTCCTTGACGGGCGTCAGACCGCCTGCGTCCTCCGCCCTGCCATGCGTTCCCTGCCCTCGCTTCCTTTTTTCTCATGATTTCTGGGAACTGCTCTAAGTATGGTTTGCAGATTCTACGCCTGCATATCCACGCCCTGCCGGCAGCTGTCCAGAATGCTGGTGTCAAAGGGCTTTCCCCAGTCCCAGCCGGGGTCCTGCTGATGGACGTACTCGCCCAGACGGGCGGCCTCGCTGTGAAAAATCTCATTCAGTGTCCAGGACGCGCTGATCCGCTGTTCCGGCGCTAAGGAACAGGCATAGTCTCGGATGACCTTGCTGATATCCTCGCCGTCGCTTACCCCAAAGCCGTTTTTCATGTGGTCAAACGCGATTTGCTTGACCTGCCGCACCACGCCTTCGTCCACGGGGACCATCTTCCGGTAGTCCCCGGCGTCGTTCAAACTCATGCCGGGGGTACCGTAGGGGTTGACGTGGGGCTTCCCCCGCTGCTTCCGGGCCAGCTCACCAATGCGCTGCTGCTGTTGACGGTTCACCAGTTCCGTGATGGTCATAACAACATCCTCCTATTAAAATTGTTCATCGGTTTATCCGGCTTAGGCCTTGTTTGAAAATTGGCGGAATGCCCAACGGCGAGAGATTTCTTCGCCAATCAAGGCAAATTTTCGCAGGCGGGCTGTCGCCCGGCAAGAAAATTTAACGCAGAGTGGCGGAAAAAGATCCGCCGTTGGGGCGTTTTGCCAATTTTCAAACAAGCCCTAATCAAAACATCAAACAGCGTAGCCCCAGCCGGTTGAGTGGCCAGCAAATCCGACCATTTGGCTCCATAGAAAAACCGGCGAGGCGGAGTATGGAATCGTTTTTACGGTTCCATACTCCGCCTCATCCCAGACTTTCGACCTACTCCACCACAATCATGACCATACCGGTCTTTACTTTATCGCCAGCCTGGATATTAACAGCCGTAACCGTACCGTCAATAGGGCAAGCGATAGGCTGTTCCATTTTCATGGCCTCCAGCGTGCCCAAGACAGAGCGGGCTTTTACGGCGTCGCCCGCCTTGACGTTGACGGCGACGATAGAACCGGGGATACGAGCTTTGATTTCCATAACAAATTCCTCCAAAAATGAATTAGTTAGAACGGGCCAACCATATGAATGGTGCTTACGAAAATTCCGGCGGCAATAGCAGATGTGATGACGCCGGAAATATTAGCCCCCATAGCCACGGGAAGGATCATAGCGAAAGGATTTTCATCCATGGCAGCGTGCTGGGCCAGCTTGGCGGTAGAGGGAACACAGGAGACGCCAGCTATGCCGATCACGGGGTTAAAATCCTCGCCCCTCCGCTTGTGGATCCAATACATCAGCAGCCCTCCCACCAAGCCGCCGACGGCAGAAACAGCCAGGGCCAAGATACCCAGAATCAGGATTACCAGCACGGTGGGATTCAAAATCGTAGAGGCCTCGCATAAAACGCCCAAAAGAACGCCCAGGAAGAACGTCGCAAAGTAAGAGAGTCCCTCCTCAAGCAGTTCGGTATATTTATTGATCTGGACCTCCTTGACGGCCATACCAATGAAGAAAGAGAAAATCAGAGGAGCGGCCACCGGCAGAAGCAAACAGAGAATGAAGTTTACCACAACGATGAAGATAAACTTTGACTTCTGGGATACCTCTGGAGCCTCCACGTACATGTCAATGCCTCTGTATTTTTTTGGAATGATGGCCTTGATAAGAAACGGGTATCCGCCGTAGGTCAGACTTAAATACAGATAAGCGATGATGGAGATAGGCACAAACAGCTCCGGCGCCAGCATGAGGGAGGTAAACAACACCATAGGACCGTCGGCGCCTCCGATTGTGGCGATTGCGGCCGCCGCGCCGGGAGTCAGCCCGAACCCTGTAATGCCTATAACCAATGTAACAAAGGTGCCCAGCTCTGCGAAGATGGCAATGATCATGGAGCTCCAGGGTTTGGCCAGCAAATAGCTGATCTCACTGCGGGCGCCGATGCCCATAAATACCAGGCAGGCGATCAAGCCGTTGGAGAAGGTGAGATTATAGATGGGCTGAAGAAAGTTGACCTGCATAATGTCCACAAGGCTCACCGGATCGGACACAAGCGGGTCCACAAACATGTTACCCACACCGCCGCTGCTTAAAAAAAGCATACCCGCATTGACCGCCATCATAGCGATTCCCATGGGGACCATAATCAAGGGCTCCAGTGTGCGTTTAAATCCGAAGTAAGCCAAGGCAAAACCAAGCAGAATCAGAGCTCCCCGGGCCGCCGCCACTGCCGGCTCCATTGCAAAAAAGGTGCTGACGCCCGGGAACATCTGGTAGATCAGGTCCGTCATGTCGCATCCTCCTGTCCTCCGGAGAACAGCTTATCCACCAGGACAATAATACCGACAACCGCCAGTGATAGGATAGCCATGACCCCGTAGGCCATAGCCGCGTATAGAATTACATTCATGGTGCATCCATCCTTTTGCGTACAACAAGCGCGCCTAATGTTTCAAATAGTAGTTGTGCAGGGTCTCCAGCAGCTCTGGAAACCGAAAAGTCTGCGAAGATAGCAGGGGGTAGTTCTCGTCCTGAAGCAGGGATTCCATCCAGCCGTTGAATAACAGGAAATCTTCCGGCTCCGAGCTTCCGGTCCCCAGTACAAACAGGTATTGCAGGTAGTTTCCCTCCCACTCCACGGGCTTGCTGAATTGGAAGACCGCACAGAAAGACCGTTCCCCGTAGGTGTAGAGGGTTTTCACAAATCCGATGCCATTGTTTGCTATGGTGAAGCGCCGGCGGCTGTTGTGCTCCAGATCGGCAAAAATAGAGGTGTCCGTGTAATTGGATTCCATCAGTCTCTCACCGACGATTCGCAGGACGTCCTTCTTTGTCCGGCACTGGCAGTTTGGGAAGTAAAGCTCCGGGTGGAAAAACTTTTTCAGGCGGTTCCAGATAATCTCCTTCCCCTGATACCAGTTCATAATTGTGCACTGGTCCTCGCTGGAGAGGCTAAAGGAGTAGTAGAGGATATCCCCCTGGAAACCCTCGAAGCGGTTGGATGGAATGTCGGTCAGCAGCAGATCGCACCGGCTGTTGACGACGTCGGCCAGTTGATAGCTCTCATAGGCCACCACCCGCCGGGCCAGCCCATCACAGCAGTTCAAGTGGCGCAGGGCGATGGCGGTGGCGATATCCCGGGAATACTCCTGGGAGATGATGGCGATACTGCGGTTCTGCTGAATCTCATTTTTGATTTTCGGGATGCTGGGCAGAAATACAATAGCCAAACGATCGATCTCGCTGTGGTGCAGTACGCAGTGGTAGCTTTTTTCCAGCAGGGAACCCATATAGATGGCAAACTCCCGGGCGAGAATAAAACTTCGGCTCATTTCCCGGCTGATCATGTTCTCCAGCAACATGTGGGTAACCATTCTGCCCTCCATGGAAAGCAGGTACAGCGCCACTCGCTCCTTGAGCTCCCGGTCATAGACAAATTCCTTTACTCCGTAGCGGATATGAAGCTGCATAATGGCTTCGTTGGCCCGGTCCACAGCTCGGTAGTAGTTTTCCTTGACCGCCACTTCGTCAAAGCGTAAAAAGGTGCGGTATCCCAAGATCAGGTTTGCCAGATAAATCCCATCCGCCTCGGAAAAGCCCGCGGAAGCCTCGCCGCCGACAAGGCGGAGAATTTCCAGGGCGGCCTGATAGGAACGCAGAATTTTCGTCTCATAGACTTCCTTCGGGGAAAAGCGCATCTGCTTCCCCCATCGCGCCCGGCTGATGGAGAGGTAGATCGCCAGCTCGATCTTTTGCATGTGGCTTTCGGAAATATAATAGGGCTTGCGGTTTCTGCCCGCCAGGACTTCCATCACAGCCTGGTGTACCGCGCCAGCCAGGGAGGGTTCGATTTGAAATAACTCCCGAAAGGCCGGGACGGAAAAGGGCCGCTCTCCGACGGCCTGCGCCTCACAGTATTCCTGAATCACGCAGGAACGGATATACTGCTCGGCTCCCCGGACCCGGATGCCGTGGCTGGGCATGTTCTCCAGCTCCAGGCCGTAGCCCGCCAGCAGCTTTCGGACCGACCGCAGCTCGGCGCTGATAATGGTCTGGGACACGAAAAGCTCATCCGCCAGCTTCGCGCTTTTGATGTAATCATCCTCCGCAAGCAGCCTCTGCGCCAGATAATGGATCCGTTGGTTCTTCACGGGATTCTGGCTGGTCTCTATGGATTTGACCCCCATGCGCTGAAAGCGGATTACGCTGTCCGGCTCCATCCAGTAGCCCAGGCCAGCTTTTTTCAGAATTGTGATTCCCAGGGGTTCCATCTGCGCAGTTAGGCATTCGATGTCCTTACGGACCGTCTTGGCCGAAATTTTCAATGCGGCAGCAATCTCCGCGCCGGAAATATAACGTCCCGCGGCGGCGATGCGCTGCAATATCTGATACTGACGGCGTTCGATCCGATCCATAATTACCTCACTTTACCCCTTGCCGGGGCGGGAATGGAGAGGGATTCCCGCCCTGGCCAGAAGATTTACCAGAACAGGCCGTAGAACCCGGTCATAGCCAGAGCGCCGCAGGCAACGACGGAGAGAATTGCGCAAATCAGCAGGTTTCGGAAGAGACGGTCCTTGTCCGTGTCCTCGTTGGAGGTAGCCATCACGATGCCGCCCATGGTAGAGAGCGGAGAGATGGGCACCACATGGGAACCGATGACAATTCCCGTGACGATCGTCTGTACTGTAACGGCGCCGCCCATTTGTGCGGCAATGGCAGGGGCGGTGGGAATCATTGTGGGCATGACGACTCCGGTGGCGCTGGAGACGGCGCTCATAGCGCCTCCGGTCAGGACCATGATACTGCTGGCCGTGGAGGGCGTCATGACAGAGGCCATCCAAGAGGACGCAGCGTCAATTCCTCCGGCCACAGTCATAACATTCACCAGCATAGAAACGCCGGAAATCAGCACGATCACGCTCCAGGAGACGTGGTTGATGGCGTCGTTTGCTGTGGAGCAGCCCAGCAGAATCAAAATGGCGGAGGCCGTCAGGGCGGTCAGGGGAACGTTGGTCTTGAGCACCGCCGTGCAGATGATCACGGCCACGAGGGCAACCGCCGTAATCTTTTGCTTCGCGTCAAAGCTGCTGTTTTCCGTATTAAGCTCCGCGCCGTCCAGCGCGGCCAGTTTCAGCCCGCCGCCTACGACAAAGGCAATGCAGAATAGGATGGTGCAGGAAATAGCCAGGTGCAGCCACAGGGGAAACATCCCGGACATGCCGATGTCGCTCATCAGCGATCCGGCGATTACGCCGTTGGCGGCAATGGGCGTCATGCAGCCGCCCTGCACGCCGAAAATCACAGCCGCGCCCATAATGAAATCCGGAATATTCTTCTGTTTTCCAACCTTCATGGCAATGGGGCAGATCAGGGAGCCACCGATGATGCCGCCCACGACGCAGGAGACCGCCAGGGAGAAGAAGTAAAAGATAAACGGGATGAGCTTTACCCGGTTTCCGGCGACGTTGGAAATCATCGCCGCTAGTTTGCCCAGCGTGCCGTTGGCCGATGCGATTCCAAAGAGGAACATGATCCCCATCAAGGTAAACACCATGGAGGTGGGGAAGCCTTTGATTACCTCGTTAGGGGACATTCCAACCAGGTAAACACCAACGAGGAAGGCCAGGGCAAAACCGATCACGCCAGTGTTGATTTTTTTGATAAAGGATAACACGATGCACAAAAGCAGCGCCAGCAAGGAAATAATTGCCATATTACCCCTCTTTTCTTATTTTATCAAAACTTCCCGGAAAATCAACCGAAGTATTCCCCGTTGTTGGCCCCCAGCTCAGGGGCGGGCATTTTGGGGTCAATGGTATATTCCCGGCTCTTAATGGGGCAACCGGGAGCCTTGACGACCCCGATTTCAGGATACTCGATGGAAACAATCATATTCCGCGCTTTGACCTGCTCGTCTTCCATAACGTCCGCAATGGAGTTCACTGGCCCGCAGGGAACACCGGCAGCCTCAAAGTCCTGAATCCACTCTTTGGCCGTGCGGGACTTCAGAATGCGGACCATCAGCTCACGCAGTTCATCGTGGTTTTTGTTGCGCTTGTCGTTGTGGTTGAAGCGGTCGTCGTCGATAAGCTCGGGGATGCCCATTGCGTTGCACATGTCCGCCCAGTTTTTGGTATTCCCTGCGCAGATGATAATATTTCCGTCCGCGGTGGGGAACATTTCGAAGGGGGTAATGGAGGCGTGGCGGTTCCCGATGGGGCCGGGAGCCTTTCCTGTCCCGATGTAGCGGATCATGCAGTTTTCCAGCAGCGCCACCTGGCAGTCCATCATGGCGAAGTCCAGCCGATCGCCCAGGTGGGTCTTTTCCCTGGCAAAGAGGTCGGCTAGGATACCGATTGCCGCATACAGGCCCGCCGCCAAGTCACCGATGGAGGCGCCTACGCGAGTGGGCTCACCACCGGGCTGCCCGGTAATGCTCATGATACCGCCATATCCCTGTACCACCATGTCATAGGCCGCTTTGGTGCGGTAGGGGCCGGTCTGGCCGAAGCCTGTGAGCGAGGCAAAAATCAAGGCGGGATTGATTTGGTTGACCCATTCCTCCGTAATACCCATTCGATCCAGCACTCCGGGACGGAAATTGTCGATCATAACATCGGCATCTTTCAGCAGTTTGGCCAGCTTGGCCTTATCCTCCGGTTTTTTGAGGTCCAGGGTCACGGACTTTTTTCCCCGGTTGATGCTCATGAAATAGCCGCTCTTTCCGTTGATGAAGGGGCCGTAAGTGCGGGCGTCGTCTCCCTTGGGGGACTCGACCTTGATGATCTCCGCTCCGAGGTCGGAGAGGATCATGGTACAAAAGGGAGCGGCTAGATTCCGGGAAAGGTCGATAACCTTGATGCCGCTGAGCATGTTTCTCTGTTCCATAAATTCGTTCCTTTCTCTTACAGCGGGATATTGCTGTGCTTCTTGGGATAGCGAAATTCCTCCTTGCCCTCCAGTGCCTGGAACTCACGGATAATGCGGGCGCGGGTGTCCTTGGGTTCGATCACGTCGTCCACGTAGCCGAACGAGGCGGCGTAGTAGGGGTTGGAGTAAGCGTCCTCATATTCCTTGATTTTCTGAGCGCGCATCGCTGCCGGGTCTTCCGCCTCGGCGATTTCCTTTTTGAAGACAAAGTTCACGGCTCCGGCGGCGCCCATAACGGCAATTTCTGCCGTAGGCCAGGCCAGAACTACGTCGGCTCCGGCCTCTTTATTACACATGGCGTTGTAAGACCCGCCATAGGATTTGCGCATGATAACCGTCACCTTGGGTACCGTAGCTTCGCTGTAGGCATACAACAGCTTCGCCCCATGGCGGATGATACCTTTGTATTCCTGGTCCGTACCGGGCAGGAAGCCGGGAACGTCCACCAAGGTCAGGATGGGAATATTAAAGCTATCGCAGGTCCGGATGAACCGGGCGCTTTTGTCCGACGCGTCCACATCCAGACAGCCGCCCATGCTCATGGGCTGGTTGGCCACCACGCCGGTGCTTTTGCCGTTAAGGCGGATAAAGCCAGTCACAATGTTATCCGCGAATAGGGGCATGCTCTCCAGGAAATCACCATTGTCCGCCAACGACCGGATAATGTCTTTCACATCGTAAGGCAGACGGTTACTCTCAGGCACAATGGTGTTGAGGCCTTCGTCAACACGGTTGGGGTCGTCGGTTGGAATCGTTTCTTTGGCAAATTCCCGGAAATTCTGAGGAAGGTAAGAGAGTAGCTTGCGCACCCGGGTGAAGCAGTCCTGTTCCGTGGAATCTATGAAGTGCGCAACTCCGCTGGTTGTGCTATGGGTCATGGCTCCTCCCAAAGTTTCCTGATCTACTTTTTCCCCGGTCGCTTGTTCCACGGCTACAGGGCCTGTCAGGTACATCTGGCTGATCTTGTCCACAGTCAGAATGAAGTCCGTCAGTGCAGGGGAGTAGCAGGCGCCGCCGGCACAGGGGCCCAGAATAACGGAAATCTGGGGAATCGAACCGGAGGCCCAGGCGTTCCGGGTAAATATTTTGCCATAGCCGGAGGCGGTGTTGACCCCTTCGTGCAGCCGGCCCCCGCCGGAGTCGATCAGGCCGATCAGTGGGCAGCCGGTCTTCATAGCCAATTCCTGTACGGTGATAATTTTTGAGGCGTGCATTTCGCCTACCGCCCCGCCCAGGATTGTAAAATCCTGAGAATAGACATAGACGGTTCGGCCGTCAATGGTTCCGTGCCCGGCTGCCACGCCCTCGCCGGGAGTCTCCTTGTTTTCCATGCCCAGAACATGGCAACGATGCTTGACAAAGGTCCCCAATTCCACGAAGCTGCCGGGGTCCAGCAATGCTTCAATCCGTTCCCTCGCGCTGAGTTTTCCCCGCGCGTGCTGTTTTTCAATGGCTCTCTCTCCGCCGCCCATTTGAATTTTCGCACGCCGTTCGCGCAGAGCTTCGATCTTTTCCACGGGGCACACCCCTCCCTTTGATTTTTATAAAATAGTTTGAAGAACGTTCTTTCTAATTATTAGTATAGTTTTTTTCGGATAAAGTTAAATAGTGTCTTTTCTCCGCGAATTGTTCCCCTTAGAAGGCGTTTTGGGGAAAATTATTTAAAATTTAAGGTGTTTTCGGGAAACTCCCTAAAAACACCTTAAAGGAAAAAGTATATAGGCTACGGACTTTTTATATGACGGCATTGTAAATGCAGACAAAGTACGAAGCCTTTGCACACAAAACACTATTTATTGTGCTGCAAAATATTTTTTTGCTATCCTTAAAATAATATTATTTCCAAACTGAAAGGTTGGAAGTAATATGTGCCATGTTTTCGGTTGCCGCTGTTTACAGCGGCGAGCAGCACGGCTTGAATCAAGTTTACTATTTCCGATCTTTAAACTCGGAAATAGTAACTGCATCACTTTCCTTATAGCCCAGAACAGGCCCAAACTATTGATTATGCGGTTTTTAATATTGGCAGTTCTACTATTTATCACGAATTTGAGAACAAGAAAAAGTTTCCACTGTTTCTCATTTTCCAAATCCAGGCTTTTCGAACCGTCTATGATATACTACACTTAGAGCAGTTCCCAGAAATAATGAGAAAAAGAGGCGAGGACAGAGATCACAGAGCAAGGCGAAGGACGCAGACGGACTGACGCACGTTAAGAACGACAACGCAGCTATGCGGCCTATGGTCCGCCGAACTTTTCTCAGTATTTTTGGGAACTGCTCTAGGGGTGAAGGCATAGGCAATTTTGATAAAGCGAACTATTGGTTCGACAACATTGCGTATGATCTGCTGACTGCCAGTGACATGCTGAAAACCAGGCGTTTACTTTATGTTGGCCTTATGTGCTATCAGACATAGAGAAAGCGCTGAATGGCGTGTTTGTTTCTAAAAATTCAGAGGAAGAATTACCTTACATCCACAAGTTGAAGTGATTGGTTAACTTGTCTGGAATATCTGAAGAAATGAGTGAAGAGAGGCTTTCTTTTCTGGATGTTCTCAATCCGGTGAACATAGAAGCGCGGTATCCGCCGCAAAGATTCAGGCAGCTGGAAGCTCTGGCTGTTGAACGCTGTGGAAAGATGATTCAGAAACCGGAGATGCTATATTTATGATTGAAGAAAAAGTGTTGACCACAGCCAAGGAATATGCTGCCACCGTACGTAAAACGATGGACGCGCACGATGTTTTCCTTTATGGCTCTCATGCCAAAGGCCGGGCAAAAAAGGACAGTGCTGTCGATACCACTGTCGTGGCAGATCAGGTCCCTGGCGGCTATTTGGATACGATGGCCTCCTTATGGAGGTTAACGAACAATGTGGATGAAAACATGGAAGCTATTTTGCTGTTGATCTCAGGCGATGAGAGTGGATCTTAGGATACCATCCGGTGAACTGGAATCGCCGCCCGACCCATAACCTGACCCAGAACAGGAAATTTCTCTGCGGAAGCAACGGAATGGACAGCACGAAAGGCGGCTGACATCCTGAGCAAACAGCATCAAATGGAGTGGAAATCGCTTGCCGCGAACACTCAGTCAAGCTGCGGACCAGAAGGCCGGGGGTTCGAATCCCTCAGGGCGTACCAAGTTGAACGACCCCACCCAATCTGAACAAGTTTTTGAGACTTGATAGATTGGGTGGGGCGTTTTTGCTTGGAAGCCTTGCGTCTCAATACTTTCACTCCTGTTGTTTTGAAAATGAGAATGGGACACCAAAATGCAAATCGCTTCAAATCTGAATACAAAACAATCAATCCATGGAATCTGAACTCCCCAGTCTCATTCTCCATGAGACTGGCCCATGACCTCCTGATAGTCTTCTTCCATCTGGCATGGCGTTCGGTTTTTTAATGTGCGATGCGGACGTTTCATATTGTAAAACTTTATGTGGACGCTAATACTTCTCCTAAAATCCGGCTCAGATAAATCAATGCCATTAAGTTAACCAATAAATTCCAAAAGAAAGAAAAAAGCCTTGACAAA
>OFHM01001484.1_pt1 | contig 15193 bp, 6 predicted proteins | sample 1521311 | NCBI WGS metagenome assembly OFHM01 (sample SAMEA3504083, study PRJEB24116) | mouse gut metagenome | biome: mouse gut; feature: mouse-associated habitat; material: faeces | place: Denmark | collected 2011 | reverse complement strand
TTTATTTATTTACATTTCAAATGTTGCCTCCTTTCCAGTTCCCCATTCCATGAGTCCCCTACCTTCAATTCTGGCCCTTTTGCCTCTAAGAGGGTGCACCCACACCCACCCACTCCCACCTCATCCCTCTAGCATTCAACTTCTCTGGAGCATCAAGCCTCCATAGAACCAAGCATCTACCCTTCCAGTAATGTAAGAGAAGGCAATTCTCTGCAACATATCCAGCTGAAGACATGTGTCTCCTGATGTAGACTCGTCAGTGCATTTAGTCCCTCAGAGTTTACTTTCCAAACATTCAATAACAATGAGAAAGTAATCTTAATATTTGAATTCCAAATCATGATCTTCCTCCATGAACCTCATTTTTTCTTAAAACTAATAACTTGTACTGACCTATCTATTTCACATTATCTTTGTTTTCCCACATTGGTTTTGCTCATTTTATATTGAACTAGTGGCTGTGAGGAATTGTTGTTTAGAGATATCTTCTTAGTATCTTAGAGACAAATAGTGCCTGCGTAGCAACACTGTGTTCTAATTTGTAAACTTTTCTTATAAATTTTGCAAAAAGGTGTATCATGCCAGAAGTTTTCACCTCGTCACGATACACCTTTTTGTATGATGATCAACCACTATTCCATTTATACAGACTAATCTTCTTCAAAGTCCACATAAATATCTCGGATATTCTTTTCTATATTTACTCCATGAATATAACCGAAGTTTATTTTTCGCTCACGTATTACATTCATGAATTGATGGTATGTTGAATGGCTGATTGTATCAGTAAAGAAATAGACATAATCCACCTTGTCAACAATCGAAACATCTGTCGATCCACTGGTCTTTGGATTGACAAATATCCAGTCCGGGAATTCTTTCTTCATCTTCGATAACCAATTTGAATGTCCGCCCACTATAACAATCCGGTAACAAGCAATCGTTTCCTTCATACTTTCAATCGTCTTATCTGTTATGGGATTATCGCTTTCTGTCAAATTATACACATAATTTCTAAGCGCTACCAGTTCATGGCTCACTGCATTCAGCTGTTTTCTGATATCTTTTGATTCCTCTTCAAGCCTTCTTTTCTCAGTCAGGCTAGCACGCAGACTACTGTTATCTGATTCAAGCTTGCGAACTCTACGGCGTAATTTATCGACTTCCTCAATGAGCACAGACTCGTCATGCCTGCATCCTTCTGTTCCAGCATGTTCCGTGAAATCCTTTACCTGCCTTTCTGTCTTAACATTCTCTGGTCTGGCAGTCTTGACCTGTACATCCTCTGGACGAAACATCGGCGGAAACTCATCATAATAAAATGTTCCGGATTCTCCATAAGCCAATGTCCTGAGCGTTTCAGCCAGCCATGACGAATTGCATGTCATTGCACTTGCACAATGAAGGATCATTCCATAAAGCGTAAGCTCCTCTGCGGAATATTCTCTATTGCTTTTGGGAAAAGTCTTCTTCAATATAACCAGCACAACGGCAAGGCGGTCTTCCACCCCTCTGTCATTTTCATCACACCAATCTGCATATTCTGGGCTGTATCCCAGCCATTGAAATACATTTCCGAGGAATTTCGACATCTTTGCATCAAGGGAATATAATTTCTTCTGACTGAAACGTTCATCTATTTCCTTTCGGCAATCCTTAAAGCTTTCACCCACAGCCTCATCAAACGAATACCCACCGCTTAAACCAAATTTATCACTGAATTCATTTAAGATTCCATATACAACATTACATTCCTCAGCAATTTTAATGCCATATATTGGCGCCATACATAGAACCCTTGACAGATTTGCATAGTAAAGACATCTTCTTCCTTCCGGCTTTGCCAATGCCAGCAGTTCACTGAGTGACATCGTGCTAAATTTTTTGAGCGTCCGGTATTCCTTTTTGTAATATGTTTTATGCAAATACAAAAACAAAGCTTTCGTATATTCGCTTCCGCTATTTACTGCGTTCATCATCAGGCTAAGCGTAAATCTATTAAACATCAGCTCCGGCCAATCTTCACCAGAATAAATATCAAAATACTCTACATCTTGGTATTCTGGAATATTTGCAAATTCATGGGTGTAAAAATCCCTTGCAATCAGTAGGAAATCTTCTCCCATCTCATCATTTATAAAAAAATCAACAAAAAGACGTTCACAACCATATGTATCCGGTATCATTCCATTAAAATCCGGCATCATTTTTTTATCATCATGGCTTTTCATCATATAATTGATAAAGTTTCCACCTGATTCTATCATGTTCTGAAGCAGATTATTTAATCCATCTATATCTAGCAGCCCGTCAAGTGGGAAATTAACATTCTTCATGCATGTTGTACCTCTCATCGCTTTATGCCTTGAATTTTTCAAGGTCTGCCACATCTTTATTCGTGCATCAGTTCCTGCCTGAAACAAAATATCTGACTCCGTCTCCTTACAGCAGTCCTGTATCCTGTCCAGTTACCCCTTATGTCTCAACCTCTCAACATTCCTCGTGGGAATTTTCATAATATTCCTGTCTCTTGTGGTTTCAATATTACTTTAACAGGAGCGACCTCCCCTCTTTTAAAAAGCCCTGCCACTGAATGATCCAAATATTTTTTTCTGATTTCCTCATTAGCAGTCCTGCCCTTGAATATAATTCTGCCAGCATCAACTGCTTCATTGTAGGGAATGGTTTCCCGCACCTCATTTTCGGCTGGAAACCATTTATCTATCTGATATACTTCTTTCACAATCCCATAAACAACGGCCAAAGCATAGTCTGCCTTCTCTACACTGGCAATCTTTCTCTTCCAACAGCCCCGTGTCACGTCATACAGCTCAGTTTCACTCATACCCTCACGATACGACTTGTTGATTTTGATAATTACGATATTTTCCTTAATATCTTCCAATGTAAGCTCCTGTACCATATTTCTGCTGTGTGTCATTTCCTATCACCTTTACGTTTTTTATATTTCTTACACATTTTTTCTATCATATGTATAGATATGCCCCCATATAATCAAAAACGTTGCAACAGTTCAGCCTTCGGCTTCCTGTTACAAGCATCAAGTCATGCCATATTACCCTCTTCTTTAGAATAATTCAGCAAATGACCCCGCTCTGATTTCGCCCACCTTAAGAGACGTCCATCCAGGCACCTCAAGTTTTTCTTTGTCATCTTCAAAAACCATGATCTTATTATTTTTCCACAACATCAAGATCTCTGATGCGTAATCTGTTCCGTATATCTTACATTTACAGTATGCATTAGAAGGAAGAGGAACATGATAGTAATCAAAGTCCTCAAAGTAACCACGACAATTGTCCGGAAGCATCATTTGCGACAATTCATTCCAATTGTTATAATCGCAAGGCCACGATGCTCCAAATCTTAGAAGGTTTTCCGCTACTACATCAGAACTATTTTCTTCTCTTACTTCTTCAAAATTATCATCCAATATAGCAATTGCATCTCCTTTAAATGCCTCAAGGAACATATAAGCCTCACGGCGATCCAGAATATCGTGAACTGCTTGGTTATAATAATTGCGCAGACAATTATAGCAGGATGGATTACAATTACAGTTTTTAGTAATAGCGATTGCCTTCTGAACAATTCTCTGGAATATTTCGCAGTCATCTGTAACAAGCCTTCTCACATGACCAGCTCCGCCAGCAACACCATCGTACAAGATAATCGCATACACCATGCTATACTCATATCTTACCTTATGAATACACCCCTTTATATCAGTTCTTTCAATATCCAATTCCTCTGACATAGCTTCCAGAAGTGCATACATAACCGAAAGCATTGTAGCTTGATTCTTGGCCCTAGATGTACCAAACACAACTTGAACAACATCTGTCTTGAATGCATGACAAATCTCGCGTTTCCAAAGTTTTCCACTACATTCTTTTCCCCACGGGCTTATATGCTTTTTCTCAAAACTCTTTGCATAAGAATTAAAATCCTTTTCGTTCTTACCAGTAACTGAACTTATAGAATAACCACATTTTTCACACACAAAGAAATCATCTTTGCACACTACCATCAAAGAATCATTCGTGGACGTTTCCATCTGCAGTTTCTGCCTTCCATCAATAAGAAAAGTTTTCTTTGTCATGATTTGGCGCTGAGGATCACCAATATAGTAGTCCTCACTCTTAAACGACCGATCTGGCTTTCTCAATGGAACTTCTGTAGCCTTGGATTCGGCAATAAATCCTTTTCTTGGCTCAATAGCTTTCTTCCAATGAGGCTTATCAATAATCGACTGGCAGGAAATACACTTTTCACCATCTCTTGATGGCTCTGTTCTTCGGTAGTTCCATGTCATACACGATTTGTTCTTGCATTCCGCAATATATACCTCTTCCCAGTCCTGCCCCGTAGTTTGAGGCAGTTTTCGAATATATCTGCTGGTATACAATTTACCATCTGCAACAACCTGTGCATCCGGAGCATACTCCGCAACTGCAAGCTGTAGATCTCGAACCATCTGCAGCTTTTTATCACTGGTTGAGTTCATGCCCTGATAGAGTTCTACAGTGTCAACCGGAAAACCATACTTGGGCAAAACATTGTTTCTTACAAGAAATTCTATCAATTCGTTACGACCATGCTTATCTTCTGGATTTCTTCGATAATCTTTAAGTTGGCGCTCGCACCTTGCGGCAGCCTGAATATCATCTTTTCTTTTTAATCTGGCATATTCCTTTGTATACCAATCAACTGTATTTCTGAAATCCTCTACAGCCACCTTCAAAACACCGTCATCACCAATTAACTTATCAACCCATAACCAGTCAGTTATTCCCATAACAGTATGTAAAGTGGTTGGAATGGAGCGTGAAAGAATATCCTTCAATCCTGCCGGTTTACTGTTTAAATACATGGTAAGCTTTTCATACCCATCCCTATTCAGAAGTTCGTCAGCATTATTCCTATTATAGACTTCTTCATAATGGTTGAAGAAATCACTCAACGCTATAGCAAAAATATGTCTGAGCACAACTTTCTCGTTAGACAACGAAAAGAGAGGTACGCCAATTTTTCCGGAAATCATACGTTCCGGCTTATCAAAATATGTAAAATCATGAGAACCAAGTTTCGCATAGGTGAGAGCATAAGCCGCCGAATGAATACTTCGGCCGGCACGACCAGCACGCTGAACATAATTGGCAGGGGACGGTGGCATATTCCTTAAATAAACAGTTTCCAAATCGCCAACATCAACACCCATTTCAAAAGTCGTAGAACAGCTTAGAGCGTTTAATTCCTTGTTTACAAACATCTCTTGGTATTTCTGCTGTTCAGCTCTTCCAAGTTGCGCTGTATGCTCCTTAATGTGAAGAGGCTGCATCTGTTCTGTAGAATATAATCGTGCAAAATGATTATTTGCAAACAATTCTTTGTGCGAAATCCTGCGGAGTTTTCCATCGCATTTTATGGACACGCACTTTTCCTGACAATTTGTCATAGTGGTTTTTCCACATTTTTCGCAGACATAAACCTCCATTTCCTCTATCCCTGCTTTAATGACAAACTTGTCCGTGGAAATATAATATTCAGCTCCGTGGTCCGGAGTCATTGAGTATTCACTTTTTACAAGAACAGCATCCCAGAAATCTGACAACAGGCTTATTGCTTCCTCTTCGCTTATTCCAAGTACATCTCTGGTTCTTGTGACACGCCCATTTTTATAGTTACCTCCATTCATGCGCTGTCTTGGAATCCACCCACTCAGATAGTTCTTCTTGCGTTCAGAGTCAGATTGTTTGCATTTTACAAAACGCCTTGGGAATGCAGCATAATAAATGTATTCACGTTCATCATTTGTAAGGCTTGCCCCTTCACCTTCCAGTGCTCCGCTATACACCAAATCCATTACCAGTAAATGAAACAATGCCGTTACATCATCAACAGATTTATTGTATTTCGCGGCAACTGCATTCATGAGTTGAGGACTGTTTCCCTTATAGGCAAAATCAAGAATTCCCATAGACACGAGACTTGTGCTGCGACGTGCACCCACCATCTCATTCAGTACAGCAATCCAAGCCTGCCTTCTACTCATAGCTGTTAAGTTTTCTGTTCCTGTATCTCCTGGTTCTGCAAATGTTCGGTTTGTGTCAAAATAAGATGTGAGTTCATTAACAAGCGTAGAAATCTCCCAAGGGTTTCTGTTAATACTATCTTTATTTTTCTTAATCACATGCCATATTCCACGCCTTCGAAGAAACTCCTTATAAAACGATGTCATATAGCATGCAAAGAACGCCGCTTCGCTGCGACTATCCGAAAAGGAGAGAAACTGCCTCTTTTTCTTTACCGTTTCAACTGCTGGCTTTGCGGCAATTGCCATAGAAAACAGCCCACCTGTTATCTTCACATCATTTGATTTACTTTTAAGCAAAATCTCATTTTCAGGAAGCTGCTCAAATAATTCTGTACCCAAAACAGCTGTAGCTGCATCGTATCCTATATAAAACATCTTCATATGCCCAGTACTACAGCACGGACATCTATGCTCATTCCTTGTACCTTTGATCTCAGCTCTTCGTATTCTAACGAGATTAGATAAACCGCAATCACATTCAAATTCTGTCCTCTGGCTTTCATGAAGTATTTTTCCGCACTTCGAGCAAATCAAATAATCGTTCTTGCCAAATTCATCATCCGTTTCTTCTTCCTCTTCGTCCTCCTGCTGATCCCAGCATTCATTTTGTTCTCTTAGAAGATAAACTTCCCTTTTCTTATCCCACGCATTGTTTGCAAAATCAAAGAATCCGTGTTCATCTTTTCCCACAATTCCAATACGTCCGCAATCATCGCATACTGCAGCTTCAAATGTCCTGTATTCTCCATCCGGTGTATATCTGGAACGATTCAAAAACATACTTTTCTGTGGGCCAATCGAAATATATGCGCCTTCCAATGCCCTTATAAACATATGATATCGAGCCTTAATAAGAGCAGTTTTATTCTTCTCAGCTCTTGAAGCAATATTGATCAAATTGATAATATCCTCTTCTTTAACTTCCTGATAATTGCAGACAAGAGATGTGATTTCACGAACAGTCATCGGTCGGACAGCACACTCTCTTAACGCCTTATAAAGCGTAGAAGAAATGCACAAATCATACAGGATTTCTGTGTCTGCCTCATTCGGATTATAATTCACATGATACTTATCCAGTATTTCATTTAGAGAAGTACTCGGACTTGCAAGCTCTGCAAAAAGTGATGTTGGATAATCAATCATCTGTTCAGAAAATTGAGGAATAACCGTTTTCGAACGGATAATGTCATCCTCCCTAAAATTCGCCTCACATAATGTCTCAGCAAATGTAACAATATCTCTGTTGGCCTTCTTACCACCAAGAGTCGCACTTGTCAGTATATGGAGAACTTCCATAGAATTGCTAATTCTCGCTTTCAGCCTTCTCAGCAAAAACGATGTTTCCATTCCAGTAGTTCCCCTATAAATATGCGCCTCATCAAGCACAAGGAACTTTAATTTTGCGCCCGAAAAAACTCTGTCATCATTCGGTCTGAGCATCATATATTCAAGCATCGCATAGTTCGTTACCAAAATATGCGGCGGAGTCTGCCGCATGTTTTTTCTTGAAATAACTTCATTAGGTAAAGGCTTAAGAGCATGTCCATTAGCATCTTTAAAAATACGTCCATATTCAGCAATTCCAGCATCATCTTCCTCCTTGGTGCTGCTGTTATAAACACCAAACGTTATGCTAGGATAGTTCTTCAGAATCTGGCGCAGCCTTTTCATTTGATCATTAGCCAGAGCATTCATCGGATATATTAAAATTGCCCTGACTCCGCTTGTAAGCGTATCTTGCTCTTTTTCCCTTAACAGATGATTGATGATGGGAAGAATAAAGCACTCTGTCTTACCGGAACCGGTTCCTGTTGTGACCACAAGATTATGCTCCTGATTTATTTTTCGTATAGCCATTTCCTGATGAAGGTATAAATTTCTTTTCAGCTTGATTTCTTTATTGCTTTCGCTAACACCATTCTCGAGATCCTGAAAAAGAGGAGAAAGCTCTCCCTCGGATATTAATGTCTCAATATTTTCACCAGTTTCGAACGAATCACTGATGTCCAAATATGGACCCTTCGCAACTGTATTTACTTTATTAAGGCCTTCTGTAAATTGCTTTGCATAGTCTCGGTCAGCTATGTGAAAGTTTGTAGAAACATAGCTGATAAATTCATCCTTTATACTTTTTGACGCTTCAATAGGATTGAACATTACTGTATCCTCACCTTTCTATATGTATACAAGTCCGCAAGATAATATGTGTTCCGAGTGTGTACTGTAGGTTCTCTATCTGTAATTGCATATACATTTTTCAAAGCCGTTTTGTTGAAGTAGCGATAGTAATAAATTCCATCTCCATCTTCATCCGTTATGCTAAGTGTATGCTCGTTAATAAACGCGATCTTCACCGGATTTATTTTATATAATTGGAATCCTTCATCAGACATCATTCTCTCTGATGAAAATTCATGATGATTCAGGCTCTTTCCCATATAAAACATTTTACCTCTATATACAGGACATTCTCTATCTTCACTATCAACAAATTGTATGCCAAGATACTCAATCTGATTGATATATGTATTCCTTATATCGACACTGCAAAGGTTCCCATCTTCTTCATAGGTGATATTGGTAATTTCAATCATACTTGTGCTGAAACGTAGCTCATTTTTATCACCAATTACAAGCTGTCCCTCTTGTAAGACAGTCTCATCACCAAGAAAAATGTTTTCTGATCCTTTAACTATCTGATAATCATACTCACCAAGCGGAAGCCGCGGACTTGCTATAGCAATCTCAGCTTCTAAATCAAGAGGATACTCTTTTTCCCCATCCACTACAGACAAACGCAGTACAAAGTTTCCATTTCTATTTCCTAGAAAACCAAGCCCTCTGTTCCAGAACAAATCTCCATTGTGATAATCAAAACTAACACTTGCCCAAAATCTTTCTGTTCGTGAAATTCTCCCAATTTTATAATCCTTTATTAAGTATTTTCCCCTCAAGCAAAGTATGACCTCAATCCATGAATTTATGTTGGGGTCAGAATACGCAAAAACTGCATTTCCAAAACCAACTGTTCCAGTACTTTCTTCAGTAACCTCAAAATTGCCTATCTTTATAACTGCATGGCATCCCTCTGGATAAGACAAGTACATTTTATCTTCCTGCCGTATATCCTTTATCCATATAGCCTTTCTGTTATCCCATACTTCACCTGTACTATCGCGAACTACAACACGCGGAATTTTTACCTCTAATGTACCATCATCGACAGATATAGAGATGTTCTCATCATTCACTCCAAAACAGTGATTCTTTACTTCTTGAAGGCTTGTAACACTAACAAAGGAATTATCATAATCCTCCTCTGTAAAGTAAAACTCTTTGTCAAATCTTACATTAAATCCTGTAATCAGTTTAAATAAGTGCCTCGATATGATTCGATTTTTGTCAAAATCGACAATCTGAAATTCGCATGTGTTATCACTTGCAAAAATCAGCGGAATATTATATGCAAATCCGTTCCCTATCGCCTTCGGATCAATACTCGAAATTTCAATTTTCTCACCATTCATTGCAACGATGCATTTCCGAAAATCCAATTTTTCATGTGCAACAATAACTGCATATTCATTCTTTGTAAGAACGTCATAATGATGTCCATTTTTTATAAAAGAAGCAGCCTTATTTGAAGATGGCACAATTACACGGACACCTCCGACAGACTCCCCGTTGGGAACATCATATGAAAGTATCTGTCCGTCAGATTTAATTAGAAAATCTTGTTCTAATCTAACAAAGTATGCGCTCCACCAAGTCCCAACATCAATTTCCGAGACTTCCGCACCTGAAAATTCAAATCTTATTGTTGAAGGTGCAAATATAGAGTATGAACCCTTAACTGCCTCTTTTATATCACATTCCTTTCCTTTTGAAAAACATAAGCACTCTCTGTAAAGAGATTCTCTTGAATCGTAAATTTCCTCATCATCACAAGAGAGTACAACACGAATATTAAGTGAACCATCACCTCGTTTCATGCATTTATCAAGATCTATATCGAATCCTTTTAATGTTTTACCAAGTTCATTGCCATAAAAGCTCAATGTTTTACTTTCTACAACAATATTTCCTGTATATACCTTTAATTCGACCTTGTTGAAATCAGTTTTCTTCAAACGAACATCAGGGAGCATTATAACCGGAGAAGTTTCATCTGAAAGGCTATACTGTGGACGAATCCTTGTGTAATCAATAGCTACATTACGTGAAACAATGTTACACCCACGGTTTCTTACCTCCTTGGCACTTCTCAGTTTGCTTTCAATCCATTGATTACAGAGAAGGTCTAGATACAATTTTGTGGGTTTCTCTGAATGACTGATAATGCCATGAATCCTTTCAAGCATTCTAGAAATAATCTGAACCGCATATCCGGTGCGATATATAATTAATTTTCGAATACCCTCTTGGAAAGAATACACGTTACTACTAATTTCCAGATTTTCATCCTCATCCTTATCATCGGCTATCAGCTTGCCCCTTAATGCAGACACCATTCGTGGAATGATAGGATCATCCTTTATATATGTCCATTCCATGTTAGTTTTATAAAAATCAAACACGACTTTACAACTTTTATAAATGATACCCTTGCTGTTGAATTAGCTGTTTTAAGGCATTCATGATACTGGTTGATTTTATGCTTGTTTCGATGTTTTTCACGAAAATGGCATAAAATACCTGTCGGCGGATCTGTTCGCTAAGTGCAAACCGGAACTCCTGCACACTTACTGATCGATATTCATAAAATAGTTCATCACTATATGGCAATAGTTTCATTGCGCAGTATGAAATATTGATCAGATTAACCAGCATTTCAATGCCTTTGCGGCTTCTGACCATATAACTGCAAAGCGACCAGAATGTCTTTTGCTCATAATAGCTCACTTCGATGTTCCATCGGAAAGCGTAAAGGAACAGGGGGATAAACTCCATCCAGTCACTGCCGGTCTGATTCAGCGGGGATTTTTCCTGCCATGCGCAGAAGATCTGGAGCTGTTCTGGAAAAATGGTACTGAAAAACAGGCGTCTGCTGCCGGATTCCTTTTCCGGGGATGTCACAAATGCCATCACTGTCCTTTTACCGAAAATATTTGTAAGGACACGGCGCGCAGCTGTGTAATAACCACCGATTTTTTCATCGGACAGATGAAAATCATCCTGGATGGAGAGCTTTTTCCCATGCAATGCAGGCCGTCCCCTTTTTCCTGTCCGCTGCGGCGGCAGGTCATAAATAACGGAGTCGGATCTTGCGTTTCCTATAAGGTCAAGGTTCTCATACTCATCCACGATGGAAACAAGGTTCTTCTTTACATACCAGCTATCGCACAGAAGGATGACATTTTTCATAGTTTTGAATTCCGGCATGACCTGGCGCACCATGGATGCAGCCAGTTCCAGTTTGGATTCCTTTTTCTGCCACATACGGTAACCAAGCGGGACGGAAAGATAATGTACCCTGTTTTTATTCCATACCGGGACACAGAGCATCACACTTACAAAGCAGTGCCCGTTCATATAGTTAGAACCATTATGCGCGGCATGGTCAAAAAGTTTTGAAACATCTTCAAATTTTTTACCAAACTTTGTGGCCATTGTATCATCGATACACAGAAAAACAGGCTGGGAAGTCAGGTTTTGCGGTATGATTTTCAAAGCCATTGCTGCAGTCACATTCATAAACCTTAAGCAGTCAGCCTTAGCATAGGAACAGGCATAATAAAAGGCATTCAGTGATTTTAGGGTAATCCCTGACAGGAAATGCCTGTACAGGGAGCGGATGGAATCTGCGGACTCCATAGCCAGGATGGACAGCGCCAGCAGAAACAATGTTTCAATAGTGGGCATGGAAAAAGTTTTAAAATAAATATAAAAATAACGGTACAGTCTACCAATGAGATTATTTTTGTTATATAATAAGTCTGACGTACAAGGTCACCCTCTTTCGTATATTGTAGTGTGCAAACTTATTATACATTAGAAAGTGCCTTGTGCGTTATTTTATTTTTAAAAAGTTGTAAAGTGGTGAAAATCAAAGAGAAATTCATAGAAATGCATCCATGATCTTTCTGTTGTAAGTGCATGAACTACAATTGTAGATTTATACTGATATCCTGTAGCGCTTGTCAAAAACCAGCGTCTATTTTTCTGCATAGCCCCAAGGACACAGTCGCATAAAATGCCCCTAAGCTGACCTGTATCATCACGATATCCAAACTGAGATGTTATATAGTGCCAAAAACCGGATTCGTCGCCTGTATCCCATTCCTTAGCATATGTTATGATCGCCAGCGTAATTTGCATCTGAACTTTCAAATTGAATTTTGTCAACGGATTTCGGAGTCGCTGGTCAATATATCCTTTTGTAATAGAAAAAAGTCGTTCCTTCGTTTTCTCAGAAATAATTTTATTACCAATAAGCGGATTTTCAGCATATAATCTATCAAGCCAGTCCTCTGATGCAATATTATATTTCCGCATATCGTCTTCAATAATTTCAAGTCCTTGTATATCATTCTCTTGATTCTGATTGTCAGCATATCCATATAATTCCGCAATTTCATCAATAGAATATCCATTCCTTGAGATAAAAGAACGGAACCACTGAGTGGAGTTGTTTGATGGTATCATCAATTTTCCATTAGTATAATGTGCATTCAAAAACTCAATTATTTTCTCATCAGTAACTGTCGCCTGTGCAGTTGAATATTCCTTTCCAGTAAGAAACAAGCAATATTCATCTATAGACATTCCTCTAATATTTGCAAATTGCCTGAACTTATATGGACTGTCCGGAACAAAATATTCTTTTTTGAGAACAGAAGATGTTCTGCCAGCAGTAGCCAGTTCAAGCTCCTCCAAGGATAATTGGTCTAATCGGCTTTCCCTTATTATTTGTTGCAAATCCTCCGGAAGCATATTAAGGAAAAAACATTTAATTTCTTCATCATTTACAAATAAAAATGCACAATCATCCTCATTATTACTCAAAAAATATACCTTTGTTCCTTCCTCACAATCAACAAAATCTTTCTTTTCCTTTACTATCTGGAGAAGAAGATTTCTGTCTATATCTGTTAATTCTCTATTAAGCCAGTTCCCTTGATTGAATCGTTTATGGACAATCTGATTGACCCTAGAACGCGTAACACCATACCACTCAGAAAGCCATGCAGTTTTAAATCTATAGTTTTCTCTGAGTTTATTTACGGTCTCAATGTCCACAGTCCGCTTATGTCTTTCGTCTATAGGTCTACTCTCTATATCCGCTCTATCCGCAGATTCAAAATATTCCAATCCATCTTCTTTTATTGAGTTCCTAACAGATATTAATTCATCAACAGACTTGCTGCCAATTCCGTGAATTGAAAAAATTTCATCCCTTGACATCCTCATCATCTTGCCAACAGTATCAAACCCACCCCTGATAAGCCCATTCAGTAAACGAACACTCAATTTCAGTTCACATACTGAAATATTTTCTATTTCATTGGGTACTTCGTACTCATCGACAATTTCTTCTATAGTTCCACCCTCCTCAATCTCAAAGCCACCATCAGATATATCATCTAAAACATCCTTAATCTCCTGATAACTCTTCATTCCAAGGTTTTTAATATCAAGAAGTTTCCCTTCCTGATAAGCATCAAAAAGCTGCTGAAGTGTATTTATTCTTGCACGCTTCAACGAATTATATGATCGTACTGTAAGGTTTAATTTTTCAATTCCTATTTGATCGTACTGTAAACCATCCATGCTTAACCTGTCTCCTTGTTAATGAGCCTCTGTGTCTTTTAAAGTCAATGATTACATTGCATCATTATAGTGTGTATAACTATGTTCGTATATTGCTATCCGATAAGCATACAACCTACCATATATATTGTTTGGCATCTCCTTATGCAGGACAGTGCAAATCTGAACACCCAACCACACTTTATTTCCTACTTGTCTGTCCGATTAACCTTCCAGCTTTGCTCCTTTATCTATTTTTAATCCTAATGCTTTCCTTAGTGATTGTACCACAAAAATTCTGATATTTCGACAAGATTTTGATAATATAAGCTTTTTATGATGTAACGTTTTTCAATTATTCCATCAAATCAGAATACATTTTATCTCGCCCCTTGATTTTTCTGTTTTGTCTGATGTACCCTGCCTGCTTCTCTTTCTTTTACGACCTGCTCTTTTTGTTTGAGCTTATTTCTGACACTCCTTGTATCTACCACTTTTTCTCCGTAAATTTTTTCATACTCTGCACAAGCTGCCTCATAATCCATACTCTCTTTCTTTGCCGCATTAAATTCCTTATAGAATGCCTGAACGGAATCGAATTTACATTCCCTCACGATAGAGGAAAGTCGTTTTTTCATATTGGAAATCTGATTGTCGATACTGTCAATCTCCTGCTGTAATTCCTTTCGTCTGCCGCCCTTGAAGATACCTGTGCATTCAGATACTTCCTTTTTCAGCTTATCCCTTTTTTTCTCACGCTCAAAAATTGCCTTGTTCTGTTCCTTGAGCCTGCTGTCAATCTCTTTCAGACGGGGATATTTACTCGCAAGTACAGAAGGCTTTGGCTGCGGCGGTCTTTCTGCCTCCAACCGCTTTGTTTCAGCAGAAACAAATTTTTGCTCTGCTTTTATCTGTTCGACAATAAATTTTTTGACTGCGGCAGTGGTTTTCCGCTGTGGCAATTCTGTCTTATTCTGAATATCCATTTCCCATTGCGGATTTACAGGAAACGGTATCTTCTTTTCCAGCTGGACTACTGCCTCATCATTTGCATAAATATTGTTTTCTGTTCCTTCTGGCATCTCCTTTATAACATCGGCAGCTTTGCCGATAACTTTCTCCACAAAATCCAGTACCTTTTGCATAACTTTCATAATCAGACACTCTAATAATAAAATCGCCGCCCGAACAATCTCCCCGAACAGCTCAGGCTTGTTACCGTTCTGCTCCACAGATTCCTTTACCTTTTCCGTGATTTCTGTCTTTTTCAGTTTCACAACCTCCGTCTCGGATACGCCGCTTACAATAGCACGGTCAACAGCC
>OFHM01001480.1_pt1 | contig 15231 bp, 11 predicted proteins | sample 1521311 | NCBI WGS metagenome assembly OFHM01 (sample SAMEA3504083, study PRJEB24116) | mouse gut metagenome | biome: mouse gut; feature: mouse-associated habitat; material: faeces | place: Denmark | collected 2011 | reverse complement strand
TAATTTTTTTATCATATTGTTGTGAATTTTGAATAACACATTTTACTAATTTTTTTGCAATTCCTTGTCCTTGATATTTACTATTTACTACTGTATGAGTTATATTCCATGTATCTTCTAATTCTTCAAACTCACACTCCCCCATTTCAACCTCATTATCATAAGCAACTGCTCTATTTTCTTTTTTTATAAATTTAATTAATTTCTAAAAAATTTAATAATGCTTAAAAGCCTTGAAATAAGAGGTTTTTATTTTTTTGAATTTATGGAAATTGCACGAAAAGCTAGAATAGAAGCACGCTTCAGACTTTTGTAAAAGAAGAAAAAATATTGCATATTATGTATTGCGTGTATAAAAATAATATGCTAAAATTAAATTAAGAAACATATGAAAAAGTATGTTTATTACATATAATAAGGAGAGAGGGAAAAATGAAAAAAAATTTAAAATCAAAAAAATTTTTTGTTCTACTTTTGTTAGTACTATTTTTAGTAAGTATAGTTTTCTATTTTGGAAACGCAAAAGTTAGTGGTGGAAAAGTAAAGCCATATAATGTACTTACTTATAATAGTAGTAATGATGCAAAATCAGCTATAGATTTAGCTGACTCTAATAGCGAAGTAGTGTTTTTATCAGATATTCCTTATAGTAAAGTCCAAGTAGGATGGGGAAATATTGCATTGGATAAAACATCTGATAATACAGCACTTACCATGCTATTAAATGGCTCAACTACATTAATAAAAAAAGGTATTTGGGCACATGCGACTTCTACAGTAGAGTATGATATTAGCAATTACAAAGATTATGCATACTTTACCGTTTATTATGGTTTAAATACTACTTCAGGAAACAAAGGAAATGGTGTAAAATTCTACATTTACACTTCAGAAGATGGGGTAACATGGACCTTACGTACAGAAGAAAATCCTACAGCACTTAAAAGTTCCAATAATGCCGTACATGTTAAAATAGACATTAGAGATGCAAATTACATTCGATTATATGCTAATGATAATGGCTCTAATGCAAGTGATCATGCAGTGTGGGGCGATGCTAAATTAGTAAAAGAAGACTATAATGACAATGTTATGATGACAGTAGAAGAATTTGATGAAATAATAAGAGAGGCTTACAGTTCAGGACCAGTTAAAGATTCGCTAAAACTTCCTCTTTTGCAAAGAGATTTTATAAAACGTGTTGGTCAATACCAACTTCGTGTTTTTCTAGAGGAAGATCCTAAAAATCGAGAAACTTTAGAATGGTTTTTAAATAATGAAGAAGCATTACGTTTATGGACAATTGGAGGTACGCCAAATGGTACCTATCTACGAGCATTAGAAGTATTGAGTAATGTATACCATGCACATAAAGAAGATTTAGAAAATGAAAATTTAACGCCAAATGGAAATAAATATAAAGATTTGTATTTGAAAATGATGTTGTCTTTATCTTTATCTCATTCAACAGGTGTTGGCTTATGGATTGGTGGAAATCAATTATCAGATGCTGTTACGAGATATGAAATTTATAAGCAAATGCATTTAGACAATAAGTTAGCTTCTACTTCAATGTTTGAAGATTATACAATTGAAGAAATGCGTGCTGTAATGTTTACGAATATTGATGATGAAGAAATATTATGGTTACATGATTATTCTGAAAAGAAATTTTCAACTATAGTGGATCGCTTTAATCCGTTTAAATATATTAATTATACACTAGGTTATAGTTATTATAGACCACAATACTATAGTCAAGAAAATTATGCTATATGGGATGAAAAATATGAGTTATCGAAATATAACATCACATATCAATCAGGAAAGCCAAAATTATGGATAGTATTTGAAGAAGGTGCTGTTTGTGGAGGTCTTTCTAAAACAGCGGCAAACCTTTATGGTGTATGGGGATATCCAGCAAAAGTTCTAGGTCAACCGGCACATGCTGCTTATGCATATTTATATAATGCAGGTGGTGGAAATAATGCATGGCAATTAGCGTATAATGTTTCGAGCACAGGTTGGGCTCAAACCGATGGTGGAGGTCGTATGCCAAATGGTTGGGGTAACGGATGGTCAAGTGGTGCAGCAAGTAGAGGTTCTTATCACTTTTTATCACAACAAGCTCAAAACGAATATGATAAATATGAAAATGCTGAGTTGATATTATTACAAGCAGATACCTTTAAAAATGATTCAGCCAAATTAAAGCAAATTTATCGTGATGCGTTAGATGAGGAAATCATCAATTTTGATGCTTGGGTTGGTGTAATTAGTTTATATAATGCAGATACTTCAAAAACAGAAGAAGACAGAATTGCTTTAGCAGAGGAAATTGCTGAAGTTATGACTTATCATCCATTACCAATGTATGATTTAACAAAATTGGTTGGCACAAAAGTTACATCACCAGAGTATTATGCTAAAATGTTGATGTTACAAGAACAAACATTACGTAAAGCAGCAAAGGCGACAAGTGCTAATACGTTGTATCATAAAGAAGTACCAATTGTTGCTAATGCAATATTAGGAGTAGTGGATTCTAGTATTGGAAATTTCTCATTTAATGGAGCAAATGCTGGAAAGATAACACTATCAAAACAATTACAAAGTGCTCAAGTAACTTGGAGTTATAGTTTAGATGGTGGGAATACATGGAAAGAGTGTTATGAACATTCTACGAAACTTACAAGTGAAGAGATTGCAAGTATTAATGTAGATGATGATATCAAAATCCATATATCAGGCTTACCAATGACGGAAGCTAACATTTATACCATTGATATTACAAAAAGAACATTTCCAAGTGGAGTAGTTTCAATTAATGATGAGGAAAATCGTATATTAAATGCAACTAGTGATATGGAATGGACTCTAGATCCTAATGGAGAATGGAATTCATTTGCTGACACAAATCCAATATTTAATGGTAATACAAGAGTTTATGTTAGAGTAACGGCTGCTGGAACCCAAGTTGCTAGTGACCCTGTGTATTTTACATTTAAAGAGAATAATACAGATGATACCAAATGGTATATTCAATCTAAAAATTTACAAGTAGTGGAAGTAAATGCAACTGGAGCGGGAAATAAGGATAATGTTCTAGATGGCAATGTTAATACTTATTGGCGTTCTAGCGCTGGTTTGTTCCCTGCTTATGTAACAATTAAATTAGATGAACCAAGATATATATCAGGAGTAGATTATGTACCAGATAAGAGTGCTGTAAACATTGTAAAAGTACCTTATGGTATGGCAAAAAAAGTTAATATTTATGTAAGTATGGATGGCACAAATTGGGAATTGGCAGCGAATAAGGATAATTTAGGAGAAAATGTTAATTTAAAACATATTGCTTTCCCAGAACCAAAAAAGGCTTCCTATGTTAAATTTGAGTGTGAAAGTATTTATCCACCAATGGATGCAGCTGCTAAATATAAAGTGTTTACAGTATCTGTTTTGAAATTGTATGAAAATGTTACGGTAAATGAAACACCAAGAGCAGAAGTAAACTATAATATTGCTAGACCAACCAATAAAGATGTAACGGCAGAATTAATTAATCCAATAAGACCAATTACGGTAACCAATAATGATGGTAAAACAACTTATACCTTTACAGAAAATGGAGAATTCACTTTTGAATTTGTTGATGAAGAAGGACGTACAGGTAGTGCAACAGCTCGTGTAGATTGGATTGATAAAACGCCACCTCAAGCAGAAGTTAGCTTTAGTACAACGGAACTAACGAATCAAGATGTAGTTGCCACAATAACATTTGATAAGGAAAATATTACAATTTTATCACAAGATGTACAAATTACTGAAAATCCAGTAGATGGAAGCAAAACGATTACATTTGATGCCAATGCATCATATGAGTTAAGATTTGCAGATGAGTTAGGCAATGTAGGAACTAAGGAAATTACAGTAGATTGGATTGATACAGAAGCTCCAACAGCTAAACTTTTATATAGTACAATGCATCTTACAGATGAACCAGTTACTGTAACTTTAGAACCAAGTGAAGAAATAACTGTTTTAAATAATGAAGGCAAGATGACTTATACCTTTACAGAAAATGGAGAATTTACTTTTAAATTTGTAGATAAAGCAGGCAATGAAGGAACCGCAACGGCTATTGTAAATTGGATTTCAGAAATACCTGAATATACCTTGACTTATTCTACTACAGAATGGACCAATCAAAATGTTACTGTAACATTAGAGATAGAGGAAGGCTATACGATTGTAAGTAACAATGGTATGAATACTTATACCTTTACAGAAAATGGTGAAGACAATTTTGAATATATGGATGAAAATGGCAATCGCGGAATGATACCAATTTCAGTTACTTGGATTGACAAAGAAGCACCAACTGGAAAAATTGAATACAATATAACAGCCAAAACCAATAAACCAGTTACAGCAACTTTAATTCCAAGTGAAGAAGTAACGGTTACTAATAATACAGGAAGTGAAAATCCATTAAAACATGTATTTGAAGAAAATGGTGAATTCGTATTTCAACTTACTGATAAAGTAGGAAATATAGGAACCGTAACTGCTAAGGTAGATTGGATAGACAAAGATGCAACGATAATTCCAGGAGTAGAATCTGAAAAATATGTGATTGCAGATGATTCAATTTCAAGAATATTACCAGAAACAACATTTGCAGAATTTAGACGAAATATAAGTGCTAATGACGAAATTAGATTGATTGACAAAAATGGTAATGAAGTTGGTGATGATGAAATAATTAAGACCAATATGCGTCTAAAAGTAGGAGATAGTTTAGAACTTCCATTAATTGTAACAGGCGATATTAATGAAGATGGAAAGATGACGGTAACAGACCTTGCCCAATTAAAACTTCATTATATTGAAAAAGCAGTATTACAAGGAAATAATTTCAAAGCTGGTGATATTAATGGAGATGGAGAAGTCACATTAACAGATATAGCGCGACTTAAAATGGTTATCATCGATTTAGCAGAATTGAAGTAAAGATTTATGAAATAGAAGTAGATGTAAAAATCTATTTCTATTTTTTATAAAATAGAAATTATATGAATAAGGTAGGTAGAAAATGAAAACAGATTTGACAACTATTCCTAATGTTGGAGAAAAAACAAAACAATCTTTGCAAAATATAGGCATTATGTGTGTTGAGGATTTAAGAGGAAAAAGTCCAGAAGAGCTTTACGATAAAGATTGTTTTGTAAAAGGATTTCAAGAAGATAGATGCCAATTGTATCTTTTCAGAATGGCGGTATATTATGCTGAGCATGATTGTTGGGAAGAGGAAAAATTAAGATGGTGGTATTGGAAGGATAGAAAATATCCAGAGTAGCAAATTTCCATTTATTATAACAAAGGTAAAAGCAGAAACATGATTTTTTAGGAAAATTCCTTGAATTTGAATAGGAACTATGATAAAATAAAAATAGAATATATAAACAAAATGCAAAAGAAAAAATAAGGAGGAGAGTACCATAAAAAAGCAAAATAAAGTAATAATCGCAGTGATTTTAATTGCGATTGTATTAATAGGAATTGGCTATGCCAGTTTGGCCAATAATATTTTATCCATAAACGGAGAAGTATTGGCAACAGTGGAACAAGAGAATTTTAAGGTATATTATACAGGAGAGGTTCCTGAAACGTATGTTTCAGGAGATTACATAACAATTGAAGCTGAACCAATTGCTAAATCACAAAATGCAACAGTTAATATTTTAGGATTAAACAGAAAAGGAGATTCTGGCTATGCCGTTCTTGAAATAGAGAATGGAAGCAATGATGTAGATGCTGAAGTCACAGTAACAACAGATATTGCAGAATCAGATATGTTTCAGATTGATGTAATAATGTGTGACCAAGAAGGCACAGAAACAACGGATACTTTTCTTGCAAGTGGGCAAAAAACCTATGTGAAGATATTTGCACAATTATTGAAAACGCCGACTAGTGTTGCAAGAGCAAACATATCAGCAAAAGTTACAGCAGTTGCAAAAGACACAGGTGAAACCAATCCACCAGATGTACCAGAAATACCAGAAGACCCAGTTCAAGCAGATATTTTTAAGGCATATTATGCAAAAGCTGAAGAAAAGCTTCAAACCTTAACATTAGATGAAAAAATAGCTCAATTATATGTTATTGGAACATCGTCATCAACCAATTATACAGATTTAGATCGATATCAATTTGGAGGGCATTTGTATTTACTTGATTCTTTTAAGGATACAAGCGGAAATGTTTTAAAAGTAGATACAGTAAAGCAACAAATACAAACATCACAAGCTGCTTCTAAAATACCATTAGTAGTATCTATTGATGAAGAAGGAGAAGCAGTATCAAGATTGAATTCTACTTTGGTTCCAGAACTTGGTATAGAGCCTTTTAAAAATTCATGCGACTTATTTACTTCAGGTGGGTTAGATGCCATTAAAAATGATACAATTAACAAAAGCAATGTCTTGAAAAATCTTGGATTTAACCTAAATTTTGCACCAGATGTTGATATTGCAGATGAGGGATTTTATATTTATAGAAGAACTTTAAAACAAGATGCTGCCACAACAGGAGAATTTGCTAAAGCTGTAATTGAAACAAGTAAAAGTACAGGTGTGTCTTATTCATTAAAACATTTTCCAGGTTATGGAAATAGTAGGGATACGCATAATGGATTTGCAACCGATAGTCGTACCTTGGAAGAGTTTGAAAGTAAAGATTTAGTGCCATTTTATAAAGGGATTGAAGCTGGTGCAGAAGTCGTTATGGTTACCCATAATGTAGTAACATGTTTTGATGAAAATGAACCTGCGTCTATTTCAAAGCCAGTACATGATTATTTAAGAAACAATATGAATTATACAGGAATTATTATTACAGATGCCATTAACATGGATGCAGTAGCTAAGAAATATTCCACAAAAGAGGCTGTAATAAAAGCAATTCAAGCAGGAAATGATATGATTTGCTTTGTCATGACAGAAGGCTCAACCCAAGATGCTATAACAGGTGAAGCATTGACATATGCGGGCATTATCCAATATATAAAAGATGCTGTAAGTGATGGACAAATTAGTGAAGCAACTATTGATGTAGCTGTAAAACGTATTCTAGCTTGGAAATATTATAAAGGTTTAATGTAAATAAAAAAATACTCATTCCATAATCGGAGTGAGTATTTTTTAATCTAAAATAAGCTTTCTTCAAAGAAAGCTTATTTTCAGATTTATGGTTTCAAAATAGGATAGCCATTATTGGAAGGAGGCGTAATATCACTAGTAAAATTAGTTCCTAGCAATGTGACAAACTCAGGGGATTTCATATATTCTTCTGTTCTTGAACAAGATGTATTATTGGCCACATTACCAACATTTAAAAGTGTAGTAATGGTATCATGTGAATAGGCAGTTTTGAGATAGTATGAAGATGCAATATCATAATTGCCACCAACATCGTATCCAATAATTCCTCCTAAATTTGTTTTGCCTGAAATGATACCGATGTTATAGGAATTGGTTATCGTTGTTTTTCCAGGATTACCAGTACCCCATATTTTTTTGTGACTGCCTAATATTCCGCCAACACTTTCAGTACCATTGATTGTACCAGTGTTATAACAAGAATCTATTTGTAGTATACCAACACTTAAAGAAACTAGACCACCAACATTATCTTTTCCAGATCCGCTTACAGTTTATATTTCCAGTATTATACGAATTTTTTATGATGATGGTTCCGCCACCACTACTGTCTTTTGTTACTAATCCTGAAGCAAATTGATCTACGCCAAAAGTACCAAGAACAGAAATATCTCCAGTGTTATGACTGTTAGTGATTGTTACTGTAGAGCCAATAACGAAGCCAACAAGACCGGCAGCTGAACCACTAGCATTGGTAACGATACCATGATTAGAGCAATTATCAATTGTCAAATTACTAGAGCCTTGTAGGGTTCCCAGAAGACCACCAATTGATTTTTCTTTTGCATTATTGGTTACATTAACGTAATTGTGACAATTTGAAATTGTGGTGGTTCCATAAATATTTCCAGCAAAGCTTGAACCATCTTTATCAAAGGTGTAATCTCCAGAAAGCGTGGTATTTTTTATGGTGGCATTTTTAATTGCTTTGAATAGTCCGTAAGCTACATCAGTTGTTTCACCAGTTTTATGAATTATAATGTTATTAAGAGCGTGATGGTTACCATCTAAAATTCCTTGGAAGGAATTTTCTTGCGAATTTCCAATCATAATAAATCCAATTCCAGTTGTCATTTCTGTTAAAATTTCGTTGCTATCATTGGTATTGGCATTTAAATCTCCAAAGGAAGTGTCTTGATGATTATAGTAATCAGCGGATTTTTGAAAATCTAAATCTTGATACAATGTTAAGTGTTGATTGGCAAAGGTATTTCCAGAATTGACATTTTGAGCTAAGCGAACCCAATCTTCTATCTTATATAAAATATAAGGATTTTGTTCACTACCAGCTGATTTTAGTCCTAAATCATAATTTGTTAAAGTAGGAATAACTTTTAGTTTTACAGCTGTTTTTTTGCTGATGACATAAGGTGCAGATTGCTCAATCATAACGGTATAGTCTTGATTCGCTTGAATAGAAGCTAAATACTCGGTAAGCGTTTTTTCGATTGGAACAGTTTCAGAAGGCTCTAGTGATAAAGTATCAATCACAGAATCACCAATTTTTAGGTTGATTTCTACAGCAAATTCGTTATGATTGGTAAGTTCGAATTGAATGGATTCAGTACCAGCGTGGTAAATGATAAAGTCTTTAGTGGTAGTTGTTATATTTGTATCATCTTGGGTTCCTTTCATGAATTTGAAATTCAAGTAGGAATTTAGCACATTAGAATCGGGAACGGTATTTCCTGAATAATGGAATGTGATGGAAAAGGTGACTTCTTGTTTGCTTGCCACAGTATCCCATTTTTTCAAACCATCGAGTTCAAATACAATGTTCGGATTATCGTAAAATTCATCAGAATATTCTACGTCTTTAAAGGTATAAGTATCGTTTCCGCTGTTGTATATTGTAATGGTATAAGTGATAGAGGAAGTTGGTTCGTTCCCCAAAATAATGGTACTTTCCATTAAAGTTTGATAATATTGATGAATTTTGGAATTTTCAGTATCAGCATTTGTGTTAGTATGATATTGAACGTCTGTAATATAGATTTCACTTTGTGGAACAGCAGTTACTTCACCAGCAATATCTAAAGTAATCGACTCAAGAGAAGCATAGCCAATCGAAAGAAAAAGTGTTGACAAAATGATAAAACCGAGCAATACTGAAATGTATTTTTAATTTGTTTTGGTTATACTTTTTGTTCATTATTTTTCCTCGTTTCTAGGGTAGAGTTGTTTTTTCCAGCTGGTAAAGTATATTGTGTTACCCCGATGGAATAAAAATATAAAATATGACTCGGTGTAGGTATCACAAAACAAGTTACTAATTGTTCTTTATTTTCTAACATGATAATTGGTAGTTGCATGGTATCTCTAATTTCTAGTAAATCTGTAAATCGTTGAACTTTTAGAATTTGATATTCTTGCATATTGAAATCGTCTTCTACTCTGGAAATATAGCTATCATAGTTGTTTAGGATTTTCTTTAGGTTGTTGTTATATTTGTCTTCTTCGGTTTCAGTTTTTTTGCGATAGATGAAAAAAATAATGAGGAATAGAAAATCTAAAACCAATATAGCAATTCCAGAAATAAAAAATGGAGTAGGGTTTTTTTGTTCTTGTTGAATTTCGATTAAATTATGCTGATTGCTCAAGTCATAGTTTGTATCAATAGAAATTGTGTTCATAGCTAGAGGAACTGATAAATTCATAACATTAAAATTTTGTTTTGCAAATTGTTGCGTATTACTTGAAATGCCAAGATTTAAGTTTAGTTTTAATTGGCAAGTAACATTTTTTAAATCATAAGCTGCTACGAATTGTCGAATTAAATTATTATATTTTTCATAGTTGACTTGAATATTTTGAGAAATATCGAGACTTCCATCACTTTGACCAGTTTGTTCAGGTAACAAATCTTCGGAAAAAGTATAAATGGTTTTATTTGTTTTTTCATCAACAACATCGACAGTTCCAACGATTTTATATTGGTAATCGTAAGAGGTAGGAAGGGCAAAGTGGTAATTGAAATCCGCATGAATAGACTGAATCAAATTGGCAATATATTGATTTCCTTTTTCCATATAAGTATCTTGATAATATTCATTTTCTTTTAAAATAACTTGATAGCCAAGGTCCTTTTTGTCGTTATATTGAATGAAAAGCTTTTTGTCTTGACGAAGCGCAAGTTTGATAAGAAAAATAGAAAGGATTAATAATATTATGAAAATGGTTGTAACATAAACATTATAATTTTTATTTTCATTTAAACATTTTTTTTGATTTTCCATAGTTTACCTCGTTATTAAAAATTTTAAGGTTCAAACAAATCATTGAGCCAAATGGTTGGCCAACCAATTCCTGGGATTTTAAATTTGACGATACCAATAATATCCTGATTAGTTCGATAACCTTCATCTTGTTGTTGATTATTTGTGCCTTTTGTATAATAAATTGTTTCATTATTTTTTATTTGGATTGCTTCAATGCAGTGAATTGTTTTTATATTATCTTTAACAAAAACAATGATTTGACCTTTTTCTAAAGACTGTTTGTGATATTGTTCAAAAACAACAGCATCTCCTTTATTAATTGTTCCTGCCATAGATGAACTTCCGACGACTAATATACCATATCGAAATTTGCAAGAAATTAACATTACAATGGAAGTTACAAAAACAATGCTAATGAAAAGTGAAATAAAACTTATTTTTTTATTTTTGGTTACTTTTTTAAAAGTACTTTTTTCGAAAAATCCATCCAAAATAATATAAATAATGTAAGGATAAATAATACGATAGATGGATTGAAAAAAGATATATATGTTAGGTAAAAGGGGAAACAAGTAAATATAAATTGTGGTAATAATACGATAAATTAAATTGGGAATGAGACCATATCGTTTTATTATATAATTGCATAACAAATTGGTACTAATTGCTGGAAAAGAAACATAACCAATTAAAATTAACGTTTCATTTAGCGTTTCAATTTGATATTGTGCAAGATAGGTGGTTATTTCTGCTAAAATCAAACCAGTGGTTAAAATAATAAGGTGCGATTTCTTTTCTTTTATGATAAAAATTTGTCGTATTATTTCTGAACAAATAACAATTGTAATATAAGGTAAAATTGTATTGAAAAATCGAATACGACTAAAAGAATTTGTGTTTTTGTAAAAACCTACATAAATACCAATTAAATATAAGAAAAATACATGAATAAACGATAAACCTAGAATTAAAATGACAATTTTCTTTTTATTTATGTTACCCACTTTTTGAAAATTTATTAATTTAATAACAAGAATTGTATAGATAATTAAAAATATGGTTAATAAATTTTTTTGAAGCTGTGCGTTTGGCAAAAAAAGGTTAAAGAAAGTTACAACAAAAAGAATAAGAGATAAGATTAATTCAATTGCTTGATTTTTTTTCATAGATTTTACCTTTCTTTAACTATTTTTTACCAAACGAATTATTCAGCTGTTTTGGCGATGGCTGTAATAGTAGCTGTGATAGTAGTTTCAACATCAGCAGTTGGTGTTTTTAATAATTTTGCACTAATTTTAACATAAGTTTTAGCACCACTTGCTACAGCAAAATCTGTAATAGCATTGCCACTAGCATCACACATAATAGCCTCTGCTCCAAATATTCCAGTTGTATCTGTAGAATTTACAGTAACTTTGATGGATTCGGCATCAACATCATTACTAGCATTTTCAATTTCTAGAATGGCATATTCTTCGTCATCTTTTTTGGTTAATCCAGAAAAATTAACAGTTGCTGAAGTAGCTTTTGCAGTAACGGCAACTTCTACATTAGTAGTATCTTCGGTATCACTGGTTGCTGTATTGGCTGCTGTAAAATATACTTTAAAGTTTTCATCACTTGCAGTTGCAGATGCTTTACTGTTTATGGTTAAGACAACATTAGCTAAGGCTGCATAACCAATTCCCATTAATAATACAGCTAATAAAATCACAACTAAAGTTATTTTCTTTTGTTTGTTCATTTATTTTTCACCTCCCTTAAATTAATTTAATATCAAATGAAATCATTTGTCAATGGAATTTTCAAATGTAATATAACAAAATAAAAAGGCTTAGAATTTAAAATATTCCAAGACCTTTTTATATTATTTTTTTAAACGAATTAAAATAGCAATTGCCAGCAAAATCATTAAAATAGCAAGAGCAATTAAGATAATACACAAAATATTATTTAATCCTAGATTTGCTTCTGAAATAGAGGAAACGGGATTAACACGATTGGCATTGAAAGTAGAATTCGAAGTTGTGGTAGGTGGTGTTGAAGTGGTATTTTCATCAGAATCAAATAAGTCGATATCATCGGTAGTATTGGTATTTGAAGTTTCGTTTGTTGTGTTCTCAGTAGATGAACGATTGGTTGGAGTTTCATTGGTAGTCGTTTCATTCACCACATCGTTATATAAATTGGTAGTTTCTGCATTAGAGATACCCACATAAAATGAAAAAATAAGGATAAAAATAGTAGATATTTTTAATATTTTAGACATGTTCAAATCCTCCTAAAAAATGATTAAAAATATCATACACAAAAAATAAAAAAAAGTCCATACTTTTTTTGAAAAAGTGTGGACTTTTTTATTATCGAAATAAATTTACCCAGTATTCTGTAATGATAGCAAATAAATTCATCACAGAAATTTTTTCGATATTATTTTCAGCCACTAAATTGACAGAAGCGATTTGTTCGTCATTTAGGTAAAAACTGACATTTCCTAAAACATCTCCAATGGCAATTGGTGCGGTAATATTTTCATGTAAGGTAACTTCTGATGTAATATTTCCATTTTCAGAATTTTTAATTAAAGCCCCCGAATCGGATTCGTAAACTAGATTAACGTTTTTTGTGGTTCCTTTTTGGACTTCAACAGTTTGTAAAAAATCACCAGCGCTAGAAGTTTTATTGTAACTATAGTTGGCAAAACCATAATCTAATAATTTTTTGGCTTCTGAAAATCGCTTTTCGGAAGTAGGACCTTTCATAACAACAGCAATTAGTGATAAATCATTGCGTGTGGCTGAAGCAGATAAATTATATAAAGCAAGACTTGTTGAACCTGTTTTTAAACCAGTACAGCCTTCATAGGTACGAACTAATTTGTTGGTGTTTGTCAATTCTGATTTTCCGTCACGAAGAGAATCCATCCAAATGGTGGTGTAATTTGTGATGGAAGGATGCTTGGTTAAAAGCTCGCGTGACATTAAAGCAATGTCATGACTGGATGTAACGTGACCATCTTCATCAATGCCATGACAATTTACAAAATGGGTATCATTCATGCCGAGTTGTTTGGCTTTGTCGTTCATTTGTTGTACAAAAATTTCTTCGGAACCAGCGATGAATTCTGCCATAGCGACAACGCAATCATTGGCTGAAACAACACAAATTGCTTTTAACATTTCATCTACCGTTAATTTTTCGGTTTCATTTAGCCAAATTTGAGAACCACCCATGTTTCGGGCATTTTCTGAACAAGAAACGGCATCGGTTAGCGAAATTTTACCACTATCTAAAGCTTCCATAATAAGAAGAATACTCATAATTTTGGTGACACTAGCTGGACGTAATTGTTCATGTGAATTATATTCATATAAAACTTTTCCACTATTTTGTTCAATTAAAATGGCACTTCCTGATTCGATATTCAAAAAATTACCAGTTGCTTCTTCACCACTGGTTGCTAAAGTAGAATCATCCCAGACATAGCTATCAATGCAAAAAGAAACTTGGCTAGAAAGGAAAATAAAAATCAAAACAATAGCCATTATTTTTTTTAATTGTTGCATAAAAACCTCCTTAAACTCTTGTTGTTTGATTCCATTATACGCAAGGGAATAGAATTTAATACCATTTTTGGGGAAAGTTTTTGGGAGGAAAAAATTGACAAAAGGATAATTGTTTCATATAATAAAGAAAAATAAGGAGACAAAATGTTAAATATTAATATTGTATGTGTTGGAAAAGTCAAGGAAAAATATTTGAAAGATGCAATAGATGAATATGTGAAACGATTATCGAAGTATTGTAACTTAAAAATCCTAGAAATACCAGACGAGAGATTGCCGAATAAGCTTTATGATAGTGTTATTTTGGAGATTCAAAAAAAGGAGTCGAAAAAATTAGCAGAAGCGATAAAAATGGGTTCTTATGTGATTTGTTTGGATTTGAAAGGGAAAGAAATATCGTCAAAGGAGTTTTCTCAAAAAATAGAGCATATTTCACTTAAATTTAATAGCACAATCACATTTGTAATTGGCGGAACGCTAGGAATGACAGAAGAAATTTTGCAAATGGCAAACGAGAAAATTTGCTTTTCCCAAATGACATTTCCACATCAATTAATCCGTGTCTTTTTATTAGAGCAAATTTTTCGTGCTTTCAAAATTGCAAAACATGAAACTTATCATTGGTGAAGGAGGAAATTATGGGGTCATATATTGAATTAAATGATACTTTGCAAATTACAAAAGAGCAAGGCTTTCCAGCAGAATTAAATGTGAAAAAACATTTGGCAAATCCATACCAAACGAAGGATTTTGAAAATCGAATTTTTGAATTTAAGAGTAAACCAAATGTGAGAAACTACCATATGCCACCAGTACGTAATTTTTTAGTAGAAAATGTGGATGGAAAGTGGATTTATTGGGGATTGATTCATATGTTAGAAGTACAGCATGATTATGTGAATAAAACAACTTCTGGCAAATTTAAAATCATTCATATTAATACACCAGAAGAAATGAAAATGGCGCATCAATTGATTGACCGCAATGAAGACACTTGTTTTAAGATAGATGAATAAAACTAAAAAAGTCCGAAAGACTATTGACAGGAAATAAAAAAAGATTATACTATTCTTATAAATAAGAATGAAGTTTTATTTATAAAAGCAAAATTGAATTAAGAAAAACAGCTGTAACCACTCCACTGGTTACAGCTGTTTTTTTATTTGTCTAAAAGTTCTAGAATTTTAATGATTAATTTTAGTTTTAATAAATCTAATAATG
>OFHM01001478.1_pt1 | contig 15241 bp, 8 predicted proteins | sample 1521311 | NCBI WGS metagenome assembly OFHM01 (sample SAMEA3504083, study PRJEB24116) | mouse gut metagenome | biome: mouse gut; feature: mouse-associated habitat; material: faeces | place: Denmark | collected 2011 | reverse complement strand
ACAAGCGGGCGTTACGGCTTAGGCTCCAAAGACACCACACCGGGACAGATTATCGCTGTTTACAACAATACAGAAAAAGAAAGGTTCACCATCGGTATCTATGACGACGTTACCAACCTTTCCTTAGAAGTAAAAGAAGACCCAGTAACTACACCGGAAGGGACCATAAACTGCAAGTTCTGGGGACTTGGCGCTGACGGTACGGTTGGGGCAAATAAGAACTCCATCAAAATTATCGGCGATAACACAGACATGTTCGCACAGGCATATTTTGATTATGATTCCAAGAAATCCGGCGGCGTTACCATGTCCCACCTGCGTTTCGGCAAGAAGGCAATCAAGTCTACCTACTTAATCAAGCAGGCAAACTTCGTAGCATGCCACAATCCTGCTTACGTACGCAAATACAACATGGTACAGGAATTAGTTCCGGGCGGCACCTTCCTCCTGAACTGCTCTTGGAGCCCAGAAGAATTAGAAGGCCACCTGCCGGGACAGGTAAAGAGATATATCGCTGAAAACGACATCCAGTTCTATACCATCGACGGTATCAAGATCGGGAAAGAAATCGGGCTTGGCGGGCGTATCAATACAGTACTCCAGTCTGCATTCTTCAAGCTGGCTGCCATCATCCCAGAGGAGCGGGCAATTGAGCTGATGAAGGCTGCTGCAAAGGCAACCTACGGCAAGAAGGGCGACAAGATCGTACAGATGAACTATGACGCCATCGACGCTGGCGCAACAGGCGTTGTAAAGATTGAAGTTCCTGCAAGCTGGAAAGACGCTCAGGACGAAAGCTTTGCAAAAGTTGCAACAGGCAGCCGCCAGGACGTTGTAGACTTTGTAAATGATATCCAGATCCCAGTAAACGGGCAGGAAGGAAATAAGATTCCGGTTTCCATTGTTAAGAAATATGAAAATGGGCAGACACCTTCTGGTTCCGCTGCATTTGAAAAACGCGGCATTGCAGTTGACGTCCCGGTATGGAACCCAGACAACTGTATCCAGTGTAACTTCTGCTCCTATGTATGCCCGCATGCAGTTATCCGCCCGGTAGCATTGACAGAAGCTGAGGCAGCTAATGCTCCGGAAGGCATGCAGACATTGCCAATGACCGGTATGCCAGAGTACAAGTTCAGCATGACAATTTCAGCGCTTGACTGTACTGGATGCGGTTCCTGTGCAAACGTATGCCCGGGCAAGAAGGGTGAGAAAGCCCTTACAATGCAGAACTGCGAAGTAAACGTTGGGGAACAGGCATTCTTCGATTATGCTTTGACTACAGAAAAGAAACCAGACGTAGTGGACAAGTTCAAAGAAACTACCGTAAAAGGTTCCCAGTTCAAACAGCCATTGCTTGAGTTCTCAGGGGCTTGCGGCGGATGTGGTGAAACACCATATGCAAAATTAATCACACAGTTATTCGGTGACAGGATGTACATTGCAAATGCAACAGGATGCTCCTCCATCTGGGGTAACTCTTCACCATCCACACCATATACCGTAACACCGGAAGGAAAAGGGCCGGCATGGTCGAACTCCTTGTTTGAAGATGCGGCGGAATTTGGGTTTGGAATGCTGCTTAGTGAAGAATCCATCAGAAACAGTTTGAAACGCAAGACGCAAGAGCTTGTAGAACAGACAGGCGTGGAGTCTGTAAAGCAGGCGGCGCAAGAATGGCTCAAAACGTATGCAAACGGGCGGGAAAACCAGAAAGCGGCGGAGAGATTTATTGGCGCGCTGATGGAATGTGACTGCCAGCTTGCAGGAGAGATTTTAGAGAAAAAAGAATTTCTTTCAAAAAAATCGAAATGGATTTTTGGCGGAGACGGCTGGGCGTATGACATTGGCTTTGGAGGGCTGGATCATGTGCTGGCAAGCGGCAGGGACATTAATGTTTTTGTATTTGACACGGAAGTTTACTCAAATACCGGCGGTCAGGCCTCAAAATCGACGCCGCTTGGCGCCATAGCGCAGTTTGCGGCAGGCGGAAAAGAGATCCGGAAAAAGGATTTGGCTTCTATGGCGATGAGCTACGGGTATGTCTATGTCGCGCAGATCGCAATGGGCGCGGATTATAACCAGTGCGTGCGGGCAATTACGGAAGCGGAAGCGTATCCGGGGCCGTCCCTGATTTTAGCGTATGCGCCTTGTATCAACCAAGGGATCAAATCTGGGATGCAAATGGCCCAAGAAGAAGAAAAACTGGCTGTGCAGGCGGGATATTACCATTTGTTCCGGTATCAGCCTGCGATTGGGGCAATGGAAGAAGCGACCTTCCATTTGGACAGTAAGGAGCCGAAAGGGGATTTCTTTGAATTTTTGAATGGAGAAGTCAGATTTAACGCGCTTGTCAGAAGCAATCCAAACAGGGCGAGAGAGCTGTTTGAGAGGGCGAAAAAAGATGCGGAAGAAAAATATGCAAGGTTACAAGCGAAAGTAAAGGGGTAAGTAAAAAAAGAGTTTCATGGGAAAAAAGTAAAGCAACAAAAAGGCAAAAGCAAAGGGATAAGTGAAACAAGAGTTTCATGGGAAAAGAAGTAAAGCAACAAAAAAGGCTGCCGTAAAGAGGACGTTTTCACAAGATAGAGTTTCTGTTACAAGATTTTAAAACTGTATCTTGTGGAAAGCCGTCCTGTTTGGGCAGTCTTTTTTGGGTTTTTATTCTTTTCGCAGGTTTTTTTGGGCTGTGGAAAGCATAAGCTTAATCCGGTTGAGCTGATTGACCTCGCTTGCGCCGGGATCGTAGTCGACAGCGACGATATTTGCAAGAGGATGCTGTTTACGGATTTCCTTAATCACGCCTTTTCCGACAACATGGTTTGGCAGGCAGCCAAAGGGCTGTATGCAGACAATATTATTTGTTCCGGAATAAATAAGCTCAAGCATTTCCCCTGTTAAAAACCAGCCTTCCCCAGTCTGGTTGCCCAAAGACACAATTTCTTTTGCGTAATTTGCCAGTTCTGTGATTCGCTCAGGCGGCTGGAAGCGTTTGCTTTTTTCAAACTCCTCCCGCGCGGTTTTACGCAGCCATTCAAAAAAACGGATGCCAAGGTTTGCAATTCTGGCGGCGCTTTTCTGTTTCCCCAAATGTTCTGTCTGAAAATTCTGGTTATAAAACGTATAGAGTAAAAAGTCGGTTAAATCAGGCACGACGGCTTCTGCGCCCTCCGACTCTAATAATTCCACCAAATGGTTATTGGCGGCCGGAAGGAATTTGACTAAGATTTCCCCGACAACGCCGACTTTTGGTTTTGTTTCTTTCGTAAGCGGAAGGTGGTCGAAGTCACGGATAATGGCTCGGCAGAGGTTTTTGTATTTCCGGTGGGAAAGCATTTTATTCTGCGAAATAAAGGCAATGACGCGTTCTTTCCATTTTTGATGCATGGCGTTTGCGGAGCCAAAAACAGCTTCGTAAGGTCTTGTGCGGTACAGGCAGCGCATAAAAATATCTCCAAAAATCAAAGCGTACAGCCCACGCTGAAGCAGAGGGACGGAAAGTTTAAAACCGGGATTCTTTTCAAAGCCGCTTAAGTTAATAGAAATCACGGGAACGTCCGGAAAGCCTGCTTTTTCAAGCGCGCGGCGGATAAAGCCGATATAATTGGAAGCGCGGCATCCGCCGCCTGTCTGTGAAATAATAATGGCGGTTTTGGACATATCGTATTTGCCGGAAAGCACAGCGTCCATAATTTGGCCGACGACAATCAAAGATGGATAGCAGGCGTCGTTATTGACGTATTTTAATCCGGCGTCGACCGCCGCATGGCTGTCACTGCCAAGAACTGCCATTTGGTAACCAGCCGCCCGGAATGCAGGCTCAAGCAGGTCAAAATGGAGCGGCGACATTTGCGGGCAAAGTATGGTGTAATCCTTACGCATTTCCTCCGTGAATACGACGCGGCGGTAATTGGCAGGCATAATTTTCCTGTTTTGGCCGGTATGGTTGTTTTCACGCACGCGGATTGCCGCTAACAGAGAGCGGATTCGGATTCGCGCCGCGCCTAAATTGTTGACTTCGTCAATTTTTAAGCAGGTGTAAATTTTGCCGGATTTGTTTAAAATGTCACTGACGCAATCTGTCGTCACGGCGTCCAGCCCGCATCCGAATGAATTAAGCTGGATCAAATCAAGGTTGTTTTGGGTTTTGACATATTCAGCCGCCGCATACAGCCTTGAATGATACATCCACTGATCCATGACAATGAGCGGCCGTTTCGGCTGTTTTAAGTGGGAAATGGAATCTTCCGTTAAAACGGCAAGGCCGTAGGATGTAATTAATTCCGGTATGCCATGGTTGATTTCCGGATCAACGTGGTATGGCCGTCCGGCAAGGACAATGGCGCGTTTGTTATTCTTTTCTAAATAGGCAAGCGTTTCTTCTCCTTTTCTTTGAATGTCTTTTCGGACAGCGGCTAATTCCTCCCAGCCGGCTTTCACGGCGGCTTGGATTTCCTCTGCCGGAATCTGAAACTCCGTTTGGAACAGCTTTGTCAGTTCCGATTCGAGCGCAGCATAATTGCCGAACGTTAAAAACGGGCTTAAAAACCGCATTTCGCCGGACGTAATGGCATCCACGTTGTTTTTGATGTTTTCAGAATAAGAAGTGACAATCGGGCAGTTAAAATGGTTGTTCGAATCAGGAAATTCATTGCGTTCATAGGGAATGCCCGGATAAAAAATAAAATCAGGTTTCTTTTCTATCAGCCATGCGATATGTCCATGCGCCAATTTTGCCGGATAGCATTCGGATTCACTGGGAATGGAGTCAATGCCAAGCTCATAAATGCGGCGCGAAGACTGCGGGGAAAGCAGCGCGCGGAACTTAAGCATACGGAAAAAGACCGCCCAGAACGGATAATTTTCATACATATTTAAAACACGGGGCAGCCCTGCGGAGCCGCGTGTGGCTTCTTCTTTCGAAAGAGGCGGATATGCAAAAATACGCTGGTTTTTATAGGCGAATAAATTTGGAAGATCCTCTTTTTTCTTTTTTTCTCCAAGACCGCGCTCACAGCGGTTTCCCGTGATATAATTTCTGCCGCCGGAAAAATGGCTGACAGTTAAAAGACAGTGGTTGGCGCATTTTTCACAGCGGGTCAGTTCCGTTTCAAACGTCAGATCGCAAATCTCCTCAATCGGAAGCATGGAGCTTTCCATGTCGTTTTCATGCCGTTCTTTGGCGATTAGCGCCGCTCCGAATGCGCCCATAATGCCGGAAATGTCAGGCCGTAAGACCTGACAGCCGGAGATCTGCTCAAAACTTTTTAGTACAGCGTCATTATAGAAAGTCCCGCCCTGTACGACAATATTCTGCCCAAGTTCCGATGCATCGGAAAGCTTAATGACTTTATACAACGCATTTTTAATTACGGAATAGGCAAGGCCTGCGGAAATGTCAGCGACGGAAGCCCCTTCTTTTTGCGCCTGCTTTACTTTGGAATTCATAAAAACAGTGCATCGCGTGCCAAGATCGATCGGATGCTTTGCGAAAAGCGCTTCTTTGGCAAAATCCTGTACGGAATAGTTTAAGGATTTGGCAAATGTTTCAATAAATGAGCCACAGCCCGATGAACAGGCCTCATTTAGCTGGACGCTGTCTATGGTCTGGTCTTTGATTTTTATGCGCTTCATGTCCTGTCCGCCAATGTCTAAAATGCAGTCAACGTCAGGATTAAAAAAAGCGGCGGCATAATAATGCGCGACAGTTTCCACTTCTCCTTCGTCAAGCAACAGCGCGGCTTTTAACAGCGCTTCCCCATATCCGGTCGAACAAGAGCGCGCGATTTTAGCTCCCTTTGGCAGAAGGGAGTAAATTTCCTTAAGAGATTTAATTGCAGTGGAAAGGGGGCTTCCATTGTTATTGCTGTAAAAAGAATACAACAGGGAGCCGTCGTCGCCAATTAAGGCGATTTTTGTCGTCGTTGATCCGGCGTCAATGCCAAGATAACAGTTCCCCTCATAGTCCGTCAGGGAGGCTTTTTTAATCTGGCAGCGTGTATGGCGCTCCAAAAACGCTTGATATTCTGCATTGTCCTCAAATAAAGGCGTAAGCCTTGCCACTTCAAATTCCAAGTTCAGGTTTTGGGAAAGCGTTTTTTTTAACTGCGTAAGGGAAACGGAAATTTCCTCTTTGTAATTTAAGGCGGAGCCAATGGCGGCAAACAGATGGGAATGTTCCGGCTCTATGGTATGCCGTTCGTCTAAACAGAGCGTGCGGATAAACGCCGCTTTTAATTCCGATAAAAAGTGAAGCGGCCCTCCCAAAAAAGCGACATGTCCGCGGATTGGCTTTCCGCAGGCAAGACCGCTGATCGTCTGGTTGACGACTGCCTGAAAAATAGAGGCGGAGAGGTCTTCTTTTGTGGCGCCTTCATTGATTAAAGGCTGAATGTCCGTTTTGGCAAATACGCCGCAGCGGGCGGCGATAGGATAGATTTCCTGATAATTTTTGGCGTACTCATTTAGGCCGGATGCGTCCGTCTGGATTAAGGACGCCATCTGGTCGATAAACGAGCCGGTGCCTCCGGCGCAGATTCCGTTCATGCGCTGTTCTACGTTCCCATTTTCAAAATAGATGATTTTAGCGTCTTCTCCGCCAAGTTCGATAGCGACGTCCGTCTGGGGAGCGGCATCTGTCAGGGCGGTGGAAACTGCGATTACTTCTTGGACAAAAGGAATGCCTAAATGGTTCGCAAGCGTCAAACCTCCGGAACCCGTAATCACGGGGCAAAGCGTAAGATCGCCCAATGCGTCATGGGCTTTTGCAATAAGCCCGAAAAGCGTTTCCCTGATATTTGCAAAGTGGCGTTTATAGTCGGAAAACAAAAGGTTGTTTTCCCCGTCAAGCGCAGCCACTTTGACTGTAGTGGAGCCAATGTCAATGCCTAATTTATGTATGTTGTTCTGTTTCATGTGAAATCACCTGTTATTTCTTATTAAAATATATGTGATAATATCTATTCTGTTTTTTCAGACAAAATGTATTATACGACAGTATCTGACAAATGACAAATAAATTTTTTAGAAACTATGTGTTAAAATTCCTTTGCAGGAAACGGGAACCAGTGGTTGGAAATTGAATATACTATGGTAAAACTGTTATTGGAGTTTATGATGGAATGCAGGGGAATTATTCATGTAGTCAGGGAAGGGGATACCCTTTACCTGCTTGGGAAAAAATATCATGTGCCGCTTTTAGAGATTATGTATTCGAATCCGTTTGTGGATATTTATAATCTACAGACAGGAGATGAGCTGTGTATACCGGTTTCGCTCCGTGAAACGCCAAATTAAAGGATGATGAGGACGCCCTTTGAATAGGGAACGGCGTAAGAACCGTTCCCTATTTTTTTATAAATCGGATAAATAAAGCGCTTTTGTAATTTCATGACTTTTGGAACTCTCTATCTTTTGAAAAAACGGCTCTATATTGACAAAGCAGCCATATAAAATTATAATGCTCTTAAAAGAAGAAAAAGGATGGGACTTAGATGAATCATTTCCTAAATAAATTAGAGCGCAAAGTTGGAAAGTACGCAGTGCCGAATTTAATTATTTATCTTTTAATCGGGTATGCCGTCGGCTTTACCGTGATGTATGTGTCTCCAAGCCTGTTATATTACCTGACGTTAGAGCCTTACTTGATTTTGCGAGGCCAAGTCTGGCGTCTGTTTACATGGGTTCTTATGCCGCCGGATACGAACCTTTTGTTTGCGGTGATTATGATTATGTTTTATTACCAGTTAGGGCAGTCTTTGGAACGGACATGGGGGACATTCCGTTTTAATGTCTATATTTTTGGCGGAATTATCTTTACAATTATAGGCGCGTTTGTGTTGTATGCGGTGTACTATCTGGCGTACGGGATGCCGGCGTCGGGAATGGGCGGGTTCTTTTCGACGAACTACATTAATATGACAATTTTTCTTGCCTATGCCGTTTGTTATCCAAATATGCAGGTGTTGTTGTATTTTGTGATCCCGATTAAGATGAAATGGCTTGCCGCCGTTTATACGGCTTTAATCGCTTTTCAGATGATTGAGACAAACTGGGCGGGGAGAGTGGCTATTTTATCGTCTGTCTTAAATTTTCTGGTTTTTTATCTGTCGACCAGAAACTACCAGAGCATTTCGCCGAAGGAAATCCACAGGCGGCAGGCGTTTAAAGCGCAGATGCGAAAGCCTTCTCCTAATTCCGGCATTACAAAACATAAATGCGCAATCTGCGGCAGGACGGAGAAGGACGACCCGTCGCTGGAATTTCGGTTTTGCTCAAAATGCGAAGGGAATTATGAGTATTGCCAAGACCATTTGTTTACGCATCAGCATATCCACAGAAGTTAAAAGAGTGTTCCTCTTAGGGCAATTTGGGCAACGTTTGAGAGGAGTTTTAGCCAGATCCGGTTAGAACTTCTTTTTTTCGGGCTTATGGCTTACCAGACGCGTTGGCAGAAACGGGCGGAACAAATTAAAAACTATACTTGTCGCATAGAACAAAATTTGTTATAATATTGCCTAATGAGAGAATTTTGCAAACGAAAGGATGTTAGAAATGAACCACATGAATAGAAGAATGAAGCTGACTCGTTTTCTTAGCATCAGCATTATCTGTGTCATAATTTTTTGTTTCTGTGTCTTTATGTTTTTAGCAAATTATATGAATAAGAAAAGTACGGACACGATTGAAAAAGTCGGTACGATTTATATGGGGAGCATGAACGAACAGATTAGTATGCACTATGAGACGACGATTACCATGCGTCTTTCTATGTTACAGGCGATAGTGGAAACGACAGACTTTGAACAACAGAGTTATAATGAATTATGTGTAAATTTAGAGTACAATGCAAATGCGAGGGGATTTTCCCATCTTGCCTTTTATTCGAATGACGGGCAGTTTGAGATGATTTACGGAGATCCGGTTGAACTTGCCGATCCAGAGCCGTTTTACCAAAGTATGCAGCAACAGGAGCAGAAAGTGGCTATCGCATCGGAGGCAGATGGGGACGGCGTGGTTTTGCTTGGAATCCCTTGCGTTTCTTCTATGGGAAATGGGCAGGAAAGCTGCGCGCTTGTTGCGGGGATACAGGTTTCTTCCTTAAAAGACTTGCTGTTTCTTGACAGCGGCACGTCGCTTGTCTATTCTTACATAATCCGCAAGGATGGCAGTTACATTATCCGGAGCAATGATGCGGCGGAAAATAGTTATTTTGAGCATATTGCTTCCGTTTTAGATCCCTCAGACGAGGAGGAAGCGGAAACATATATTAAAGAACTTGCGGCGGCGATGGAAGCAAATGAAGATTATTCCGCCATTTTAAAGACGGAGACGGGAGAACGCCATCTGTATTGTACGAGGCTTCCCTATTGTGAATGGCATTTAGTGACAGTGCTTCCGTTTGATTCATTAGACGGCATAATTACAAATATGGGCCGTAAATGGATGAGTATGGTTTATCTGTCTGCATTCATAATTTTTTCCACACTTTGCGGCGTGTTTTTCCAATATTATAAAATGTCGAAAAAACAAATGATGACGTTAGAAAAAGTCAGCGTGGAAGCGGAGCGGGCGAGACAGGAAGCGGAGAATGCAAATAAAGCTAAGAGTGAGTTTTTGTCGAATATGAGCCATGATATCCGGACGCCGATGAATGCCATTGTCGGCATGACGGCGATTGCAACTGCCAATATAGACAATAAAGATCAGGTGAAAAACTGTCTGCGTAAAATCATGCTTTCCAGCAAGCATTTGCTGGGGCTGATTAATGACGTGTTAGATATGTCGAAAATTGAAAGCGGTAAGATTAGCCTGAATATGGATCAGGTTTCCCTAAGGGAAGTAATGGAGAGCATTGTCAATATTATCCAGCCTCAGGTGCGTTCTAAGCATCAGCAGTTTAATATTTCGATTCATGATATTGAGACGGAAAACGTCTGCTGTGACAGTGTGCGTTTAAACCAAGTGTTAATTAACCTGTTGGGGAATGCGGTGAAGTTTACGCCGGAAGAAGGCATGATTCAGGTTTCTTTATATGAGGAGGATTCCCCAAGAGGGGGAGAGTATGTCCGCGTGCATATCCTTGTAAAGGATAATGGAATCGGAATGTCGGAGGAGTACCAGAAGAAGATTTTTGAATCGTTCAGCCGTGAGGACAATGCGAGAGTGCAGAAAACGGAAGGTACGGGCCTTGGGATGGCGATTACAAAATATATCGTTGTGGACGCCATGGGCGGTTCGATTGATGTAAGAAGTAAATTGGGCGAAGGCAGTGAGTTTCATGTTACGCTGGATTTAGAGAAAGCCGAGATTCAGGAAGTGGATATGGTGCTTCCGGAATGGAAGATGATGGTGGTAGACGATGATGAGCAGTTATGCCAGAGCATTGTGGAATCCCTAAAATCCATTGGTTTAAAACCGGATTGGTGTATGGATGCGGAGAGCGCGTTAAAGATGGTGGAGGAACACCATAAGCGCAACGACGACTACCATGTAATCTTGTTAGATTGGAAACTGCCCGGCATGGACGGCATTAGCGCTGCCCGTGAAATCCGGCGTCGTTATGGGGATAAAATTCCGATTCTTCTTATTTCTGCGTATGACTGGAGTGAAATTGAAGTTGAAGCGAGAAATGCGGGAGTTACAGGATTTATTGCTAAACCGCTGTTTAAATCGACCTTATTCTACGGGTTAAAGCCATTTGCGGGAGAATCTTCTGAAGATGGAGTGGATGTAAAAGTATTAAAGACAGAAAGCGTGAACTTTGAAGGAAAGCATATTCTTTTAGCGGAAGATAACGATTTGAACTGGGAGATTGCTTATGAGCTGCTTTCCAGCATTGGGCTTGAGCTGGAATGGGCGGAAAACGGGAAGATCTGTGTGGATAAATTCAAAGAGTCGCAGGAAGGGTTTTATGATGCGATTTTGATGGATATCCGTATGCCGGTGATGAACGGATATCAGGCGACGGAAGAAATCCGCGCTCTGGGGCGTAGTGATGCGAAGATTCCGATTATTGCGATGACAGCCGATGCGTTTGCGGAAGATATCCAAAAATGTATGGAAGCCGGCATGAATGCGCATATTGCAAAACCGATTGACATTCAGGAAGTGACGAGACAGTTAGAGAAATATATGAAATAGTGAGGATAAATACAATGGAACATGAAGCGGAATCCAGAAATTTTATAGAACAGATCATAGATAAGGATATTTCGGAAGGAACCTGTAAAGAGGTTTGCACGCGATTCCCTCCGGAGCCGAACGGCTACCTACATATTGGACATGCGAAGTCGATTTTACTGAATGCCGGTCTTGCGAAACAATACGGCGGAAAATTTAATCTGCGGTTTGATGACACGAATCCGACAAAAGAGAGGACGGAATACGTCGAATCCATTAAAGAAGACGTGAAATGGCTTGGCGCAGACTGGGAAGACCGCCTGTTTTTCGCGTCCGACTATTTTGGGCAGATGTATGAAGCGGCTGTAAAATTAATTAAAAAGGGAAAGGCATATGTATCAGATTTAAGCGCGGAAGAAATCCGCGCATACCGCGGGACGCTGACGGAAGCAGGGAAAGAAGATCCGTCTGCGGGCAGAAGCATCGAAGAAAACCTTGCGTTATTTGAAGAAATGAAAGCCGGAAAATACAAAGACGGCGAAAAAGTTCTGCGGGCAAGGATAGATATGGCGTCTCCAAATATGAATATGCGCGATCCTGTGATTTACCGTGTGGCGCATATGACGCATCATAACACCAAAGACGAATGGAGCATTTATCCAATGTATGATTTTGCGCATCCGATTGAAGATGCGATTGAAGGCATTACGCATTCTATCTGTACGTTGGAATTTGAAGATCACAGGCCTTTGTATGACTGGGTAGTGCGGGAGCTGGAATATCCCCATCCGCCCAAACAGATTGAATTTGCCAAGATGTATTTGACTAATGTGGTCACAGGCAAAAGATATATTAAAAAGATGGTGGAAGAGGGGATTGTGGACGGCTGGGACGACCCAAGGCTGGTATCCATTGCCGCTCTTAGAAGGAGGGGCTTTACACCGGAGTCTATCCGGATGTTTGTGGAACTGTGCGGCGTTTCCAAAAGCAATTCCTCTGCGGACTATGCCATGCTGGAATACTGCATCAGGGAAGACCTGAAGCTGAAGCGGCCCAGGATGATGGCAGTGCTTGACCCGGTGAAGCTGGTCATAGACAATTACCCGGAAGACAGGACAGAGCTGCTGGAGGTTGCCAACAACCTGGAAAACCCGGAGATGGGAACCCGCCAGGTACCTTTTGGCAGGGAGCTTTATATTGAACGGGAAGACTTTATGGAGGAGCCGCCGAAGAAATATTTCCGGCTGTTTCCGGGCAATGAAGTGCGACTGATGGGAGCATATTTTGTAAAATGCGTAAGCTATGAGAAGGATGCAGACGGAAAGATTACGGAAATCCACTGCACATACGACCCGGAGACGAAGTGCGGCACAGGATTTACCGGAAGGAAGGTAAAGGGAACAATCCATTGGGTGGCAGCGCCGACGGCTTTGAAAGCGGAAGTGCGTCTTTATGAAAATATTATTGATGAGGAACAGGGCGTTTATAACAAAGAGGACGGAAGCCTGAACCTGAATCCAAATTCGCTGGAAATCAGGCAGTGTTTTGTAGAGCCAAGCCTGGCAGATGCAAAGGCGTATGACAGTTTCCAGTTTGTACGCCAGGGATATTTCTGTGTGGATGCGAAGGATTCAAGGCCGGACGCTCTGGTATTTAACCGCATCGTATCGTTGAAAAGCTCTTTCCGCCTGCCGAAATAGGAGTGTTATGAATGAGTTAACAATCAGCCTGGATGCGAAAGCGTCCAAGCCGCTGTATGAACAGATTTATGGTTATATTAAGAAGGAAATCGAGAGCGGAGGGCTGCCTTTTGAAGAAAGGCTGCCCTCTACAAGAATGCTGGCGAAGCATCTGCAGGTGAGCCGCAGCACGGTAGAACTGGCGTATGAGCAGCTTTTGTCAGAAGGATATATCGAAGCCGTTCCCTATCGCGGGTATTTTGTGTGCCAGCTGGATGGTTTGGTACGTCTGGAAAGACAGACGGCGGCAGAAGAGGTACGTCAGGCAGAGAAAAAAGAGCGGTATGTATATGATTTTTCTCCTAATGGTATCGCGTTGAACAGCTTTCCGCACAATATCTGGAAAAAGCTTTCGCGGGGGATTTTGATGGAAAATGACGATGAGTTCTTCCAGCTGGGCCATCCGCAGGGAGAAGAATTCCTGCGGATGGCAATAGCTTCGTATCTTCATCATGCAAGGGGTGTTTCCTGTACGGCAGAACAGATTATTGTGGGTGCGGGGAGCGACTATCTGTTGATGCTTTTGTTGAATATCCTGGGAAACCGCCGGGTGGTAGCGATGGAAAACCCTACTTACAAGAGAGCGTACCGTGTTCTTCAGTCCATGACGAAATCCATGATTGCGATTGGGATGGATCAGAGCGGAATGGATGTCGGGGAGCTTTCCAGGAGTGAGGCGGATATTGCGTACGTGATGCCGTCCCATCAGTATCCTATGGGAATTGTCATGCCTGTGAGACGGCGGATGCAGCTTCTGGAGTGGGCGGCGAAAGCAGAAGAGCGGTACATTATTGAGGATGATTATGATAGTGAATTCCGCTATAAGGGAAAGCCCATTCCGGCGCTCCAGGGCTTTGACGCCAGGGGGAAAGTAATTTATCTGGGAACCTTTTCACGGGCAATTGCGCCTTCTATCCGAATCAGCTACATGGTTCTGCCGAAAGCATTGATGAAGTTTTACCAGGAGCGGGGGCGCATTTTCTCTTCCACTGTGTCAAAGGTAGACCAGATGATTATTGCAAGATTTTTAAAGGAAGGGTACTATGAGCGCCATTTAAACAGGATGCGTGCATTGTATAAAAGCCGCCATGATGTGCTGTTAGAGGAGATGGGCGGCCTTTTGGATATATGCAGTGTGTCCGGGGAACATGCGGGTGTTCATGTGCTGCTGCATTTTACAAATGGCATGAGTGAGGCGGAGGCCGTCAGAAAAGCAAAAGAAGCAGGCGTAAAGGTTTATGGGCTGTCAGACTACTGCATCGGGCATGAACCGGAGGAAGCGACCGTAATCTTGGGATATGCAAATATGGAAGAAGAGGAAATACGGAGCGCGGCGGAGCGCCTGCGGAGGGCGTGGAAATAACAGAAGAGAGCACAGATAGTTTACGTCGAAACAGCAAAAATGTGGTATAATGCTTTTACGAAAAGAAAAGGAGTTGTTTTAGTTATGGCAGGAAAAATCAAAAAAATAAGTGCAGTTTTGATGATCGGTATCATAAGCATGACAGCTGTCGCAGGGTGTTCGGCTCCGGCAGCAGAATCGGAAAAAGAATCCGTTGCAGAATCTGCAAAGATGGATACTGAGGCGCTGTCCCCGGAAGAGACGGCGGGGGCTGAGAAAGCCGATGTCAGTATCGGTGAATTTACGATTCAGGATGTGGACGGAACAGAGTACACCGAGACAATGTTTGAGGACTATGAGCTTACAATGGTAAATATTTTTGCTACCTGGTGTACGCCATGTATTAATGAGATCCCGGATTTGGAGAAACTGCGGAATGAGATGACAGATAAGGGCATAAATGTAGTTGGTATCGTCCTGGATGCAGCAGGGGCTTTTGGCGATGCAGGCGGGGAAGCCGTAGAGAAGGCAAAGCTTTTGGCTGAGCGGCTGGAGGTTACATATCCATTTTTGATACCGGACGCAGGGCTGTTAAATGGCAGGCTGGCAGGGGTAGAAGCAGTACCGGAGACATTTTTCGTAGATAAACAGGGAAATATTGTGGGCGAGACTTATTCGGGAAGCCGCAGTCTGGAAGAGTGGAAGGAAATCGTGACGCAGACGCTTGACGGTATAGAAGGAGCGGGAGAATGATTCGCCGGCTTGGAGAACATAAAGCAGGAATCTGCCTGGCAGCCTTGGGACTGGCTTTGATGGGGTATGGGATTTACCGCGGAGAGGCGGCAGTCTGCTTTCAAAAGGCGATAAATATCTGTATGGAGTGTATTGGAATTGGGTAAGAAGAAAATAACAAATGAGTGGAAACGTCATAGAGTGCAGATTCTATGGGCGCTGCTGACGAACAGCTATTTGATAGGATTTGTCCAGGGGAAGATTTACAAAGGAAAACTGAAAAACCTGTGTGTTCCGGGGCTGAACT
>OFHM01001477.1_pt1 | contig 15242 bp, 13 predicted proteins | sample 1521311 | NCBI WGS metagenome assembly OFHM01 (sample SAMEA3504083, study PRJEB24116) | mouse gut metagenome | biome: mouse gut; feature: mouse-associated habitat; material: faeces | place: Denmark | collected 2011 | reverse complement strand
AACCACATTGAAACGTCAGGACAAAGCATTTGACAGACTGGAAAAGGCAGGGCTGAACAAAGAACAGAGCAGTGTCGTTGATACAGCGATTTCAGCCGCCAACGACTGCGGTGCAGTATATGGCGCAGTCGCATACAGATTGGGCTTGCAGGACGGAATAAGGCTTGCATCTGAAATAAAAGAATTTGAATAATTACATATGTAAAAGGACATTTTCAAAGAATGAAAGTGTCCTTTTGTCATTAAAAAGGGCTTTGTCATCTAAACTGTGTAAGTAAATTGTCTGAATATTCTCATTGACTGCTTGATTAATATAACTCGAATTGCCAGAATCCTGTCAAGGCAAGGGTTTTCGCCTTTACAGGATTTTGACAATTCGATAAAATCAGAATTGCAGTCTGGACAATTTACACAGATCATATGACACTCTCGCGCAAGAATATTGTTTTTGCTGTACTCCACCATCTGCTCTGCCATGTCAGTATCGCGGATGCGGGATTCTGCTGCTGTAGTATTTTCAACTACGTTATCCAGGTTGGCAATGGTGTGCTCTAAACGGTTCTGCACTGCACCTAATGCGGAACGCTGTGCGGATACTTTGGAGATTGCGTCTGCGATAGCGTCAATGGCATAAGTTGCTGCAACGCCCCCATCGTTGATATTCCTGCCGTCTGCATCTTTACCAATTACATCTAATCCCTTGATGCCAAGGCTTGCTGCGTCCATAGCTTCAATTGTTACGCCAATCTTATTTGTCATATCAGCGTCTGCCCCAACATGGAGGTTGAAGGATAGTTCTTCCTGTACCATGGTACTTCCTTTTGTAATGGTAAAGTTTCCTTTGCCATCACTTGTAACGGATGCTGCTTTGCCCTCGTCTGTACCGATGCTGCTTGCCTTCTGGAGTTCTTCTGCAATTTTTGTATATGCATCTGCTGCGGAGATGGTTTTCTCTGTGCTTCCGTTTTCTGCAGGGGTTCCAATGTCGCCAATAACTGTATAAGTATTGGTTCCATCATTTACAACGTCCCCGTCATGGATCATGGAAAGGAGCGTATCCATATGAACTTTATAAGATTCTGCATCCTCTTCATCGCCATCAGCAATAATCGTCCATGTCTTTGCATTGGTATCTGTTCCAATTGTTACCGACTTGGTTCCATCTTTTGCAAGGGCTGAAATAGCATCATAAACGTCTTTTGCTGCTTCTGGCTTGGTTACAGCCGTTTTTGTTACACCATCTTTTGTGTAGCTGTCCCCAGACTTAAGTGTAACTGCTACGCCGCCATTTGCTTTCTTTGCAAGTGTTGAAAGTTTTTTATCTGCTGCCCCTACTGCTGACTTCATTTTTCCCATATTCAGCAACAACCTGTGTCTTAGCTACAATACCAGCAGCATTAACTGTCCCATCGTCCCTGTAATGCTTCACTTCATTCCCAAGCCCTGCCGCCATCCCATAGCGCCCTAATGCTTCGCTCCTTACAATGTTGTAGGCTTTCGGCGAATCTACCAGAATCCGAAGGTTGTTGGAACTGCCCCCGGTGAACACCACCTTAATGTCCTCGCCGATCAGGACGTATTCCCCCGGCTTAACGGATAACTTTAACATTGCAAACCTCCTGTTCTTTTCCCGGAATCCCCGTTATATTGGTTTTGGAAATGCAACTCTTTATTTACATCAGTTGCATTTCCATATATGGGACATTGCCCTATATGATTAGGGTGTCAAAAGCACCTTTGGTGCTACGCTCATACCCTTTTGACACCCTAATCCCTATATGTAAAAAAACGGTTTGCAACAATGCCAGGACATATCTGGCTAATATTTAAAAATACTGGATTATGTGGAAATTCCACGCAGAGCAGGTCTAAGCCTGCAAGAAATAAAAAAAGAAACATGGTATACTGGTATGTTTACGTTCAAGTAAATCCACTTGCCACAAAATTTTTATATTTTTTGCATTTTGCTGTTAAATATTTTATGTTCCGTTCGATATATATAGTGCAAGAAAAATGCAACATTTGTAAATAAAATGTTGCATTTTTCTTGTTTCTGTTATTACATTTATCACTATATCCATATTTTGATAAATCGTCCTGAATTTACTTGATATTTCCTATAATATCAAATATCCTTTACAGGCAGCGCAGCAAGAAGCGGAACAAATAACTTCTGGAAAAATGCACAAAAAGGCTGCTGCAAAACAAGGATTTCCCACAACATACCATTTAAATTTTACCATATGGTATGTGATAGGATCCCTTTGTTTTGCAGCAGCCCCTTGGCTTTACCAAAACATATTCTGTCTGCGCCTTATTAAGTTACACGATTAGTATTTCCCAAAATCACCTTCCAGGGAAATAATCTTTTCATTCTCCTCCGGTGCACGGTAATTATTGGTTTCCTGCATACTTACAAAGCTGTTATCCACATTCCGCAGCTTGTAATTCCCAACCAGATGACGGAGTGTTGCCGCCTGGTTGGACAGCTCCTCGCTGGCCGCCGCACATTCCTGGCTGGTAGCGGAATTGGTTTGGGTTACCTGGGATACCTGGTTAATTGCCTGGTCAATCTGTGTCACTGCTGTTGCCTGGTCATTGGACGCCACTGCAATGCTGTGGGTCAGTTCTACCACCTGCTCAATCTTATGCATGATTTCTGACAGGGAACCGCTGGTTTCCTGTGCAAGCTTGGAGCCAAGGCCAACCTTGTGGATAGAATCCTCAATCATTTCTGCCGTTTCGCTTGCTGCAGAAGCGCTCTTCCCTGCAAGGTTCCGCACTTCCTCTGCAACCACTGCAAAGCCTTTCCCATGGATGCCGGCCCTTGCCGCTTCCACTGCTGCGTTCAGCGCAAGGATGTTGGTCTGGAAAGCAATATCGTCAATGACTTTAATAATTTTGGAAATATTCTCAGAAGCCTCGTTAATGTCTGTCATTGCGCCCATCATCTCGGACATGCTGTCATTGATGGTAATGGCTTCTTTCCCCATATTTTCCACCAAGTCATTTGCTTCATTAATCTGCTCTACATTTACCTTTGTCCGTTCTGCAATCTCATTCATGGAAGCAGTAATTTCTTCTGTTGCGCTTGCCTGCTGGGTTGCGCCCTGAGCCAATGCCTGGCTGGCGTCGGAAACCTGTTCTGCGCCTACTGTTACCTGCATGGTGGATTCCCTGATATCGGAAAGCATCTTGTGGTTCTCTTTTACCATGTCCTCCAAGGCATTGCCCAAAACGTCCTTGCTGCTTTTTGGCTTTACTTCCACAGTCAGGTCGCCGGCTGCAATTTTCTCAGAAATTTCGCCCTGGTACTTGATGTTATCTACTATTTTCTGGAATTCATCCACAACTGCGCCGAATTCATCATCCTTTAACTTTTTGAGTGTAATATTTGCATTGCCCATTGCGATTTCCCTTGCAGCTTCACTTAAAATCTCCAAAGAAAGGCGGATATCCCTGATAATGCTGACAGACAGGAATACCGAAAATCCCAATGTGGCCGCAAGCAGGACTACCAAGATAATCTGTTCCTTCATGGTATCTGCATCAGAAGATGCCAGAACATTATAGCTGATTATGCCCATTATAAGAATCAGCAGTCCTATAATCCCAAAGCCGGCAATTAACCGTGTCCTCATTTTAACGCTACTCATTTTTCATCATCCTCCTTGTTGTCTTCCCGTCACAAAATTTTTGGCCCTGCCTGCTATTCCGGCATTGTGGGGTCTTCATCCCTGATTAGCTTTTCTGGGTCCAACAACAGCTTCACTTCGTCTGATACCCTCACTAAGCCAAACACATACCGATCTCTTCCATAACTGTTTTGATTCAACGATGGAGGTGGGATAATACTCTTCTCGTCCACGGTAATCACGTCTGCAATCTGCTCTACCACAAGCCCTACGGTTGTGGATTTCACATCAATAACAATAATACAGGTACGGTCCATATATTCAAAGGGCTCCTGCTTAAAGCGGACCTTCACATCAATGACAGGTATGATTTTACCCCTGATGTTGATAAGCCCCTTGATGTAATCCTCTACTTCCGGGACGGGGGTAATGGTCTGGGCGCTGATAATCTCACTGACATAATTAATCGCAATCCCATAGCATTCCTCCCCAATGCGGAACGTCATGAATTTCCCTTTCTGGGTATCTTCCCCCAGTTCGTCCAGATCATCCAGTTCGTCTATCTCATTCAATACATCCATCAATTCTTCTGCCATGGCTTAACTCCTTTCCTGCCCAACAATTAAACCAGCAATATCCAGAATCAATGCAATGCTCCCATCCCCAAGCTGGGTACAGCCTGAAATGCCCCGCACCCTTTTTACATAGGAGGGAATCGGTTTAACTACGATTTCCTGCTCTGCAATTAACTGGTCGATAAATACGCTGATATATTTGTTCTCGTGCTCCAAAAGCACGACAATCCCATCTTCAATGTCCGTAACTGTATCGGACAGATGGTAAAATTCGTTCAGCCGGATAAAAGGATAACATTCTCCCCGGAGCATCACGTATTCCTCGCCGTTTGGCTCCTTTACAATCATCTCTTTGCTAATCCTGACAAATTCCTTTACGGCATTTGTTTCAATGACAAAGGTGGAAGAAGCTACCTGCATCACAATCCCATTAATAATAGCCAGGGTCAGCGGGATTTTCATAATCATTTCAGAACCGGCGCCTTCCATGCTGTCGATTTCCAGCTTGCCGCCGATGGCCTGGATATTCTTCACTACCACGTCCATCCCAACGCCGCGGCCGGAATACTCCGTTACCTGTTCCTTGGTAGAAAACCCTGCGTATGTAATGAACTGGTAAATTTCCCGGTCGGAAAAATCAGACATGGGGCGGTTCCCAATCAGGCCGTTTGCCCTTGCCTTATTGTAGAGCACCTCTTTATTCAGTCCCTTGCCGTCGTCGCGGACAATGATATATACCTTGCCGCCTTCATTTTTAGCTTCCAGGGTAATCTTGCCCCTGGGGTTCTTCCCTGCGGCAATACGGTCTTCCTTATCTTCAATACCATGGTCCACAGAATTACGGATTAAGTGCATCAATGGGTCAGAAATATGCTCAATAATATTCTTATCCACTTCTGTGTTCTCGCCGATGACTTCCAGCTCAATGTCCTTCCCCAGCTTCCGGGAAACATCAAAGACAATACGGTTCATCTTCTGGAAGGTATTCGTCAGCGGCATCATACGCATGGACATAATTACATCCTGCAGCTCAGTGGTAATCTTAGACAGCTGCCCAGCAGCCTTCTGGAAATTCGTAAGGTCAAGCCCGGGCACCTTTAAGTCTGGGTTCTGCAAAACTACCGCCTCGGAAATGACAAGCTCCCCAATCATATCCATCAGGGCGTCCATCTTCTCTACGTTTACGCTGATGTAGGACTGCTTGTGGGAAGGCTTCGGCTGGCTCTTTGCCAGTTTTTTCCCTTTCCCGGTTTCCTTGCCTTTGATGACATAATCCCCGGGGGTAGGCTCCTTCTTCTTTTCCTTTTCTGCTTCTTTCTTATCTTCAAGCTCAATGACAATATGTTCCGGCCCATGGTCATGGAAACCCATTTCAAACTCCTGCTTGGTGCAGTCGTTGATTTCTACCCGGTCCATGCCGGAGGTATCACCGATGGCATTTAAAATATCGTCTTTGGTGCACTGGCACTTAATCAGCATATGGAAGCCGTCTTCCAAAATCACTGCGCCGCTGTCCTCATTGGTAATGATGTCATCCGGCATATATTCCATATCCTCGGCAATCTCCTTCAAGGAATACACTGCCGTATATGCCCTGATATTGCACATTTCCGTATCGCCCCGGTAATAAATGGATGCCTTGAAATATTTATTGCTTTCCGTCCCGGTAGGCGCGATATAGAACTGGCTGGGCGCCACATATTCATTTTCCGGCGGCAGTTCCTCGCCCTGCTCCTCAATCCCTGATTTCAGGCGCTTTAAAAACCTGTCAATATCTGCTACTATCTTTGTTTCATCGCCATCCGGCGTTTCGCCCTCCTTAATCTTATCCAGTTCCCCTGTGATAAAATCAGCCACGTCAAGCACATGGTCTACCAATTCCAAATGCGGGACGTTATCGGGATGGGACTCCCTCAAATAGTAAAATACGTCTTCCAGCTTGTGGGATACTTTTGTGATATTCTCATACATCATAATACCAGAAGATCCCTTTATGGTATGCATGACACGGAAAATCTCATTGATGGAGGTTTCATCAAAACAATCTTCGTCCTTTTTCTCCAGCACAGTATTCTGGAGGTCCCCTAATAACTGCTCGCTTTCATATAGAAACATATCCAGCATACTGTCTGTGTTAAAATCCTCTGCCATTTTTTAGCCCCCTTTCTTCCCATTGTGCTTATTAAATCTTCTTTTTCCTGCTGCCATCATATCAGTTCCAACTTCTTCAGTATTTTTTCAAATTTTTCCAAATCAATGGGCTTCCCGGAATAAACAGTGCATCCCATCTCAAATGCTTTTTTCACATTGCGTTCTTCATTCAGGGCTGTCGTCATAATGATTTTCACCCCGTCATTGCCCTTAATCCCCCGTTCCTTTTCAATGTCACGGATGGCCTTTAAGGCTTGGTAGCCGTCCAGTACCGGCATCATAACATCAAGGCATATCAGGTCGTAAGGCTCTCCATCTTCCAATGCCATCATGAATGCGTCCACTGCTTCTTCCCCATCCACAGTAATGTCGCATTCCCCATACTTTTCCAGATAATTCGTCATGAATTTACGGCTTGCGAAATCATCCTCTGCCAGTAAAATTTTCATATCCTCTGTTCTCCTTTCTAAGTTGCCTTTAAGACACTGTAAACTTTATTTGCTATATTTGAAAGTTCCGTCTGATACTGGACTGCCCCAATATCAAAAGCAACTTTTGGCATCCCATACACAACGCAGCTTGCTTCATCCTGCCCAATGGTAATGGCTCCGGCGTTTCGCATCTCCAGCAGCCCCTTGGCTCCATCGCCGCCCATGCCGGTAAGGATTACCCCCACTGCATCTTTCTTCGCCGCCTTTGCGACGGACTGGAAGAGCACGTCTACAGAAGGGCAGTGCCCGCTGACTTTTTCCCCGTGCTTACACTCCACCTGGTACATCCCATTGACTTTTATCAGGCGCATCTGCTTATCCCCGGGGGCAATCAGTACCTGCCCCGGCAGCACCCGGTCGCCTGTCACTGCCTCTTTTACCATAACCTGGCACTGGTTATTCAATCGGTTGGCATACATCTGGGTAAATCCCGGGGGCATATGCTGCACAATCACTACGCCCGGGATATCTTTCCGGAACTGGCGTACCACATCGTAAATAGCCTCCGCCCCTCGGGTAGACGCCCCGAGGGCACCCACCATATTGCTTTTCAGGCTGCTCTTGGCCCCGATTGGGAAAGTTTCCGCCCGCTTCATCCTCCCGACCTTAACCGTGGAAGCTATCTTTATCTTCGTCCCCAGCTCTTTCCGAAGGAAGGCGCTGACTTTAGCCCGGTCTACGGTACTGGGCTTGCATACAAAGTCCACCGCCCCGGCTTCCATGGCGTCAAAAACTTTCTCGTCCAGGGCGCTGATGACAACCACCGGCAATGGGTACTGGGGCAGCAATTTCCTTAAAAATTCAATCCCGCCCATCCTCGGCATCTCCACATCCAGCGTCATTACGTCCGGGCGGTATTTCAAGATTGCGTCCCGCGCCGCATAAGCGTCCCCTGCCTGGGCCACTACCTCTATATATGGGTCCTCGCTCAGGCTCTGCACCAACAGATTACGAAACAGCATCGAATCATCTACCACTAACACTTTGATTTTACGCATCCTGTTTACCTGCTTTCTCTCTTACTCGCTTCATCACTTACGGTATATGGACGGCTCTATATACTGGAAATTATTGCCTTTCCTGTCAATGGATTCTGTCGTCCCAACAAACAGGTAGCCTCCCGGCTCCAGATAGTCGTAAACTTTCCGAAGAAGTTCCTGCTTCGTTGCATCGTCAAAATATATCATTACATTCCGCATAAAAACCACATGGAATTTCTTGCGGAAAGGAAATGGGTTCATAAGGTTAAACTGCCGGAAAATCACTTCTTTTTTCAGTTCTGGCGCAGCCTGGTATTCCAGCCCGTTCAGCCTTTTAAAATAACGCCTTTTCCAGTTCTCCGGCAAAGGGTCTATCTGTTCCTTTAAATACTTCCCCCTCTGGGCCTGCTGGAGCACCTTTGTGGAAAGGTCTGTAGCCAGCACCCTTGTGTCCCACCCGCTGTGGTCCATGCCGAAAAAATCCTTAAGCACCATTGCAATGGTATAAGGCTCCTCCCCCGTCGAGGATGCCGCAGACCAGATACGGACATCCTTCCTGGCAACCTCTTTGGCCTTAATCTGGGGCAGCACGTTCTTTTTCAGGTAGTCCATATGCTCAAATTCCCGCATGAAATATGTATGGTTCGTGGTAAGCACATTAATCAGGTTCCGGGCTTCTTCCCCCTTAGGGTTGCGCTCCACTTTCGTCATATATTCATCATATCCGCTGTAACCGTTCCGCAGAAGGTAATTCTCCATCCTACCGTTTACCAAAACTTGTTTTCCTGTAAGGTCGATTCCGTACTTCTGCTTCACAAAGACTGCAATCCGACGAAATTCCTGTTCCGTAATCATAACCCGCTAACTCCTCTAAATTAATTTCTATCATACCATATGCTCCGCACATGGTATGGTAAAGCCCATGCCACTCCGCTTCGCTTCGGGCCGTATCATATCTATCGCTATTATACCATATTCCCACCATATCATCTATGGTACTATATTCACCCCTATTTGTCAATTCTGTTCGCACTATCCCTCGTCATGGTGGAACTGCCTATGTACCTTAAAAAATACATTTGCAATTTCCGGGTCAAACAGCACGCCGCTGCCTTTTTCAATGATTTTCAGGCTTTCCTCGCTGCTGTATGCCTCCTTATAGCCGCGTTTCCCAAGGAGCGTATCATACATATCAAGGATTGTGGTAATTCTTGCCGATAATGGGATATCCTTCCCTTTGACGCTGGGATACCCCTTCCCGTCCCACCTTGCATGGTGGTAGCGGGCAATCTCAATTGCCATGGGCAGGAAACTGTTTTCCGGCGTACTGCCATAAACCCGTTCCAAAATCTCCGCCCCGCATTCCACATGCTGCTTTACAATCCCGTGTTCCCTCTCGTTCCATTCCTCCGTCCCAAGCAGCAGGTTGCAGGGGGCTTGGATGTTCCCAATGTCGTGGAGCCGGGACGCCACCTCAATGGTGTTGATAAAGCTTTCGGAAATGTCTTCTGTAAATTCCGGGCTGAACTGCAGGCTCTGGGCCAGCAGGCGGCAGTTATAGGAAACATTCCCCACATGTCGGCCTACATTAAAATCCTTGCCTTGCTCCAGGGTTGCAAGGGCATAGAGGATATTCTTCTGCTCATCCTCAATCCGCCTTGCCTGGCTGCTGATGACGCTGTGGAGCCGGCGGTTATTCTGCTCCAGCTCCTGCTGCATTTCATATATTTTCAGATGGTTCTTCACCCGCATGGTCACCTCTGCCATATCGAAGGGCTTTCCAATGTAGTCCACAGCCCCCAGCTTAAAGCCCCGCTCCTTGTCCTGGCTGGAATCCGCCGCTGAAATAAAAATAATTGGAATATCCCTTGTAATGGGGTTTTCTTTCAGCCGCTCACAGAATTCATACCCGTCCATCTCCGGCATAAACACATCCAGAAGGATAAGCTGGGGCAGCTTCTCCGCAATCAGCTTTGTTGCTTCGCAGGCGCTGCTGGCACATCTGGGCGTATAGCCCATCTCCGAAATGATGCTTTCTAAAATCATCACATTCGTTTCCACATCATCCACAATTAAAATCTGCGGTGCGGTGCCGTTCCGTTCCATATATTCCATATCTATATCCCTCCGATGTTTTCCTCGAACAGCCCCTTTAAATTATTGAACTGTTCCATGGCCTTATCATATTTTTCCTTGCGGACGTTCATCTCAAGGCGGAAGGCCGCTTTCTTAATTTCCTGCGGTCCTTCGTCCACAAGCTCTTTGATGTTATGGGAAAATGACTCCGCCCGGTCCCATGCCCCGACTTCCATGCAGATAATCAGCTTCTCCATTTTACTTCGGAGTTCTTCCACATTTTCTGGAGTTCCATAATGGAAAATTTCCCCGATATTTTCAAATTTGGACATATCCTGGTTCTGGTTGATAAACTCAAACTGCCCGCGGACGCTGTTTTCCTCTTTCTTATCCTGCGCCAGATGGAGCCTTACGGAATAAGAAAAGCTGCTGCCCTTCCCCTTCTCGCTGTCCAGATGGATGCTCCCGTGCATCAGTTCCACCAACTGCTTGGTAATCGCAAGGCCAAGGCCCGTGCCGCCGTATTTTCTGGTAATGGAGGCGTCTACCTGGGAAAAGCTTTTGAAAAGTTTGTCTTTTTCCTCCTGGGAAATCCCAATCCCTGTGTCAGAAACCACGAAAAACAGCTCAATTTCATCATCAAACTGGACTGTTTTCGTTACCTCTATATTAATGTAGCCCACGCTGGTAAACTTGACGGCATTGGACAGGAGGTTGTTTAAGATCTGTGTCAGCCGCAGCTCATCCCCTATCAGGAATTCCGGGATTGCTTTGTCTATATTTACCATAATATGTAAGCCCTTGGAATTAATTGCCATAATATTTGTTTCTACCGCATGGTTTACCATTTGGTAAAAATTAAATTCCTTCTGCTCAAGAGTGAATTTCCCGGCTTCCAGCTTGGAGAAATCCAGAATGTTATTGATAATTGCGGACATATTGACGCAACACCGGGTAATGATGTCAAGGGTCCGTTTCTGCTCGCTGGTAGCCCCGGCCTCCAGCATGTTAGCCACATGGCCCTTGATGCCGTTTACCGGCGTCCTCAGTTCATGGGTGACATTTGCCACAAACTCGTTCCGCACCTTGATGGTTTCCTCCATCTCCTCCTTCATGCGCACCAGTTTCCGCTCGGTTTCAACCCGTTTTGCCACATTGATGGCAAAAATAAGGCTGTAATCCTCCCCCACCACGGTTGTCATGCGCACAGGGAAACAGGTTCCGTTTTTCCGGTACATCATGCCTTCCCGCATCGACGCCATTTTATCCAAAAAAGCCTTCGCCTCCCATTCTTCCTGCTGCAGTTCTGCCGGAAAAAGGGTAAAAAGGCTGATATTTTTCAGTTCTTCCCCATATCCAAGGTCTTCCCTTGCCTGTTTATTGCCATATAAAATATTCCCTGTATTGCTAAACCTTATAATAATCTCCAAAGCCACATCCGCAAGACGATAAAAATCCTCTGCTTGGAATGTATCCTGTCCCTGCTCCATTGCTCCTGCCCCTTCCTGCATGGTTTTGAACGAATGCTGCATTCTGCTTCTTTCGCTGGTTTTAGTATACTTTCTACAAAATTTCATGTCAAGCAAAAATTAGGGCCGCCGCATTAAGGATAATATTCCCTTAATGCGCAGCCCAGCCATTGATGCCAGAAAGGATCCCTTCCCCTTAAGCGTCATAATCCTCTATGATTGGCGGTATCTGTGACAGCAAATTGTCCACGTCCTCAAACATTGTGCTCTTAGTAGTACCCAGCTTGCTGGCTGATTCAATATAACGCAGGACCTCCTCATGCTTTACCTTGGTCCGCTCAAAAAATTCCTGCAGCGTCGTAAGCCCCTGGTCGGACTCGCCGATAGCCCTTGCTATCTCATCCTGTACCTCGGTAGCCCCTTCTGCTGCTTCTGTAATCTTGTCAAACATCGCATATGTATCGTCCACCTTGTCCAGGCTTTCCTCCAGCGCCTGCTGGGACGTAGTAATGCTGGCATTGAGCTGCTCCGTGCCCTGCTCCACGTCGCTGATGCTGGTATTTACCTCCGCTACCAGCTTCTTAATCTCCTCTGCCAGGGCCTTCACTTCCACAGCTACCACTGCAAAGCCCTTCCCCTGCTCCCCAGCCCTTGCCGACTCAATGGTGGCGTTCAGCGCAAGGATGTTGGTCTGGTCAGCAATGGTAATGATTTTGCTGGTGCATTTCTTAATCTTTTTCACAGCTTCCAGAAAATCCCCAAAGGTATGCTCAATTTGGTCAAAATGCGACTCCACCTGCCTGGAGCTGTTTTTCAGGGCTTCCACGCCTTTCTGGGCCTTGCCTACCGACTGGGCAATCTCGCCTTTTACCCCTTCAAACTGGCTTGACGCCTGGTTGATATTGGAAAAGGACTGCCCGAAATTCTGCAGCTGCACATAGAAATTCTCCGCTTCCCGCAGCACCTCGTGGAAGGAGCTGTTGACAAGCCCCAGTTCCTGCAGGGAGTCCACTTCCTTCTGCATTAGTTCCTGTTCATATTCCTTTAAGCTCTGCGCCACATACACCACTGGGTAAAGGCTGCTTTTCCGTTCCCTTTTCAGTTCTTTTTTTGCTTCTTTCCAGTATCCCATTTCTGTCCCCCTTTACTCAAACACCACGCAGGTCATGGATTGGTTCACAAACCGGTTGTTGTAATGTTCCCCATACCCTACAAGGCCTGCATGGTTCCCAAGGGTTCCCATTTCCTGTAAATATTCCTGCATATAATGGTTTTCTGTAAACAGCAGGTAGCGGAACAGGCAGTTCACTGAAAACACGGCGGAAATCTTAGGAAAGTCATGGCGTATCTGCTGTATGGTATCCTTTACGGTTTTCCGATAGTCCCCCAGCTCCAGCAGGACCAGCACGTCGGAATCGTTCACCTGCCGGAAACAGGTCAGGGCGTTGCCGTCCACTTCCTTAATGGAAACAATGCACACATCGTCCCCGCTGAGCCGCCCAAAGGGGTTGCGGAAGGTCTGGGTGGTAATCTGCTGCTCCGTAACCCCCAGGATATTCTGGTATACCTGCTTGGCCGGCTGCCCGTTCAGTTCCCCAATCATATACTTTGCCTTGTCTGTTCTGGAAGCGATAAAGCGGTGCTGCGCCATCTCGTGATAAATATTTTCCTTATAGGCCTTCACCCTGCCGCCCCGGTTCTTCACCAGCACATAAGCCACTGCATCCTCATAGACTCTTCCGTTGGCAGAAACTTTGCCTCCGTCTCCGGTCCCGCCGACCAAAGAGATCTCCCGCTGCTTCAGCGCCGTATGGATGGTGGTCAACACACAGGCATCGTTTCCGGAACAAAGATCAATGCACACCGTATCCCTGCCCGAACCGCTGACTCGCTGTATGTCTTCTTCCAGACGTCTGATATATCGAATAGGCATTACAGATACCTGTTCTAGCACATTTGCCGCTGCACTGATGCCGTCAGAAAATGCGATCACGCTGACGCCTTTTTCTGTAACCCTCCGATCGTAACTCATCCCTATGCATCCGATACTTGGTATCCCCGGATAAAGCATCTCCAATTCTTTTACATGTGCGTCAAACTGTCCATCATTGGAAAAAAGCATAATGAATTGGGGATGGCCAAGACCCTGCACTGCCTCCTTGAGATTTCCATGACGGCTGGTGCCATAAAACTGCCTCACTGCGCCACTCCTTTCTTTCGTGGTATCGTATTAAATTCGGATTTATTATACCGGATAGACAAGCTGGTCGTCAATAGAAGAAACAGCGAAAAGCCCATGGACTTCGCCGAATCCGGTATCAAACCGGTAAAGTCCATGAGCCTGTACGCTCCATCCTGCATCAAAAGAGCCGGATTATATTTTGATCACTGCTTTTACAAGGTCCGTCTTATTGTTGACCGCTTCCTCATATGCCTCCTGGGCATGCTCCAGATCAAACTGATGAGTCACAATGCCTTTCACATCAATCGCACCGCTTGATACCGCCGCAATCGCCTTGGCGTAGATGTTCCGGTAGCGGAAGACCGATTTGATGGTTGCTTCCTTGTCCATAATCTGCGCAAAGTTATATGTAATCTCTTCCTGAGAAGAAAGACCTACCAGCACAACTGTGCCGCCCCGGCGCACAAAGAACGGAGTCTGAGCGATCGTTACCGGAGAACCTGCTGTCTCAAACACTTTGTCAGCACCTTTTCCCTGGGTCAGCTTTCTGACCTCCTCGAACACATCCTGTGTTTTGCTGTTGATCACATGGTCAGCTCCCAGCTCTTTGGCCTTCTCAAGCCTTGCATCCACCAGATCTGCCACGATGATCTTGCCGGCTCCGTGCGCTTTGCAGGAAAGCAAAGTTACCAGCCCGATACATCCGGAACCAAGGATGATAACCGTATCGCCGACTTCCACACCACCCTGATTTGCCGCATGAAAACCGACGGAAAGGGGCTCGATCAGACAGCCTTCCAAAGTGGATACATTATCCGGAAGTTTAAAACACATCGTTTCCGGAAATGCGATATACTCTTCATTGCATCCTTGCACCGGCGGAGTGGCAAGAAACACCACATCCGGGCAAAGATTATAATGCCCGCTCTTGCACGCCTCGCAGGTACCGCAGGTGATCCCGGGCTCCAAAGCAACCCGGTCTCCCACTTTCAGATGCTTCACGTCCTTTCCGACCTCTACCACGGTACCGCCCGGCTCGTGTCCAAGTACAAAGGGCGGCTCTACCACATAGTCCCCGATGGCTCCGGTCTCATAATAGTGGAGGTCACTGCCGCAGATCCCCACATACTCCAGCTTCACCAGCACCTCGTCGTCCTTCACCTGCGGAATCTCCCGCTCCTCAAAACCGATCTTGCCGATATCCAGCATCACCGCAGTCTTCATTGTTCCCTTCATTGTAAACCCTCCTTTAAATCTTTTCCTGTATTTCTGTCTTTTACACACACTTTATTAAATAGTTTTATTATGTTGATTATTATTATCTTATACTGATATACAGCTTCTGTCAATCTAATTTTCACAAATCCACCATTTCCGTGATATTAGTCAACAGACTGCCCCTGTTTTTGTGGAAACTGTAAAAAAGAGGCCTTACCTCATTGATACAGATATTTCTCCACCACTGCCGCATACTCTTCTTTCCAGTCTTCGATCTCAAGGCGCAGCGGTCTCGACAGATCCAGACTGAAGATTCCCATCATGTAATGTTTGAAGTGCGCCCCGCTGCATTTCCTTTTTCATTTCTATATCCACACTTACCACCCTTTTCTGGCTATTGCCTTTTTACGCTTTTTTGCTTTTTTAACTGGTACATTTCCTTTTGCAGTAAATACAAAAACAGCA